>Ga0101941_1000284_pt1 | contig 73456 bp, 64 predicted proteins | sample DewCreD2012metaG_3_FD_75242 | JGI IMG/M metagenome (GOLD analysis project Ga0101941, IMG submission 75242) | Hot spring sediment bacterial and archeal communities from British Columbia, Canada, to study Microbial Dark Matter (Phase II) - Dewar... ... | reverse complement strand
ACTGCCAGTTGCGCCTGCGTAGATTCTTGAAATTCCGTTTTTCATGGTATTATATTTTTCCTCACTGGTAAAGCTGTCGTTGGGGTATATATTATTTCCTCCTATACCGGAGTTGTGATCCATAGCAAAGTAAGTAGGTGCTTCATTGGTGAGGAGTCGAATACCGCCAACCAATCCATTTTGTTGGGTACTGTATGCATAACCAAGGTTTCGGCTGAAGTTCCAGCCAGTTTTGTTTTTGTTGGAATCCATTATATCCCAGTCAGCAAAGATACCGGCAAGCAGAGTGTCTATAGTGACTCCGGAAGTGTTCTCAATAATGTATTCTACAATTTGGTAACGTTTGTCAGGTTCAGTATTCCATGCATAATTGTTTTGTTGTATGCTAACTCCTATAGGACTGCTGGCATTTTCGTCAGAGTATTTGCTGTTGCTTTCTATATCTGCATGTACAGTTTTTGTATAGTGCACCGCTATAGTATTTTTAAAATCCTGCTCAATCAAGCCTGTTGTGCCACGCACACAATCTGACACTTTGGTGTTGCTTGTAGCCAACATCAGTCCGGCTTCAAATAACATATAGCTGTCTTGAAAAGTAAAGCCATCTCCGTATGCGTTGTTATTGTCCAGATATCCTAAGCGACCAATGCCGGTAACGGTTAGGGCAGTTTCGTTATTATCCAGGGTTAACCAGGCAGGATTTATAATGTAGGAAAAATGCTGATAGTCGTAGTAGTTAACATCGTCATACTGAATACGAAAAGGAATTTTAAGATTGTTAAGGCTGGTTTCTTTGATTACCAGTGTAATTGGGTCGGCACTGTTAGTTGCGGAACCCAGGGTTGGAATACTACCAAGATATGCAGTGCTGTCTAAGAATTCAATATAGGGTGATGAGCTCGATAGTGTAATTTTGCAATTAGTAGTAAGGTAAAGGTAATTGATAAAATCAAGGGTTATTGTAACTGTGTCTCCAGAGAAAACGGTTTCGCCATTTTTACTTTTTAGGGTAAAATTTATATTCCTGACTGACGGTGTAGTAGTATTGGTGAGTGCTTTGTACATATTTAGCCTGCGACCTATTTTTTCTTTGTATGGTTGGTTTTCAGGAAAAGTATCGATTAGGTCACCTGTTATTCTTAGTTGTTCCATTATTTGCTGTCCTGTCATGGAAGGAAATTTGCTGCGCAACAGAGCTGCAGCACCTGATACCTGAGGAGCAGCATTGGATGAGCCGGGGGTTTTGGAATAAGTTCCATTATTTTCGGTACTATATACAGCACGACCCTGAGCGCATATATCTACATTGTACGAGTAGGTTGCCAGATTTGCTTTAACATCAATAACTTTGTTAGCTGATGCAGAATACAATGTGTCTGAAGCCGCAACGGAAAGAACATTGTCGTAGGAGGCCGGGTAGTAATTTTCTTCTTTAGAAGTATTACCTGCTGCTGCAACTACAATCATATTTTTGGTAAGCACGGCAAAGTTTATAACGTCTTGTGCAGTCTGAGAATAGCTGCCGGCTCCACCCCAGCTCAAATTTGCTACATGGCAACCATGAGTTGCTGCATAGTACAAACCCTGATAACCGTAGGTGATAGAACCACCATTTGCATCCGTGGATGCTTTGATTGGCATAAATTTGCAGTTATAACCTGTACCTACTGTTCCGATACCATTGTTAGGTGTTGCAGATGAAATTCCGGCCACTACTGTTCCGTGTCCATTGCCTGTAGCATCGGGATTGTTGTCATTATTTCCCAAATCCCATCCTGTTATATTGTCTATATATCCATCTCCGTCGTCGTCTACGCCTGGCAGGCCGGTTGCTTCTGCTACATTATACTTTACGTTGTTTTTCAGATCAGCCAGAGTGCTTCTAACTCCTGTATCGATAATGCCAATTACAATATTGCTGTCACCCTGAGTTTCATCCCAAGCCTCATAAGCCTGATAACGGGCCAGGTAAAAAAGGTTATTATTACTTACTGCCGGTTCGTTAGGTACGAGCATTGCTTCATTTACAAAATATGGTTCAGCATATTCCAGATATGTTGAGCTTTCCATAATTTGAAGTACCTTCTCTAAGGTGGCTTTGCCCTGGTATGTGATACGGTATATTCTGGAAAGACTTGATGAGAAAGGGTCTGTATTGGATTGTTGTGTTTTTTGCTGAGGGAAAAGATTTTCTACTTGTAAAATTTTAACATGCAGACTGTCAAACAGACTACTTTGTTTGTTTAATGGATTGAAAGCCTGGGCTCCGGCCTGATTGAGTTTTAGAATAAAAGTATTTGGAATGTGATTACTCGGTTTTAAATGTCTATCGTGCTTTGGATGAGTTTTGTTGATTGGCCTTTGTTGAGCCATCCCAACCATGGAAGTCAATAAAAAGAATATAATGGCGTATATTTTTGACATATAAGATGATGTGCTATTGTGAGATAAACGTAATAAAACTTACAGTTGTTGTACAAGGTTAATTTTGCTCAAGTTAACATTTTTTTCTTTTTTGGGTTCTCGTAAACATAAGGGGGTGCCTGCTGGATGCATTTTTCTGGCTAAATAACCTTCTGATTTTTAAATTTTAAAATTACCTAATACATGCAGCATACATATAAATTTGGCATCATTGGAAACTGTGGATATATGGCTCACATCAATGATGCGGCCAATGTAGTTTGGCTGTGCTGGCCGCAATTTGACAGTAGTTTTATATTTGGCAGTTTGTTGGATAATGAAAAAGGAGGTGAGTTTTCCATTAGGCCAAATGCGGATAAGTTTTCTACCAGTCAGAAATATATTGAGAATACCAATATTCTTACTACAACTTTTGAAAGTAGCGAAGGCTCATTTAAAGTGACCGATTTTGCGCCTCGGTTTTTTCAATACGAAAGGTATTTTAAGCCTTTTATGTTAATTCGAAAAATAGAGCCTGTTTCAGGTTCACCCAGAGTCAAAATCAAATGTAATCCAGTAGGAAAATATGGTGAGTTAAAGCCTGAAATTTATCAGGGTAGTAGCCATATTCGCTATATGGGACTTGAGCAGCAGCTGAGACTTACTGCCAACATTCCTCTCAATTTTATAATGGATGAAACGGCTTTTGTTCTTAATGAACCCAAATACCTGGTACTTACATACGGTATTCCTCTTGAAGCACCTTTGGAAGAAACAGCCGAGGATTTCTATAGAAAAACATTGAAATACTGGCAGGAATGGGTGAAAAGTACGAGCATCGGTACTTTCTATCAGGAACAAATAATACGATCAGCACTATGTCTGAAAATTCACCAGTTTGAAGATACTGGGGCAATAATAGCTGCCGGGACTTCCAGTTTGCCTGAGTCGCCAGGAAGCGGTCGTAACTGGGATTACAGATATTGTTGGTTGAGAGATACTTATTACATACTTAATGCATTTCAAAACGTAGGTCACTTTGAAGAACTGGAACGATATTTTCATTTTATTGAGAATATAACCATCAATGAAGAAGATCGTTACCAACCATTATATTCTATTACCGGGCAGAAAAAACTGGAAGAGATCGTGATTCCGCTAAAAGGTTATCTGGGTAACAATACTCCGGTACGGGTAGGTAATGATGCATATACGCATATTCAAAACGATGTATACGGACAAGTATTGGTTGCTCTGCTTCCTTTGTATGTGGATATAAGATTTTCAGACGGAGGCAAGTATTATTCGGAACGTTTAATTTCGCATACCCTCAAAAAAATAGAAGATACCATGGATGAGCCCGATGCTGGTTTGTGGGAATTTAGAAATCTGGCTCAACAACATTGCTATACCTTTTTATTTCATTGGGCAGGTGCAACATCGGCTTATAAAATTGGCAAGTACTTCAAGAACCAAAAAATCATGGACAAGGCCGAAGTATTAATTAAAGCCTCTCGTGATAAAATAGAAGCCTGTTACGATCCGGATAGGGGCGTATATACACAGGCTATAGGGACTAAGAATCTGGATGCATCTACTCTGCAATTGATCACCATGAATTATTTAGACCCAAATTCAGATAGAGCCAAAAATCATTTAAAAGCCTTGGAAGAAGGTTTGAAAACTCCTGAAGGTTTGTTTTACAGATACAAACATGCCGATGATTTTGGTGAACCTGAAACTACCTTCCTGATTTGTGCTTATTGGTATATTGAAGCCCTTGCGTGTGTTGGCAGAACCGCTGATGCTATCAACGAGTTTGAGAAATTGATAAAATTTCAGAATCATTTGGGACTTCTTAGTGAAGATGTGGATGCCAAAACCGGAAGCCAGTGGGGTAATTTCCCACAGGCATATTCGCATGTAGGTCAGCTTAATGCTGCTTTCAGAATCTCTAAAAAGTTGGATAAACCAAACTTTGTTGAATTTGAACAAGCCAAGAATCTGGAATAAATAAATTCGAATATTTTATAAAATTATGTGGGCTGTTTCATCTTAATGATTCAGCCCTTTATATTTGATAGAAATGTGTATAGCAGTATGCAAATCTGTTAATAGTTGAATGATTTATTTTACTGATTTTATTTGTTAAAAAACTGTCAAATCTAACATTTTTGCGATGTTTGTCGATAAATAGGGTTTAAAATTTCTTTATTTGTTACATGTAATTCGTTTGGATGTGAAACAACCATTATGAGCAAAAACAAAAAAAACAGAGACGGCGTAGTTTTTTCTACCAATCCTGATTTTGAATATCAATTTGATTCTGAACAAGAACAGGAAACACTAAGTCCTAATAATCAGGAATTGAAGGTATGGTTGGATAGAAAAGTTGCTAATAAAGTAGTAACAGCAGTGCGAGGTTTTGTTGGTACCAAAGACGATTTAAGTACACTTGGAAAATTGTTGAAAACAAAATGTGGAGTAGGTGGAACCACTAAAGATGGCGAAATACAGCTTCAGGGTGATGTAAGAGAAAAAGTAGTTCAGATATTATTGGCTGCAAACTATAAAGCAAAAAAAGCTGGTGGTTAATATTCACCAGCTTAGTTTTTCTTTGTTTAAGAAAGCCATTATTCCTTTTTTACAATCAGCAGTTTTGCGTGCTTCGGCATTTTGATTTACTGCTGCTTTGAGTCCTTCTCCTAAGTCCATATCTCGTATTTGGTTAAGTAGTCTTTTGGTCATACTCATGGCTGTTGTAGAATTTTGAGTGCATAAATTCTGCGCAAATTCCAATACATAATCAGATAAAGTGGTTTCATCTTCAAAAGCTTTATTGACGAGTCCACAGGCTTCTGCTGCTTCGCAGGTGAATATTTCTCCGGATAGTAAAAATCTTCTGGTATAAGCTTCACCAATTTTCCGAACAAGAAACACCATTACTATAGCCGGTATAAATCCTATTCGAACTTCAGTATAACCAAATTTTGAGTCTGTTGTACAAAATGCAAAATCACAAACTGACACCAAGCCACATCCGCCTGCCAGTGCAGGGCCATTTATTTGAGCAATTACAGGTTTAGGTATGGTATATATTAACTGAAATAGCTCCATAAGTTCATACGAATCCTGAAAGTTTTCTGCATCACTAAATTTTTGCAATTCCTGCAAATAGGCCAGGTCTGCCCCCGAACAAAATGATTTTCCTTTGCCAGATAAAATAATAACTTTTACATCATTGTTATTGGATGCTTCTGTAAATCGTTGTTTTAGAGCCTGTATGGTCTCTTTGTTTAATGCATTTCGTTTGTCAGGACGATTGATGCTTATATGTGCAATTCTTTCCTGTATAATGTATTCGACCATATTTTTACTTAAAAGTGTTCAATAAAAGCCCCTGATATGCTTGTATTATAGCAAGTTGTGGTTTTGATTTTCGGTATTTTGTTTGAACCATCAATTATTACTTTTTCAAAAAACTGTTGCTCATTAAATTCTGTATTTCTACCACACTGATGCATAATTTGATAATCTGCCTTAAGTGTTTTGTCCTTGCCATTGTTAATACAAATTCGCTTTCCCCAAGCCTCGATTAGCGTATTGCCCGAAAGATTTTGATAAGTAATATACTTAACCCGTTTGGTACCCAAATAATCAATACATGCTTGTCGAATTACCGGACTTTCATGTGGTTTAGAAATATCGGAATAAACCCAGATATTTCTGCCGTTTAACAGTGCAACTATACTATGCTTGTTTACATGAAATACAGCAATTTCTTTTTGCCTTGAGGCTAAAAAGTATGATGTATGCTGTACACCCCAAAAGGCAATAATAAAAATATATGAACTGTAAATCCAATTTACTTTTTTCTTGTCAAAACCATGTGCTAGGCATAGTATGGCAAATAATACTAAAAGTGCTTGCACAGAATGAATGTAAATCTGATCTGTAAATGTCGGTAGTGTAGCAATAAATGTGACGATCCACTCCATCGCTTGAGTGACCACCTTAATTATTATTCCTAAAATATTGGCTATATATTCAACCCAGGAAAAGGCAATTAGAAGTATACTAAGATAAATTAAACCTATTACCGGCAGTAATGTGAATAGGTTGCTTATAATAAAGTATAAAGGAAATTGATGAAAGTAATAAAGTATAATTGGAATCGTAAATAATTGTGCTGATGTGGAAATACAAATAGTTTCCCAAATGGGTTTGAGAATTTTATGGTCTGTTACAAATAGGTTTTTAAGGCTTTTATTAAGTGTAAAAATTCCCAATACTGCACAAAAACTTAATTGAAAACCCAGGTCAAAAAGCGTATTTGGGTTTATAAGAAGAATACAACAAGCTGCCAAACTTAATATATGAATATTATTAGGTTCTCTTTTGAGGAGTTGGGTAAGCAATAATAGGCTTAGCATAGTTGCCGCTCGTGTAACAGAAGGACTTAATCCGGTAAGTAAAGCATAAAACCAAAGACCGGAAAGTACAAAAGCAATATGAAAATACTTTCCGCCTCGGATTCTCCTGACAATCCAAAAAACGTAATATAATATCTGATAAATTAATGCCGTATGAAAACCGGATACAGCCAAGATATGAGCCAGTCCAACCTGATTATACCTAAGTTTTATTTCCTGATCCATTTCACTTTTGTCACCCAATAACAATCCTAGAACCAGAGCACTGCTGTTTCGATTTGGTATGTTTAAATGAAATAGTTTTTTAATTTTTATTCTAATTGGTTCAAATACAGAATTTAAACAGAAGTTTTTGGTTTGTTGAACCTCTGTAATATCACCTTGATTTATAAATAGGGCATGAGTTATATACTTTTTGTCAAGATAGCCAGCGTAATCAAATTGATAAGGATTTAACGGAGCTTTTGTTTTGGTAGGTTCCTTATTGATTGTTAAAACAGTCCCAACAGGATATAAAGTTTTGCCTTTTAAATATATGACTATCTTCCCACCTGTTTTTTTCCATCCGTTTTTGGTTTGAATTTGTTCTATTTCAAATACGCCATGTGATGAATTTGTGCCTAACTTCATACTTTCAGTTAAAGAGCCCTTAAAAGTAGTAAAAGCTGATTTTGAGAAATGATTAGGCTCAAAATTGGTTGACCTGACTTGGTATAAACTGAAACCTAAAACCAATAGAAAAGTATATGCTTGAATTCCACGTATATATCTAAAAGTATACCTTGTGAAATTCCGAGAAATTAAATAATTAAGCACATACAGGAGGAACGAAATGCCACAGGATAAAAGTAATAGAATTAAATACCTTGGATTAAGAGGAAATAGATAGCCAAGAAATATACCCGATGCAAAACAAATAAGAATACGGCCAAAAAATACCTGAGTAAGTTCCATAATCATTCAAAAAATAGAATTTCAAATTGGCATAGCAATTTGAAATTCCTGAACTATAACCGTTATTTAAGGTAGTTGTTAGTTTTTAACAACTATCCTTTGTGTTTCCGACTCTGAGCCATCTGTTGCTTTTATTATATAAACTCCATTAGGCAAACCAGATATATCCAGTGTCTGAATAAATGAAGTTTTATTTGGGATTGTTTCAGTATATAATGGAATACCCACTACAGAATATATGGTATAAGTAATGTCTTTATATCCGGCAAAAAGAAACTTCATGTTTACAAAGCCTTGCGCTGTGTTTGGATAAGCTGTCAAGGAGAGGGTTGGTGCCGTTTGGAAAACCTCTATATTGTCAATATAAATATTGTTGATATTTTTGGAATAGGCTTCAAATCTGAGGTTAATTACATTTCTAAAACTTAGTATATCCAATGGTATAGATATACGCTTCCAATCTGTTTCTATAGGCACAAAGTTTGAAATAGTAGATTGGGTAGTAATAAGGTCCTCTCCGTAAAAGGTTTTAAGTGGTATCCAGCGGTCGCAATTCGCTTTATATGAAATGACCAGGCTGTCGGTCAATCCTTCGGTGTTATTAGCAGCGTATGCAAGATCAAAGTTGAGTATAGGATTCTTTTCAGATTTAAAATTTAAACTTGGACTTGTAAGGGTGGTATAAAAACTACTATTACTTGTGTCGCCGGTAAAGATACCACCATTTGCAAGAGCCTGTACTCCAAAATTGCTGTTTTGGGACCCTGGGTTTGCAACCTGAAAAGTATAAATATCTGGTGCGTATATACTCCATTTACTTGTTCCGAATTCAAAATTTTCAGTATATGGCAAGGCTATTAAATCCTGATTCTCACAGCATCCGGCTGAATTTAGAAGGTCTCTTCGTCTGGGTGAGGTTTCTATTACAGTGCGCATTCTAACTTTTTGACCTTCGGTAAACAGATTCATACAATTGTCATAACTATAGTCCATGTAGTTGTTGGTCATGTCTATGGTATACTTATTATCTTTATTGCAATCAGAAGAATCGGTACAAGTTCCACCATCATTTGGTCCGGCGTCGGTAGGTGTATCTGAAACATAATCGGTACCACAAAAGCTGTCTCCCCATATATGTCTTAGGCCAAGCCAATGACCGACTTCATGCGTTGTGGTTCTGCCCTGATTAAAATTTTTTACCAAAAAACCTGTGGTTCCAAAAAACTCATAATCAATAACTACTCCATCAGTTGTTTCAGTATATGGCCCTTCTAATCCTTGAAGTTTGGATGTTTCAGGGAATTGAGCAAATCCTAAAGTGCCTTCTGGTAAGTTTGTTACCCAAATATTGAGATATTTATTGCTTGGCCAGTATGAAAGATTGGAAAGTTTTTGAACTTCAAAAATATTATATACAGTTTTCGAACTATAAATTCTGTTTATTCCATTGGTGGCATTTCCGTTTGGGTCAGTTGATGCCAGACAAAATTCAATTTTAGTATCTGCACCAATCGGGTCGTCATTAAAACCGGGTGTTCCCGGTATTCTTCTATAATCCTGATTGAGAACTTCAATTTGCGAAAATATTTGTTCATCAGGAATATTGGCATTTTTCTTTCCACCAATAGTACCATTGCTATTGCTGTGAATAATGTGTACTACAACCGGTATACGATATATGGCTTCACTACCTGAACTAACTCGGGTAGTGCTTAATTTCTTGATAGATTCTTCAAGCAAAAACTGGTTGTAGGCGTCTTTAAGTTTTTTTAGTTGAGGATGAAGTTGTTCCAGGTGTTTTTCATAGTCATTACTGGAGCAACGGTTAAAATCCTGAGCCCAAACCGGACTAAGTATAATAAAATATAAAAAAAAATACAGGACTATTTTCATGAATTCTGAAAAGTTATACTTATGATCTATTCGTAAGCGCTTATAATTTTGGCAACCAGTTTATGACGCATTACATCTTTAGAAGTTAATTCTACAATGCCAATTCCATTTATATTATTTAGTTTTTCGATAGCATCAACCAGACCGGATTTTTGTTGTCCCGGCAAATCAATCTGAGATCGGTCACCGGTAATAATCATTTTGGAGTTATTACCCATTCTGGTCAGGAACATTTTCATTTGCATGCCGGTGGTGTTCTGTGCTTCGTCTAACAAAATAAAGGCACTATGCAGAGTTCTACCACGCATATAAGCAAGTGGCGCTACTTCAATAATTCTATTTTCGTAGTAATATTTTTGCTTATCTGCCGGTATCATATCGTCCAGGGCATCATAAATCGGACGAAGGTAAGGGTCGATTTTTTCTTTGAGATCACCGGGTAAGAAGCCCAGGCTTTCACCAGCTTCTACAGCCGGTCTGGTGATAATTATTTTTCGTACTTCCTTGTTCTTTAGGGCGCGCACTGCCATAGCTACTGCCATATAGGTTTTGCCTGTTCCGGCTGGTCCAACGGCAAACACCATATCATTTTCGCGGGCAGCTTTTACCAGTTTTTTTTGGTTTTCTGTTCTGGGTTTTATTATAATTCCTTTGTCTCCAAATAGCACTACATCCTCATCAAGAGGTGCGGAAACAAAATTGTCGCTCGATTCTTTTTTAAGCAGGGAGTCAATTTTTTCCTGATTGATCTTGCCATATTTGTGAAAATGGACGATCAATGCATTAATTATATCTTGTATTTTGCTGATGTCGCTTTTATCTCCAATAACTTTTATTTCGTCACCTCTCGATATGATTTTGCTTTTAGGAAAAGCACCACCCAACTCTTTAATAATTTTATTATCAACTCCCAGAAAATCAATGAGAGAAATATTTTCAAGTGTTATTGTTCTTTCTACCAATTTCGATCTGTAATTTTAGTTTGAGCTTCACTATTAGGACCTGTAAAAAGTCTTAATTTTGCCTGAAATCAAATATACTAAACTAATTAAGATTGTTATAATATCATGCCCCTGATTACCCTGTTAACTGATTTTGGAGATTCAGACCACTATGTGGCCTCAGTAAAGGCAGGACTATTGGGTGCAAAACCTGAATTAGTTTTGGTTGATATTTGTCATAATATCCCCAAATTTAATATTCCACATGCTGCGTATGTTTTAAAGTCTGTTTTTCGTGATTTTCCACCGGGAACCATTCACATAGTTTCTGTTAACGGACAAACCGGTCGCGATAATATATGCATTTTGGCTAAAATTGAAGACCATTTTTTCTTATCTGACGATAATGCCTTGCTTTCTCTTGTTTCGGATATTGACCCGGAGGTTGTCGTAAAATTGAATATTCCTAAAGCTGGAATTGGTACTTTTGCTGCCAAAACGGTATTGGTTCCTGTAGCTTTAAAACTTTGTGAAGGTATTTCGCCTGAGAATTTGGGTGAGGTTTTACCTGGATTACAAACTATGCTCAATAGACACCCTCGGTTAACCCATAATCAGATAATAGGTCAGGTAATTCATATTGATAGTTATGGAAACTTAATTACCAATATAGAAAAGAAGGTGTTTGAAAAATTGGGCAAAGGTCGAAATTTTGTATTGTCATTCTCAAGAGAAAAGCTTAACCATTTGAGTCAACAGTACGCAAATATTCAGCCTGGCAATTGTACTGCTTTGTTTAATCATAGAGATGTTTTGGAAATTATCATTAATATGGGCAATGCAAGCGAGTTACTAGGTATGCATTATGACAGCCCGGTCATGATAAATTTTGAGGGAGAATAAAATTTCTTCAGTTTGCTTGTTGTTGTAAGAGCTGTTTTCTGACAAGCATATACCCCAATAACCCACTCAATATCCCGGTTGATGTGATTAAAATTGCATCCATTGGCTGGTTAATTAATGCTGCTAAGTTTGAAGGGTCTATGCCGGTAATATTTACATAGATCATTACACCGGTTATATCCAAAGCTATCCACCAAAGAACAGTTCTTAGTACCCATCTCCATGGTGGCAATCCTTTTTCTTGGGCTGTTTTGTAATTTTTGTAACTGAAAAAAGCAATAAGAAAAAACTCTAACATCTGAAATATTGGTATTGTTGAACTATGACACAAAGGTACAAACTATACCCATATGGTTTTATAAAATATTAATCCTAAACCTGTGTTTTGGTATTGTAGCCCCAATACTTAATAAATTGGAAATAAAAGGAGAAACAGGGAGGAATAAATGATGAAACAGTGGGTGCTGTTTCATCATTTATCACAAAGAATGTTATTAAAATTTGTTCAAATCTGTTTTTAACCGCTTAATTATCTGTCGTTCGCTGTTGTCAATTCCATCAAAAGAATCAGCAGTTTTTTCTATAAATCTCAGACATTTTTTCTTCATTTCTTCGTCGAAATCGTATGCAAATCGGTTTGATTCCAGCGTGTCTAAGGCATATTGATAGGCGTCTTCAAGGGTTATTTGCTTTTCTTCCAATTCGTTAAACATATTGGTAATCCAGGCATTATCTATGTCCGATAAGTCAAATTCATTCAATACCAACTTCTTGATGGTGCTTTTTTCTTCGGGTTGGATTTCACCGTCTGCAACAGCTATGGCATATGCCAGACTGCCCATTGCTTTGAATATGTTTTTCTTTGACATAGTGTAAGGATTTTGTGTAAATAAATAACAAAATAATTATATATTCTTTATTCCTAATAGTAACTCTTTTTTTAGCTATTATGATTAGCTAAAGCTGAAAAATAATAAAGTTTTTAAATGGAAATATTTTTAAATATAAAAATTCTAGTTAACAATTACTTCTCTTCCGGGCATTCTGGCAGGTAGTAAGCCTAGTTTTAAAATGATTCTCTGGCCTTTATCGCTCACCATAAAACTTGAAAATCCAGTTCCTAAATCCGTCTTTTTATTTTTTCTGATTAGGTAGATTTCACGTGTCAATGGATTATCCTTTACGGATAAATCATCTTGCAGGGAAGAAAATAACCGATTGTTTTTTTGGATTTTCGCAATTTTTATCCCCTTTCGGAAGGCCTTAACTTCATTTGATTCTTCGTCATTAATCCAGCCTGCACTTATCAAACCTATGGCATATGGCTGCTGTTGAATATATTTTATCACTTCTTCATTAGATCCGGCAGTGTAAATATTTATTTTAGCGGGTGCCAGATTAAATTTTCTGATAACAAATTGCAGGTTTGATGATTTGCTTTGATCTATAACAATACTAATTGGTTTATCAGGCAAGGAATTATTTACCTCATTCCAGTTTTTTATTTGACCGTTACAGATTTTTATGAATAAAGAGTCTGTAAGATTATTGATCGGTAAAGATTCGGAAATAATTAAAGCCAGGGCATCTTTTGCTACCTGAATTTGATTGATTCTGAGTTGTTGTTCCTTAATGTATTGATTTTCTGTATCAGTTAATGCTCTGCCTATCAATATTACATCAGTAGAGTCATTAAAAAAATTGTTGAGTGCCACCAACTCAGGTTGATAGTTGATGGTAATTTTGCTGTTCTGATATAAAGCTTCAAAAGTTTCTTTTTCTGCTTCTATCAATGGTTTAAATGCTTCGTCAGCAGTAATAGTTAAATTTCCGGTAATGGGAGTGTTAGCCTCTTGTTGTTTTTCTTGTTTTTTATTGCAGGAAAATATGCAAGGCAGACCAAGTAAAAAAGCAATTAGAATGAACTTTGTATGAAAGGTCATTTGTTTTTTACGGTATTACTAACGTAGGTTCTGTAAAGTCTGAATAGACCGTAAGCAATCATAATACCACCCAATATTTTGGTGGTAGTGGTTGATTCGATAAGTTTTTGTAAACCGGTAGGGTTTGATAGCAGGTATATACCCAATGCTACATACATTAACCCAATAATGTAGCGAACGTATCCTAAAATTTTATGTAAACTGTCCATGTCTTAATCTTCAAAATCAAATTTGATTGGTAATTGCATTCTTACTCTAACTGGTTTTCCATTGCTTTTTGCTGGCTCCCATTTAGGCATATTCGCTATTATTTCTTTTGCTGCTTCGTTGCAACTGGTGCATATTGCAAGTCCTCTCAATACTTTAACATCCGATATACTACCATCTTTTTCAACCACAAATAACAGGAATACGGTACCTTTTTCTCCCAGTTTAGCAGCCTTATCAACATGTGGGCGCATTTTTTTGCTAATGTAGTCGTACATAGCTTGTTGACCACCAGGGTAGCCGGCAACTATACCTGCTCCGGGCATATATATGGTATTGTCTTCTGTTCCGGAACCACCTTTTACACCAGGCCCTTCATTAGGCGCTATTGCTGCACCTGTAGTATCTTTATCGCCATCTATATTTTCCTTGCCACTTACAGCATCTTTGAGCTCGTCCTGTGTAGGTGGTAGTTCATCTTTAGCCTGATCATCAGGTACAACTTTAGGTGGTATGTTTTTTACCGTTTTTACTTTTGGCTGCTCTACAGCAGGTGGCGGTGGTGGCGGCGGTGCTATAGGTTCTATTGGAGGTATTTCTATAGCCGTGAGGTCTACTTCGATCTTTTTCTCCTTTTTTACAGGTTCAGCAGTACTGATGTATTTATTGTACAAAAATGGCCCTAACAGTAATGTAGCAGTACCAAAAGCTACTATAAATACAGCATTTTTGATATGTTCAGGATATTTCCTGCGAAGAAAATATGCTCCATATCTTTTATTTCTGTTTTCAAATACTATATCGTCTAATGATGACATAGACCTTTTAGTCTGAGTTAGTGAATAAAAATTACAAAATTACTTAGGCAGCTTTTCCGCTACCCTTAGCATTCATGGTCTGAACAATGGTAAACCCAATTTCGTCCATACCATAGGTTAGGGTATCAATTCTGCTGGTAAAGTAATTGTAACTGATAATTGCCAGTGCAGAAGAAGCAATACCTAAAGCAGTGTTTATAAGAGCTTCTGAAATACCGTTTGCCAGTGCAACAGCATCAGGACTACCTGCAGACGCAAGCGCTGCAAATGCCTTGATCATACCAATTACCGTACCCAATAATCCAACCAAGGTAGCAATTGAGGCCAGTGTAGCAATTATGGTTAAGTTTTTTTCCAGCATTGGCAATTCAAGTGCGGTAGCTTCTTCAAGTTCTTTTTGCAGGGATGCACTTTTCTGATCTTTTGTCATGGTGTCATCATTTTCTACCATTTTGTATCTCAAAAGTGCAGCTTTAGAAACATTACCTACCGAACCTTTTTGCTGATCACATTCGTCAATGGCTGCGTTTAAATTGTTTTGAGCTAAGTTACGCTTGATTTTTGCTACAAAATCATTGATGGTACCTTTGCCACTTGCATTGCTGATGGTCAAAAATCGTTCAATGGAAAATGTAACTACCATCAAAAAGAACGACATAAGTATAGGTACAATTAATCCACCTTTATATACTATACCGAAGTAATTACCTGGCAGAGGGTGGTTGTTTGGATCGTTGTTTTCAAAGTTTGAGCCGTTACCTAATACCGTAAAGTAAAATATGTAACATAAAACGATCAAAACAGGTATTACAATAATTGCAAAAAATGAATTGAATTTTGAGGATGAAGATTCGTGTGTCATTACTGTAAAATGTTGTTTATATAATCTTATCTTGTTTCCTAATGTTTTAAACCTGATAGTTTAATTTAGTTTTATCCTTTAGAGGATCATTTTAGGTCTCTAATATAAATAAAATCTATTTAGATCTATTCTAAATTTGCTTGCAATATTAAGGGTTTTTATCCCTATTACCATACTTAAATTGAAAAATATATGAAGATAAATCAAGTTGCAGTTATTGGCACCGGCACTATGGGAAATGGTATTGTGCACAGTTTTGCTCTTGCCGGTTTCAAAGTCAGTATGATAGGTGTTTCTGATCAATTAAATCAGGAGGCCCTGCTAAAAATACAAGCTAATCTTTCGCGTCAGGTTAAGAAAAATTTGATATCTGAAAATGGTATGCAAACTGCACTTAACAATATCTCTGCATTTACCGCAATTAAGGATGGTACACAACAGGCTGATTTGATCGTTGAAGCAGTGCCGGAAGATGAAGATGTAAAACGCAAGGTGTTTCAACAAATAGACCAATATGCACCTGTGCATGCCATAATAGCTTCTAATACTTCTTCATTGCCAATAACCAGGATTGGTGCTTTTACTAACCGTTCGGAAAATGTAGTAGGAATGCACTTTATGAACCCGGTACCTCTTATGCCTTTGGTTGAAGTTATTCGTGGTTTTAATACTTCTGATACTACGAATGAGGCTATAAAAGAAATAACTATACAGCTGGGAAAAACTCCTGTTGAAGTGAATGATTACCCCGGCTTTGTTGCCAATCGTATTTTGATGCCTATGATCAATGAAGCGATATATGCACTTTTTGAGGGTGTAGCAGGTGTGCAGCAAATAGATGCGGTAATGAAGCTGGGTATGGCTCATCCAATGGGGCCTTTGCAATTAGCCGACTTTATAGGCCTGGATGTTTGTAATTCTATTTTGAATGTACTTTATCAGGATTTTAAAAACCCTAAATATGCTCCCTGTCCGCTATTGCAAAAAATGGCTCAGTCTGGAAATTTGGGTGTTAAAAGCGGAAAAGGGTTTTATGATTATAGTTCCGGCGGGAAAGATTTGGTAGTAGCCTCGTATTTTCTGAAATAAAACAGGCTACTCTCTGATTTGAGAAGTAGCCTGTAATTATGACTCTAACTATACAATCTATACAGCTACATTATTTTCTCTCAAAGCATCATTTAGCGATGTTTTAAGGTCTGTGCTTGGTTTTCTTTGTCCGATAATCAAAGCACATGGCACTTGATAGTCACCGGCAGGGAATTTTTTGGTATAAGAACCAGGAATTACAACTGCTCTCTCTGGCACATAACCTTTGTATTCGATAGGAGTAGGTCCGGTTATGTCAATTACTTTTGAGCTTCCAGTCAAAACAACATTGGCACCTAGTACGGCTTCTTTACCCACACGTACACCTTCAACTACTATACATCTTGAACCTAAGAAAGCACCATCTTCAATAATTACAGGAGCTGCTTGTACTGGTTCTAATACACCACCAATACCTACACCACCGCTAAGGTGTACATTTTTACCTATTTGTGCGCAGCTACCAACAGTAGCCCAGGTGTCAACCATAGTACCTGCATCTACATAAGCACCGATGTTTACATAGCTTGGCATTAATACTACACCTTTACTTATATATGATCCGTATCTGGAAACTGCAGGAGGAACCACTCTTATACCGAGTTCTTCATAACCGGTTTTAAGTTTCATTTTGTCATAAAACTCAAAAGGACCTACTTCAATTTTTTCCATTTTCTGGATAGGGAAATAAAGGATTACCGCTTTTTTGATCCATTCGTTTACGATCCATCCGTCATTGCCCGGTTCAGCTACTCTCAAACGACCTTTGTCCAGTTCTTCTATAACTGTTCTGATGGTTTTCTGAACTTCAGAATCGCTAAGCAACGACCTGTCATCCCAGGCTTTTTCGATTATCTCTTTCATTTCTAGTAGGTCTTAGTAAAATATTTATAATTTTAGTTCAATGAAAATTCTGATTGCCTCCACATTAAAACCGGTTAACGATACCAGGCTATATGAGAAGATTGCCCTTACCCTGGTGTCCAAAGGAAATCATGAGGTTTCCATAGCCGGTTATAGTGCAAGCACTTCAGAAAGCAGTGCAAAAAAAGTTAAATTTTATCCGCTTTTCAAATTTGAGCGCCTAAGTTTACAAAGACTTTTTGCTCCCCTTGTAATTATTCGCCTGACTTTAAGGCTTAAACCTGATATTTTGCTAATTGCCACACACGAGCTATTGGTGGCAGCTTTTTTTCTAAAAATCGTTTCCAATCAAAAAGTAGTGTATGATATACAGGAAAACTATGCATACAATATCAGGTATATGCAAACTTTCCCACCAATTGTCAGACAAATAGTAGCCTTTTTTGTAAGGTGCAAGGAAATACTCATAGCTCCTTTAATTGATGGCTTTATTCTGGCAGAAAATGTCTACCAAAGACAACTTACCTTTATAAAAGATCGATATATTGTTTTGCCCAATAAAATTCGGTTAGTTGAAAATGAGATCCTAAGCCTGGGATTGGTCAACGTATCAAAGCCATTGCATTTTTTGTATACCGGCAGTATAAGTAAGGAATATGGTATATGGCAAGCTATCGCTTTTATAGATAAGCTTGAAAAAATCGATAAGGATGTTAACCTAAAAATACTTGGCTATACTGCGAGCAAAGCTTTACATCATCAACTAAAGGATGAATTGAAAGATAAAAAATATATAGTTGCAGATATTCGTTTGGCTCCGGTTCCGTACTCAGAAATCAGTGCCGCTCAAAAGCAAGGTGCTATATTGTTGCTTCCATACAGACCTTCTAAGGCAATTGAGGGAAAAATACCCACCAGATTGTTTGAAGGTATGGCCAGACGGTTGCCAATGGTTATAGAGGGGAAACTTAATTTGCAATTTCTGACAGGCCCATACAATGCAGCAGTATATATAGATTTTGCCAAATTCAATGCGATAGAATTGTTGAATACTATAAAAAGTCAGGTTTTTTACACTGCCAATCCGGAAAGGGAAGTCCTTTGGTCATTCGAAGAGGAAAAGCTACTTCAATGGATTAACAAATTGGATAATGCTTAAATAAGATGTTTAAAAGTTTTTTTAGATAAGTCTAAAATATAACTTTGTTCTTATGTTAAGTTATACCGAAGAAAATTACTTAAAAGCTATATTTCGCTTGTCGGAAAATGGGCAGGATGTATCAACCAATGCTATTTCAGAAGTACTTAATACCAAGCCGGCCTCTGTAAGTGATATGCTCAAAAAATTGAGTAAAAAAAAGGTTATTAATTATCAGAAATACAGAGCAATAGAAGTAAGTGATAAGGGCAAACAGCTAGCATTACAAATTATCAGAAAACATAGGTTGTGGGAAGTTTTTTTGGTAGAAAAGCTTAATTTTCAGTGGGATGAAGTGCACGAGATAGCTGAGCAATTGGAGCATATACAATCACAACTTTTGATTCAAAGGCTGGATAAATTTTTAGGATTTCCTGCCTATGACCCTCATGGCGACCCAATACCCAATGAAAAGGGCGAAATGAAAGCTAAAGAAAAAATCCCCTTAAGTGAATTGGATGAACATATATCGGTAACCATTGTAGGATTAAAAGAAACATCGCCGGTGTTTCTGCAATTTTTGGATAAAACCGGTATTTATCTGGGTGCCAAAATAAAGATTCTGGAAAAAATGGCATTTGATTCATCTCAAGAAATTGAGATTGACAGTAAAAAAGTACAAATCATTTCGAACGAAGTGGCCAAAAATATTTTTGTAGCTAAATAATTATGCGAGTAGTATTTTTTCTTTTATTAATCTGTTCCATACCTGGATGTAATACTTCCAGTCAACAAAATGAAAATCAAGATGGTAAGCTTCATATTCTGACCACCACAGGTATTATTGGCGATGCTGTCAAAAACATAGTAGGCGACTCTGCCAACGTAGTTTCACTTATGGGCCCTGGTGTTGACCCACATTTGTATAAAGTAAGTCAGGGGGATGTAGGCAAACTGACTGATGCGTCCATAATTTTTTATAATGGTTTACACCTGGAAGGTAAAATGGCTGAAGTGCTTGAAAACCTTGGAAAGCAAAAAAATACAGTAGCTGTATCTGATGGTATTTCTAAAGATAAACTTCGCAATGTATCAGGATTTGCAGGTGGCTATGATCCTCATATATGGTTTGATGTTGCAGTCTGGATAGAGGCAGTGGTGTATATAAGTGAACAAGTTATCAAAGCGGATCCTAAACATGCAGATTTTTATAAGAACAATACTCGACTATATTTGGCTGAGTTAGAAAGTCTCGATAGTTGGGTAAAAGAACAAATCAGCCAAATTCCACAAAATCAAAGGGTTTTAATTACTGCACATGATGCTTTTGGATATTTTGGCGATGCTTATAATATTCAGGTTGAAGGCTTGCAAGGTATATCTACCATGTCGGAGCCAGGGTTGAAAGATATAGCGCAAATAACCGATTTGATTGTGCAACGAAAAATCAAAGCCATTTTTGTTGAATCATCCGTTTCACAAAAAACGGTTACTTCTGTTTTGGAAGGGGCAATAGAAAAAGGTCAGCAGGTTAGAATAGGAGGGACGCTATACTCAGATGCGTTGGGTGATCATAATTCATCTGCAGGAACCTATATTGGCATGGTGAAAACCAATGTACAAACCATCACTTCTGCTTTAGGTAATTAATAACTAATACGTTTTAACGGTGAAAAACCTCAATATAGCCATAATAGGATTTGGTAAAGCAGCAGAAGTATATCATTGGCCTTTTATAAACCAGGTTTCTCAATTAAGGGTAACAAAAGTTTTGGAGCGAAATCAATCGCGATCGAAGGCTGTAATTCCTAATGTTGAAATAGTTAGGAATATTGAGTCAGTTTTGAATGATCCTGAAATTGATATAGTAGTAATTACAACACCAAACGATTCTCATTTTTCACTGGCAAAAATGGCTTTAATAGCCGGCAAGCATGTAGTGGTAGATAAACCTTTTACTATTTCCTCTGAGGAAGGCAATGAGCTTGTTGAGTTAGCAAAGTCCAGACAAAAACTTATTACAGTTTATCATAACCGCATACTGGATGGACCAATACAGGCTGCAAAAAAAATACTACAGCAGAATACACTAGGTGAGATAAATGAAGTAAATATTCATTTTGACCGTTTCAGACCAGAAATAAATGCTAAATCCTGGAGGGAAGCCGACAAACCGGGTGCAGGCTTATTGTATGATTTGGGTTCTCACCTTATAGCTTCAGCATTATATCTTTTTGGATATCCAGAACAAATGATAGCTAAGCTTCAAAAACAACGCCCCGGAGTGCAATCGGTTGATTATTTTTTACTCAATCTGCTGTACAATAAAGGTACTCTGAGAGTTAATCTGCATGCAGGTATGTTAGAGCAAAAATCTACTCCACACATAGTTTTAAAAGGTAGTAAAGGTCAGGCGATTTTTCAGGATCTGGATCCGCAGGAAGAGGCTTTGAAAGGTGGTAAATTGCCGAATTCACCTCAATGGCCAAGTGTAATTGAAGCCGAGTTTGATTTTCAGCATACTAAAAGTAACGTTCAGTTTGATGTAGGCAATTATTCCTTGTTTTATCAGAATCTATACGAGGCAATTTGCCTTGATAAACCTTTGCTGGTTAAACCAGAATTGGCCATTGAGGTAATTAGAATTATTGAGACAGCTAATCATAGTAATTCTAATTAAGCATAATTACTCATTTTCAATTTCCCTGTAAAAGACCATGTTTTTTGAAGTGATACCGGTTTTGTCTAATGCTTCAACTCCAAAATCAATAGTATTTCCGGACTTTGTGTCGAATATGATCGTTTTTTTAAACCAATCAGCCACATCAGATTGGTCTGTTATATGGTCATTTCCATTTCCTCCAATTATATTAATGGTAATGCCATTCGTAACTTTTCCCTTGATAAGTATCTGATCGTCACCGTCTAGGGCGTAAATACTTATTTCTTCGGTTACTTCATTTGATAAAGTACGGTTGAAATATTCAAAACCGGTGCTGTCTGATTTTAAGGAAATCCGTGTAGAATCTTTAATTCTTTCAATAGTAATTAAATCTTTATGGTCAGTACCTAGTATGGTCAGGTGTCTGTTTATTTCCTTGTAAAATATTTTTCCTGCTTTATGTAGTTGTTTTCTTCTGGCAATGAGTTTTTTTGCAGTTTTTTCACCCTGTATGGCAATTATTTCTTTTGGCCAATGGTTTATAGCCTGCACTATGATGCTATCAGGTAGTTTGTTAATTATATCATCTATGGCTGTATCCCAATCAGCAGCTTCTAGTTGGTTGAGAAATATTGGATCTATAAAACGGGAATTTATTAACAGACCCGGTACGTGTTCATAATAGCTGTGAAAACTCTGAAACTTAGGATACCCATACCAGCGACTTACCAGATAAGGCAGTATTCCGTCATCAAATAAAAAAAGTGCATTGTCTCTGTCTCGTGGTAAGGGTTTTAAAATCTTTTGATTAGAATCCTTTTGAAGTAACCAGTTCCATTGACCTGCATGTCTGTCCCAATCATTTATTAGTAAGTCAAACAATCTTGACTTGAGAAATAACATCTGATCTATTTTTATTTCAGGATTAGAAATCAAAAGACTAAGCATTTGCTGAGTATTGATAATCTTTTTCGGGTAATCAAAAATAGGCGAGCCTTCCCAACTTTTATGGGGTTTTTCTTCAAGCATTACCATGCAATTTTTTAAGTCGGGGTGTAATTTGAGCAATTGTGGCTCTACTTTTAAAGAATAATAGAGTGGATTGGTATGATAAATTCCGGCAGATTCAGCCAGAACTGCAACCAGAATTGGTGCATAGGGGTTTTCAGCAGAAATTTGATCCAGTACTAATGTATTAATAATAGTCGTCCTGTAAATAGGTTGCAATACTGATGATGGATACTTGTCTACACTGCGCAATACATATCTGCGCCCTAAGGAATCCACCAAGTGAATGGAAATAGTTTGCATACCACCGCCAACTTTTAATGGAGTAAGTCCGCCCATTATAGAATCCAGCTTAAAAACTGGCAAATAGGTTTTGGCAGACCATACGTTTCTGTAATGTGTTCCTAGTATAAACTTGTGTATAAAATTTTTAGAATATTTGGTAGATGCTTCTATCAATAGACTGTCCTTTGTTTGTAATTCTTTTATAGATGGGATTGTAGACTCACCTCCCTTAAGAATAGGCACAACCAGCAGAACGAAAAATATCAAAAGATAAAAAAATCTACTATTCACAGGATATGTTTTTAAAAATCAACACATATGTACAAGTTTTGTTGTTGAAAGATTTATAACATTTACGGATTTTGCATGGTTAATCTTTCATGTTGGAAATAATGTGGAGGAGGAAATTATGTTGCAAATCATTACTGTATTGACGCTATGTCTGTCAATTTTTATATCAGGAAATACTGTTTTAGATAAAGGAGATGATCGGGTAAAAGAGAAGGAAAAGATGCCGAAGTTTACCTATTATACACTTTCAGGTAAAAAATACTCAAATACTGATCTGGAAAATAATCAAAATTATCTTTTTGTTTATTTCAATCCTCTTTGTGAATTGTGTAAAGAGGAAGTAGAAGAAATTCTGGAAAATATTGAAGATCTGGAAGAAGTACAAATTCTATTGGTAAGTCCTAGTCAGCTAGGTGAAATTGAAATGTTTAAAGAATATTTTAAATTATCTGACTATAAGCAAATAACCATATTGCATGATGCCGAAGACCGGTTTTATCTCGAATTCGGTGCTATAGGATATCCAAATATGTATTTGTACAATAGCAAGCACGAACTAGTTAGATACTTTGATCATGCCATTGGTTTTAATGAAATACAAAATGCCTTAAAACCGGTTTTGACCAAAAATTAGTGCAAGTTTATTCTGGTCAGTTTTTTTGAAATTGACTCTGAAGACTTAGTTTCCGGATGGATCCGACCATAGAAGGTTTTGACTTTTGCAAGTCTTCAAAGGTTCCTTTCCATTCTGATATTAAGTCTTTGGCATTAAATGGTCCCTGATCAAAATCATAAAACGCAATTTTGATCGTGTCAGCCCTGGAAACTAAAAATTCCGGAGTTTCTGATGCTATAGTATACTGATAGGTGTTTTTAAGAGGTTTGCTTGAGTATATAATCTGATTGCAAGTTTCTAGTTCCCAAAATGGATCAGGATATCCTTTGCCGTTCAGTGTTATGTCGTATTTTCTTTTATCTGTTTGGTCTATGTCAAATTGTTTGATAGATACTTGACCTTTGTACAATTGCGGACTAAAGATCTCCCGGTTAAAGCTGTAGCTAGACAAAGCGTCTGCACCAATAAATTGAAGCTTTTTATGTTGTTTATCTGGATTTTCAGTTGAGAATCTTGTCGGAAAAACTTCCAAATATATTTTGATTTGATGTTGCCCATTTGGTAAACCTAAGTTGGCAAAAGGAAAATGTTGATTGAATTCGTATCTGCCTTGTTGACCAACAAACGGAAACTGGCTTGATGCAAACTGTTTGTCGATTTTGTTACGATATTCAGCACCTGTTGAGTAAAGTACTTTATCCATATATTGTACAGACCAGCAAAAAAAGAATGCATTGTAACCATTTTTAATTAATGCATTTATAGATTCCTGCGAAGCTTCAATATGCCCACGAATACTAACTCCCAAACAGTTTTGACCAGCATTGCTGGTGTCTGATTTTAAGTTTTTGAGCCACAATTCGTCTCCAAGGTTTTGATCTATTCCCTGGTCAAAATTTAAGGATAAAGCCTCGGGTTTATTGTCGTTATTTTCCTGATTGCTTTGACGAGAACATGCTATAAAACCGATAAGCAAAAAAAGTTGTAAAAGCCTCATGAAGTAAATTTAGCAGATAATGGAATGATTTAATTGAGTAAGATCAAAATGTAATCTCGGTTTAGCTGATAATTTCCCTTATAGCTTTTTTTATTGTTTCTTTAGCTTTACCCTTGATCGGTATCCACAAATCATTGCCTGTTTCGATATACATACCTTCAGGCTGATTAATTGTTGCCTGGGCTTTATCCTGGTCAAATTCATGCGAAAATATTTCAGCCATAAATTTTGACAAATTCTCCCAATTGAGTTCTATTTGTCGGTTTTGGCCTGCATTTTCGAGCATTATTACAGCTTTTCTCTCCAAAAAACTAGCTATGCAGGACAAATCTATGATAGGCTCTCCTTTATCATATTCCTGTATGTGAATAGATAATGGCAGCTCCAATTGCAAATCTTCCAAAACAGCCTGATGCAGTTCTTTAAGCAGATAATCCAATTCCTCACTACTGGTAAATCCAACTTTATCAGGATTTGCACCATTGCTTTTTTTAATAAAGATATGATGCTCGTTTTCTTCGCTTTCGGTTTGTAGATTTTTAAGAATTGCAAAGAATGCTTGCGACCATGTTTCATTTAAAATACCCTGCCAGCTAATATTATCATCGCCGGTATAACCTTCTTCCAAAATTTCGTCTTTGGTGCAACTGTCTCTGTCAATATATTGAAGCACAAAATTAGTTTGTAAAGCTTTACCTTGCTTTTCAATTTCAAGTTGAATAGCAAATGCATGTGGAGCAGGCAACTCAGGAGTGTATAATTCAATAGAAAACTTATCGGACATAAAATGTGGTTCTTGATAAATGACAAAATAATATACAAAGATGGCTAGGATTAAATCATTTTTAAAAATTTTTCTTTCAAAGTAATTCCTTTTTTTTATGTTTGTTTTCAGTATAGCATTTGTACAAATAAATGAAAGGGTTAAAAAGTAAAATAATAACTACAATTTGGGATGAAACGGGTATTCGTCTACATCCTAGAGATTTTCAGATTACCACTGCCGATCATATGTTGTCATTGAAACTATGGGGAGTGGAACTGATTAGCAAAAAGTATCAAAGCGAAAAGTCTCTCGATTCGGATGAATTTGCTGAGGATTTGCTAACCGAACTTTTTGATGAGTATTATGACTTCAGAGAGAAAATTATTGAAGTAAAGAAGGAAGATTTAACCAATCAGTACCTGGAAAAGATTAAAAGTGAAGTATCAGAATATTTGAAAAAGAATAAAGTTGGCGTTGCAATGATAGATTCATTAGACTATGAATTTATCGATGCCGCTGGTACTAAAGGCAACAAAATTACCGACGATTGGGGCTTTCCTACATTTGGATTGCGCATAACTGACTTTGAGTCGGTTGACTATTTTTATACCATTGATGTTTTAAAAGAACCTACTGTTATAGATGTAGAGGTTATCTCTGCCGGTTTACTTAAACTGGTTAGATAAAATTGAAATCCCGGATTAAATCCGGGATTTTTTTTTCTAGTTTCTTATTTCCTGTAGTTTTCGCACTTGTTTTAATAGCGTCCTTTTTGGCAGGAATGGGGCAATTTTAAACATGAACTTTTGAAGTCCGGATATTCCGGAAATTACATCCAATTTGCCATCAAGCATGGCTTGATACCCTTCTTCGGCTACGACTTTAGCACTTATTGATTTCTTGAATAGTTCTGTATTTACCATTCCGGAGTTGCGGGCAAACTCGGTTTCGGTAGCACCGGGCAATAATGCAGTCACTGTAATTTTTGTATTGCTAATTTCTTCAGCAATAGCGTTGCTAAAGGAAGTTACATAAGCTTTGGTAGCAAAATAGACTGCCTGCAATGGTCCAGGGATTAAACTCGCCGTAGAAGACACATTGAGTATTCTACCTTGGTTTCGTTTGATCATATCAGGTAGAAAAAATCGTGTTAGAGCTGTCAAGGCTATTATATTCAGATTGATCATTGCCAGGTCTGTTTCCCAGGTTCTTTCATGAAACTTACCATGACCGCCAAATCCAGCATTGTTGATCAAATAATCTACCTGGATTCCTTCTTCAGTCAATTCCTGATAAATTTCCTTAGGAGATTCCAGCAATGTCAAATCTTTAATTAAAACTTTTGCCTGAATCTTGTAAGTCGCTTCTAAATCTTTTTTCAATTGTTCTAGTTTTGCCTGGCTTCTGGCAACCAATATAAGGTCGCCGCCTTTTGAAGCATGTATATAGGCCATTTCTTTGCCTAAACCGGTAGAGGCACCGGTAATTAATGCTACATTTTTCATGAATTGTGCTTTTTTATGTTTTATGTACCAAATAGTATAGTGTGGAACTTCGCTAATTGTTATTCCAATAGTAAATTGATGTTTTTAATTCTGTCAATTTTACCACTTTCTGTTTCTATAAATTGCTTTATAAATAAAATTTGTTTGGGTATTTCATATTTGGTCAGATTGGTTTTTAATAAATCCTGGAGCTGTGTTTTGGCAGATTGAGTAATTTCTCCTTCTATAATTAACACTACTTTGGAGCTTAAGCTGTTATCTGCTTTTCCGGAAATTATGAAACGGTTAGTAAGGTTCATTTTCTGAAATATTGCAGATAACTTAGTTTCTAACTCTTCAATTTGAATTTTTATACCTCCCGAATTTATGACATTATCTACACGGCCCTTCCATATGAATTGTCTTTCATTCAACATCTCCACCACATCATTGGTGGCAATATTGATATGATTGGTAACTGCACCATATATGTTTAAACAATTTCTAGAATCAGTAAAAGTCTTCACCTCGGGCAAAATGGTATATATAGGCGAAGCATCAGGTCCATTAAGTTTTCTAAGTGCTATATGAGAAACTGTTTCAGTCATACCATACGTGCTATATACCGGAGACTGAATCTTTTGAATTTGCTTCTCAAGATGTTCGGAAACCGGAGCACCACCAATTATTAGGCCTTTCATATTGTTAAGTATTTCTATTTTCTCCGGAGTTTCTTCTAATATGGTTTGTAGTTGATACGGAACCATTGCCGTGAAATCTATATGTATTTCCGAAGAAAAATCTTTAATAGGATTGGCAACAGGATAAATAATATACATACTCATGCCAATTTCCAAGGCTCTTACCAGCATCATTTTGCCTGCAATAAACTCTGTATTCAAGCAGACTAAGGCTGCATAGCCTTTTTTTAAATCAATAGCCTGCTGTGTCATTTTTGCACTAGCTATCATTTGATTTCTGGTAATATTAATGGGTTTGGGCTTGCCTGTAGAACCGGAAGTTTGAATTTGAAAAGTTGTCTGCCCACTGTACCATTGATGACAAAAACTTAATGTTTTTTGTTTATATATTTCTAGGTCAGTATCGCTATAATTTGATTGCTCAGGTGTTAGAAATGTTATTTGTTCGGAGTATAAACTTTTCACTATAAACAATTTTTAGGCATTCAAATGTACTATATTGTCTTACAAATACACTATTTTAGAATCCGATACCGAGTGAATCTTTAATTTTTTTGAAAAAACACTTGTAAGTTCTTAAAGTTATTGGTTTTCAATTTTACTTTTTTACTAAAACATATTATTTTGCACAGATGATACTAGGAATAGATGTAGGTGGCACCACTGTAAAGTTTGGTGTTGTTTCTGCCAAAGGAGAAATAAGCCAGATAAAAGCATATGACACTGTGGAATGGGCAACAAAAGGATTTGTTGATTCTCTGAAAGCAGCGATAAAAGAATATTTAACACTTGTACCTGAATTATCAGGTGTAGGTATAGGTTGGCCGGGACTTCTTTCTGTAGATAGAAAAACAGTGATAGCCCTCCCTAATATACCAGCTGTAAAGGATTTGCCTATTACAGATATATTGGCAGAGGCTTTTCCGGGATTGCCTGTAAAAAATGAAAATGATGCCAAATGTGCAACAATAGGCGAGTTATATTTTGGTAAAACCGAAGGTCTGGACAATTTTGTTCTGGTTACATTGGGAACAGGCGTAGGTAGTGGTGCTGTAATAGACAAAAAACTTTTTCTAGGTGCCAGAGGTAATGGAATGGAAATTGGCCATATGATATTGGATAATGGTAAATCTCTAGAGCAACATATTGGTATTTCTCATATTGTTGCTTATGCCACAGCTCGCCTTGAACAGGAAAAACCAAAAAGCTTATTAGTAGGAGCTGAAATTTCGCCAAAAACAATTTTTGAAGCAGCTGAAAATGGTGATGCTTTTGCTATTTCAGTTTTTGACTATGTAGGTGAAAAATTGGGAACTAACTTGGTATCAGTAATTCGTGTACTGGATATAACAACCATACTTTTAGGTGGAGGTATTGCAGGAGCTTTTAAGTTTATAGAGCCAATGACCAGAAAAACCATTGAGAAGTTTATGCCTCCATATTATACCAAAGATCTTGTGATTGATCAGGCCTACCTAACCAATCAGGTTGGTCTTTTGGGTGCAGCTGGTTTGTTGATGGATAAAGTACAGGTGGCTTAGAAATAATTCAGTTTTTTGAAAATCAAAAATAGGTAAAGAGTATAGAACTCTTTACCTATTTTTTTGATACAACTTCATAGGCCCTTACTGCCTGATTTATATGACGCTCATTATGATATATGGTAAATCTCAGAGCGTCGCCCAATTTTAGTTTAAACCATTGAGCAATAGTGATGGGAATACCTTTCTTGTTCAGATTTACCGTTTTAGCTTTTTCCAGAATAGAAAGCATTTGCGTTTGCTGATTAAGAAATCGATCTATAACATCGGAATTAATCGATTGATAGATTGGGTTTTTATCCTTAAAAGTATTCATTTTGTTTTTAGCACTTTTACCAGGTTGCACCTTCATGGTGTTAGCAAAGTAGTTGCCTATCAGTCCACTTACAAAGTCTTTGTTGGATTTAGACTTAGACTGAGATTCTATAAACTGCAGAATGACCGGTATATAAAAATCGCCATACAGATTTAAATGCTCCAGGCAGTCGGCCACAGACCATGAATTAGAATCAGGCCTGGTAAAAATCAATTGAGCTGGTTGGTGTATGAATTGTTCTCTTACTATTTGAATATTATTGGAAGTAATGTTAGTAAGTTCTTGAATAAGTATATCTTGTGTTACTTTCATATTGGTTCTTTTGTGCTAAAATATTCAAGATTTGACAGAATGATGTTGGTATATACCAAGAAAGTTATTGGTGGTTTTTGAGTACTTTGCTAAAATTTGTAGGGTCCATTCCTAGGTAGGAGGCAATATATTTGTGGGGCACCAGATTTATCAGGTGTGCACTTCGCTGGTAAAAGGCTTCAAATTTTTCTTCCATATTCAAAGCCAGAAGTTCGTAATGCTTTCTATTTACTCCCAAAATTGCAATTTCCAAAACCTTACGCATTAACCTGTTAATGTTGGAATGGTTTTCAGAAAGGGTTTCAATTTCTTTATACCTGCGTCGTAAAAGTTTGCTGTTGGTAATAGATTCTATATAGTATTGATTTTTAGTGCTAGATAAAAGTGAATCTATATTGCCACAGAAGGATGGGGGATAGGTAAAAACAACGGTTATTTCCTTGCCATCTTTTACATAATAAGCCCTTTGTACTCCATCAATTACTATATAAATATATTGTTCTAACTGACCTTCGTATGATATTATTTCTTTTTTTCTGAATGAAACCTCTACCCAGTTTTCAGCAAGCAATTCCAGATCTGTGGAGGGTAATGGAAGTATATTGTTAAAAAAAGTTTTCACAGTATTCATAATGCTATTGTATATGAAGCACAAAAAAAAGCGGGAATTTTCCCGCTTTTGGTAATAATGAGTTATCTTAAACTACCTCTTCCGCTTCTAAAGGTTTGCTGTCTGAGTCTTTTGCTGCTTTGACAGGTTTGTGGTTTGTATAGTCTTTGAAAGGTCCAAGCCCTCCTAAATGTGAGCATGTTCTCAAGGCTTCCATATTGTTGTACCTGATTTTTTCTTTATCGTACCCGTAAGTGTTTCTTAGTGTTTGGGTTAGGTTGTTATTGCCCATGCTTATTTCTATGTCTTCCATACTAAGCTGGCTAGGGTGTTCATAACCGCAGGCATGAGTTATTTCTAATATTTCTTTACGCAAGGTTTTTACATAATTGGCCAGACGTTCAGATTTTAATGTTGGGTCAAGTCCTGCAGCAAGCCATTTGTTTTGGGTAGCTATACCAGCCGGACAGTTGTTGGTATGACATGATTGTGCCTGTATACAACCTATAGACATCATTGCTTCTCTGGCAACTGCTACCATATCACATCCCATAGCAAAAGCCATCATTGCTCTGGCTGGAAGTCCAAGTTTACCGCTACCTATAAATACTACCCGATCGGCTAATCCTTTTTTTGCAAATATTTTATAAACATTACTAAATGCATAAACAAAAGGTAATGATACATGGTCTGCAAATGCAGGTGGTGCTGCTCCGGTGCCGCCTTCCCCTCCATCTATGGTAATAAAGTCCGGGCCTTTACCTGTTGCCAGCATGATATCGGTTAATTCTTCCCAAAGTTCCATTTTGCCAACTGCAGACTTAAATCCTACAGGCAACCCGGTTCTATCGGCTATTTTTTCCAGAAATTCAACCATCTCTCTTACATTGGAGAATGCAGAATGGGTTGCAGGTGAAAGAGCATCCTGTCCCATAGGTATAGTACGTATTTGGGCAATTTCCTTGGTGATTTTAGCAGCAGGTAATACTCCTCCTTTTCCCGGTTTTGCTCCTTGAGAAAGTTTAACTTCTATAGCTCTGATAAAAGGATTGTCCTGAACCAATTTTTCGATTTTTGGAAATGAGAAGTTTCCATTTTCATCACGAACACCAAAATACCCGGTTCCGAAATGAAACATTATATCCGCACCATGTTGATGAAAAGGGGACAAACCACCCTCGCCGGTGTTCTGGTAGCAGCCTGCTTTCAGACTGCCTATGTTTAAAGCAGAAACAGCATTGGAAGAAAGTGATCCATAACTCATACCCGAAATATTCACAACCGAATATGGCCTGTATGGTCGCTTACGCTTGTTATGCAAGCCCATAACTTTAGCACAAGGTATAAAAGAAGGATCTTTTATACTTGGGTGATTAGCAGCAGGTTTGAAGGGAAACATTGCCGGAGTAATAAATATATGTCCTACTGAATATATATCCTGGTCGGTACCAAAGCTTTGGTAATTATTCTGACGCTTTGATGAGGCATATATCCACGAACGTTGACTTCTGTTAAAGGGTAATTCTTCCCGATTGTTAGCAACAATATATTGCCTTAACTCAGGACCTATTTTTTCCAGCAAGTAACGTAGATGACCAACTACAGGAAAGTTGTGTTTGATTGTATGTTTTCTTTGTAGGAAAACATCATGAAAGGCAACAAATATAAGGAATGCAACCGGCATAAACCACCACCAGTTACCGGCTAAAAAATTAATAAGATTTTCCATATGAATAGGATTCGTTTGTTTTTGAAATATGGATTTAACTCTGAAACGCGTAAAATATAAAACAAGTACTTTTTGTAAGAAATATAGGACAATATTGGATTCTAAATTCTTTCCAGGATACGATTATTTGCAATATAGGATTGGTTTTTCAAGAGAAAAATTTAGTTGATATTTTTATGAACAACAGTTGAATTGTCAAAGTTCAAATTGCCTGTTCATGCAATTCTGAGGCAAATATAAATATTATAGCTGAAGCAATGTTGTTGGGGAGGTGATTATTGCTCAGAACTAAAAAATGTAATGCTAAGAAATATGATCGATTTAAATAAATTCAACCAATATCTAAAAAATGAGATGTGGAGGCTTTTACAAATTTAAGTTATAGTTTATCAGAATCCTGATGTTTTCTGTCTCTCCGCGGTGTTTTTTTCATGCCTAGTAATATAATCGGAATGAGAGCCAGAGTCAGCCCACCCATTACTATACCAGCTAAAGTTGTGATTTCAGCTTTGGTTATCATAAATGTGATAATGATAAATATTGCCAGTAATCCCGCTATCAAATATGAAATACTTTTCATGTTTCCTCCTTTTTACATCTATAACAAAAGTTTTTCTAACTATGTTGATTAGGAATGAAAAATACTTGAAATAAATCTTGAATTACCAGTCCTAAAACAAGTATATAGGATTGAAAAACGTTTTAAATGCCCGGTATACTAAAGGTTGAAATAGGTTTTATTGCCTTGCTATACTTTTGAATTTTTTTAGAACTAGTTTGTCTAAAGATGGATCGGTAAAAATTTCCAGCAGTTTCGGTGTTTCAGATTTTTGATAAAAAGTGCTTAAATGTTCAGTCAACCCAGCCTGATTTTCTGCTACCAGGTATTCCGTATTATATTCTTGAGCGAATAAACGGGCATTTAACTTTTGACTAGTCGCAAAGTACTCTTCAACTTCTGGTTGTGAAGAAGGGCCTTCAATCATTCGAAATATACCTCCTCCGTGGTTATTTATAAGGATTATTCGCAGGTTTTTGGGTTGATTATTATTCCAAAACGCATTTCTATCATAAAAAAATGCCATATCGCCCGTAAGAACCGTAACTGTTGTATCTGTTGAAAGAGCAGCGCCATATGCTGTGCTTATTACACCATCAATACCACTGGTGCCTCGGTTGCAGAAGAGTTGAATCGACGGGTTTTTTATACCCAAAAAATTCACATATCGAATAGGCATACTGTTGCTTATATGCAAAATGCTATTATCCGGAAGTCCGTTCAATACCTGATGTATAGCTTGAATCTCTGCAAAATCTATGTTTGAGTTGAAAAAGTTTTCCTTTAGTAATTTGTATTGGTTTTCTTTTTTTAGCCAGTTAAGTTTATAAGCTGATTGGTTTGCTTCATCACCCTGAAAACTGCCAAAAAACTCCTCAGACGTTAGCTGTATAAGGTTGGTTATACTCTGAAAGGTATCCGCAATTGCACCGTCAGGTTGTATATGCCAATGTGTATCTGCCTTAAATTTTCGAAGAAACCCTTTTAGGCTTTTCGAAATCACTGCTTCTCCAAAAGTAATGAGTAAGTCTGGCTTAAATTGCGTTTTTTCAATTTCAGAGAAGTCATTGATTATTAAATCCTGATTGGTAATTATGTCAGTTGCATCATTAATATTACCTATAGGTTCAGCGATCAAAACTGCACCAAATTGCTTGATAAAATTGCTGATATTTTTTTTCAACTCAGAATTTACAAATACCTGCTGACCTGCCACCAAAAGTATACGTGAACTGGATTTGAGCTTTTGTTCCAATTGGTTCAACAGCTGTTGGTCCAATACCCGTTTGCTATTAATTTGTTCAATTATCCTGATTTCTTTACTATATGATATAGGTTCGGCAGGATACAGAGGCTCTCTGAGCGGTATATTAATATGTACAGGTCCTTGCGGATATTGCTTGCTTTTGATTATTGCTTCTGAGATTATACGTTCTGTTTGCCAAATAGCATCAGGGTGTTGATATTCAGTAGGAAAGGTGTAAGAAGCCTTGCAATGACTGCTGTAAACCTGATTTTGTCTGATGGTTTGTCCGTCTTGCTGATCAATCCATTCAGCAGGTCTGTCGGCTGTAAGTACGATTAAAGGGATATGCTGATAATAAGCTTCAGCAATTGCCGGGTAATAGTTAAGAACTGCAGAACCAGAAGTGCAAATCAGAACAACAGGAGTCTGAGTTTGTAGTGCTATACCCAAGGCTATAAATGCAGCAGAACGTTCGTCAGGGACAACTTTGCATTGTATTTGTGTGTGTCTGGCGAATGAAATAGTAAGTGGAGCACATCTGCTTCCCGGCGAAAGGATGGCTTGCCTGACACCATGACTGGCGCAAATCTCTGCTATATTGTAAATTGGTTGCACAGGATCAAATTAGTAAAAAAACTAGTTAGAACTTTAAAATTTTGCCTATTACGTTCATTTTTATTTCAGTTTCCTGAAACTCTCTATCCGGGTCAGAGTCAGCAGTAATGCCTGCACCTGCAAAAAGAATAGCCCGATTTTTATACAATTTGGCACAGCGAATATTGACATATAGGTCTGTTCGGTTTTCTACATTTACAGGTCCTAGATAACCAGCAAATAATTGTCTGTCAAAACCTTCGTGTTGATTTATGAACTCGATAGCTTCCTGTCTGGGCATTCCGCCTACTGCACTGGTTGGGTGCAGCAGATTTAGCATTTTACTGGCCAGATTTTGCACTTCGCCATTATTTATATTGGCCTGAAAAACAGTTTTCAGGTGCAGTAAGTCTCCGGCAATAACTGTTTTTGGTCCTTCTTCTTCAAATTCTCTGAGTCTTAATGTTTTAAAACAGTTGATAATGTATCTGGAAACAAGTGCTTGTTCTTCAATTTCTTTTTGTTTCCAAACAGCATCCAGCAAAATACGATTTTTAGCTAATTTTTGCGTACCGGCCAGTGCTACTGTTTTAAATTGTTTGTTTTCATTTACAGAAACCAGTATTTCCGGGGATGCACCAACCCATATGCCGTAATTTGAACTGTACAACAATGAGCGGAAGGAATTTTCAAACCCCTTGGATAATTTTTCGAATATAGCTCCGGGATTGGTATTGGTTATTTCAATAGGTTTTTGACGTGCCAGTACCACTTTTTTTAAATATCCGTCTTTTATTTGTTTGATAGCCTTGGATACATTTTGCTCAAATACACTTACAACAGTTTCTATGGGAGCGTCTTGTAGCTCTGGAGTTGCCTCTGAATTTGTGTTTATTTCTGTTAGAAAATTATCAGGATCGATAAGAATATTAAGTATTCTGTCAGACAAGGTATAAGTAGTATCAGCTAGAATAATTTTTGGAGAAGTTAGGCCTGAAAATCCTGAAAATATGAAACCTGTTTTCTGGTTTTCGAGACTGCCGTCAAACACCTCTTCCTGACCAATTATTAGGGTTATTTTATTGCTTTTGGGTAGCAGGTACGCAACCATTGATTTGCCTTGTTTCTGGGCAAAACAAAGACATTGGTTAATGAATTGAGCGTTAGAAATGCTTAATTGGTGATTGGTGTTTTCCAAAGTAACTGAATTCAATTAGGCTTTTTTATCGAGAACCATAACAGTAAGTCTGCTAATACAAACGAGCTGATTTTGATTATTGGTAATTTTTATTTCCCAGATATGGGTTTTGCTGCCAGCATGCACTATAGTGGCTTTGCCATAAACATAGCCATCTTTGGCACTTTTGATATGGTTGGCATTTATCTCCAGACCAACTACATATTGATTGTTCTGATCTATTAATACATTACTTCCTATGCTGCCAAGCGTTTCAGCCAGCACAACCGATGCACCGCCATGCAGCAAGCCAAAAGGTTGTTTGGTGCGATGGTCGACCGGCATTTTTCCACATAAATAGTCTGCCCCTGTTTCAGTAATTTCAATACCAAGGTGCTCTATCATGCTGCCTTTCGAAATATGATTCAGCTGCTCAGGGTTCGTTTTGGTATGTATCATGGTGCAACAAAAGTAAACAAAAATATGAAGTACTAAACTCAAAATTATAAGCCTGTTTTTGTGTTTTTTTGAATAGATTTGACAGATTAATTGATGCGTATTATTTTGGGTGTATGTTCTGAAATGTTACAATAAAAGAGTAAAAAGCTTTAAGTAGCTAAAAAATGGTACCTTTGGGAATTATATCAGGTCAATATTTGATATAGTATTCTAGAATGTTTGATATATCTGCATGTTGAAAGAAAAAAGTATTTATTTAATTCGTCACGGAGAGACCGATTTTAACCTGAAAGGAATCGTACAGGGAAGTGGAGTAGATACCAGCATAAATGATACCGGCAAAAGCCAGGCTAAGGCATTTTTTGAACAATACAAACATATTCCTTTTAAGAAGATTTATACTTCCGCACTAAAAAGAACCAGAGAATCAGTTCAGGATTTTATCAATTTAGGTATACCAGTTGAACATTATTCAGGTTTTAATGAGATAAGTTGGGGAGACAAAGACGGAAAAATTGTGAATAGTGCAGACCATTCATATTACTCAGAAATGCTGGAGGCCTGGAAAAGAGGAGAGGTTGATAAAAGTATAGATGGTGGTGAAAGTCCCATAGATGTTCAGGCCAGGCAGAAACCTGTAATGGACATTATTTTGTCAAGAGAAGAAGAAGATACTGTTTTGATATGTATGCATGGTAGGGCAATGAGAATTCTTCTTTCAACGTTATTACATTCTGATCTTAAGTTTATGGATCAATATGAACACCATAATCTTTGTTTATACCATATTAAATATTCCGATGAAAAATTTTCGCTGGTAGTATTTAATGAAACAAGTCATTTATTAACTTTGAATAAATAACAGGAAACTTAAGTTATCTTTAAAATGTAAAAGTCTGATATGGACTTTTAGCCACATATTTTACCTAATTATTTCTAATGCAACCTAAAATTCGTTTTGTTGATAAAGATCAATCACAGTTTTTCGCAACAGTAAAAACACGTGTTGATCAATATTTTACCGATAATAATATTAGTAAAAATGCCAATACCGCTATGGTGTTAAAAACCATATTCTACCTGGGGGGATTTGTTGGTATATACCTGATTTTAATGACCCAATCGCAGGTTCTAAGCTTGCCGGTTATGTTTATGTTGGCATTGCTGCTTGGGGCATTTGCAGCTTTTATTGGATTTAATGTTTGCCATGATGCCATTCATGGGTCATTCTCTTCAAAACCTTGGGTTAATAGCATGTTAAGCTATGTTTTTAACCTGATAGGTGCTAACTACAAAGTTTGGGAAGCAACTCACAATGTTGTTCACCATACCTATACCAATATCAAAGGGCATGATGAGGATATAGAAGTAGCTCCGGGGCTATTAAGAATGCATAAAGAAGATAAAATTACCAAAATCCAACGTTGGCAACATATATATGCCTTTGCTTTATACGGATTGGCAAGTTTTTCCTGGGTTTTTAGAAAAGACTTTGTAAAGTTCTTTTCACCAATTGTAAAGCAATATGCTAGACCAACTCGCAGAGAACATATTGAATTGTTTGTTTATAAAGGTATTTATTACTTTCTTTTTATTGTTTTGCCATTGGTTGTTATGGATATAACCTGGTATCAATATATTATTGGGTTTCTGTTTATGCATATATCGGAAGGTTTGATTCTAGGTTTGGTATTTCAACTGGCTCACGTTGTAGAAGATACAGATTTTCCTGTACCGAATGAAAAGAACCAAATTGAAGCAGCCTGGGCTGTACATCAAATGGAAACAACGGCCAATTTTAGCAGTAACAGTCCTCTTGCTACATTCTTATGCGGTGGTTTAAATATGCAGGTGGAGCATCATCTGTTTCCTAAAATTTGCCATATTCACTACCCTGCAATTTCAGAAATTGTAAAAACTACAGCTTTAGAGTATGGAGTACCCTATAATGAAAATGCAACGTTTCTTATTGCTCTTAAATCACATTACCAAGTATTGAAAAAATTTAGCATGGATGCACGCAATCTAGGTAAGGTTGCTTCTGTTGCTGGTTAATTGATAATTCAAAAATGATACTACTAATAAGAGGGATAAAATATCACAATCGAAAATTAAGGTTGTTGTATTTTATCCCTTTGTTTTTTTTACGCATCAGTAGTTTAGCACAGGCTGCAAACGAGCAATGTTGTCCTGAGATTGAAGAAGCACTCAAACAAAAAGATTATCAGACTTCGCTTAATCTTATACGAGATCAGTTTGATCAGTCAAACCTTGTTTCAGGAGATATTTTATTTTTCTATGGACAAACGCTAAGCGGCTTAAATGAATACGTGAGAGCTAGAAATGCTTTTCAAGAGTATTTGAAAGATTCCGGAAATATTAAATATAGAAAACAAGCACAACAGGGTGTTGACGTATTGAATAGTAAAATTTGCAACTATTGCCAGAATACAGGGTACAAGGATGAGTTGACTGATTGTGGCAAATGTTTGGGAAGTGGTTATTTGGCCAAAGACTGCACAGTTTGCAAAAAAGAAGGTAAGCTGGCCTGTTCAGTATGTAATGGTAAAGGAGTTTTGCTCAAAGAAGGTAATATGGGTAAAGTTTTCCAAGAATGCGGCAATTGTAAAGGCCGAGGAACTCTAACCTGCAAGAAATGCGAAGGCAACAAAAAGTACCTTTTAGCATGTGATATATGCCATAGCAAGGGAAAAATCCCTGCGAAAAAACCTTGCAATCATGGCAAATAGTATTTAGTGTACTAGTTGCCGGTTTTTATTGCCAAACGAGTAAGCTATTGCCCGGTATTGTTATCCCTTTCATGATTTTTTCCATAATTTTGTACAAATTCTAGTTTTTGAAAGTATTACAAATCTGTTTCAGGGTTCCTTATCCTCCGGAAGATGGAGGGGCAATTGCTATGTATGGAATAACCAGAAACCTTTATTTAAAAGGTTGTGATGTAACGGTACTTGCAGTAAATACACCCAAGCATTTTCAAAGTGACCATGTTTTGGGTAAAATCGCAAGACTTATACCTGTTTATATAGATACCACCATTTCGCCGATTAAGGCTTTCAAAAATCTTTTTAAGTCAGTTCCTTATATAGTAGAAAGGTTTATTTCAAATGACTTTCTGGATGCTTTGAGAAAATTGCTGGCAGAAGAAACCTTTGATATTATTCATTTTGAAGGGACCTTTGTTGCCTGGTATGTCGATGAAGTTAGGAGCCTCACAAAAACTCCGGTGGTCTTGCGTTCGCACAATCTGGAGTTTATGATTTGGGAAAGACTGGCCAAAAATGAAAAGAATCTGCTCAAAAAGATTTACTTCAGAAAAATGGCTTCCGAACTTAAGAATTTTGAATTGCAATATTATCAGAAGTTTGACGCCATTGCTGCTATTACTCCCGAAGATGGCTTTCGACTAAAGTCATTTGGTATAACTACTCCTATTGAATTTATACCAGCCGGGGTTGATTTGGATCGTTTTCCTTTACGGAGTGATATTCAAACCCAAGTCAATACCTGTTTTATGCTTGGCTCATTAAATTGGATGCCCAATCAGGAAGCTTTGTTTTGGTTTTTGGAGAATGTATGGCCCAAGGTACAACAGAGACTTCCTGAACTGGAATTACATATTGCAGGCAGTGGCACACCGGATTTTATCAAAAATCTTAAAATCAGAAATGTCTTTGTACACGGTTTTGTAGAGAATGCTTCAGATTTTATGCAACAATACAATTTGATGTTGGTTCCATTGCTGTCAGGTGGTGGAATGCGCCTAAAAATCATTGAAGGTATGTCGCTCAACAAATGTATACTTTCCTCTTCAGTAGGAGCCGAAGGAATTGATTGTACTGACGGGAAAAATATAGTAATTTGTAATAGCGCCAGCGAATGGGTAGATAAGCTGTCTGATTATTTTATAAATTATACAAACTATGGAACAATTGGTGTAAATGCTGGTAAATTGATCAGGGAAAAATATGCCAATCCTATAGTTGTGGATAAACTAATAGAACTCTATAAGTCATTGAAAAATTGATTATACTGCTACAAATAGTATTTTGGATCACCATATTGCTGGTATTGCAAACCTATCTCTTTTTTCCATGGGTGCTTAAAATTATTGCGTCCAGTAAATTACCCAATCAGCAAATATATTCTATGGATGAGGATTCGCTTCCGACCATAGCTATACTGATGGCTGTATACAACGAGGAGGAGGTGATAGAAAAGAAAATCTATTCGGTATTTAAATCGCTCTATCCTGCTGATAAAATAAGGTTTTACATCGGTTCTGATAATTCTACCGATCACACAAATCGTATTATTGAAAAGTTACAGGCAGTATATCCTACACTTTCATTGAAGGTTTTTGGGCAAAGAACCGGAAAAGCTGCAATAATTAATCAACTGGAGGCACAGGTACAGGAAGAAATTTTGATATTGACAGACGCTAATGTGTTTTTTGAACAATTCACTATTTATGAGTTGGTAAAACACTATAAAAATCAGGATATAGCCCTGGTCGGAGGCAATATTGTGAACGAACAATATAAAAAGGAAGGTATCTCATTTCAGGAAAAAAAATACCTGGAAAGGGAAAATATAATCAAATACCATGAAGGGTTAATTTGGGGAACCATGATTGGAGCATTGGGCGGTTTGTTTTCGATCCGAAAAAATGCATTCGCTCCTGTTCCATCCAATTTTCTGGTAGATGATTTTTACATTAGTATGCATACGCTGGCCTCCGGCAATAAAGTAATTAACGAACTTAATGCCATTGCATATGAAGATGTTTCAAACAAAATAACCGAAGAGTTTAGAAGAAAAGTACGGATTTCGGCCGGCAATTATCAAAATCTGGCTTTTTACCGAAAATTACTTTGGCCTCCGTTTACCGGTTTGGCATTTTGTTTCTTTTCACACAAAGTACTGAGGTGGATTACTCCATTTTTGCTACTAATTGCACTGGCAACCAATTTGTATTTGTTGCAGGTAAACAAAATTTATCAAGTTACCTTACTTGGACAGATTGGGGTTTTGTTAATCCCGCTAATGGATGCTTTGCTTAAAAAGATCGCAATAAACTTAAGACTTTTCAGGTTTATTACCCATTTTTACAGTATGAACCTTGCCTTGCTTGTGGGGTTCTTTAAATATTCCACAGGCATAAAATCAAATATATGGCGACCAACGGAACGAAATCAGTAAAACTAGATACTATAGAAGAGGCCATTCAGGAAATTAAGAATGGCAAGGTAATAATTGTGGTGGATGATGAGGATAGAGAAAATGAAGGTGATTTTATCTGTGCTGCAGAATGTATAACCCCTGAAATAGTAAATTTCATGGCTACTCATGGTCGTGGCTTGATCTGTGCACCTTTGGATGAAAATCGTTGTGATGAATTAGGACTGGAACTTATGGTTGGCAGAAATACTGCTCAACATGAAACACCCTTTACTATTTCTATAGATTTGCTAGGTGATGGTTGTACCACGGGTATTTCTGCAAGCGACAGGGCAAAAACTATAAAAGCTTTGGTTAATCCTGCTACCAAGCCTGATGATTTTGGAAAACCGGGACATATTTTTCCGCTAAAAGCAAAAACAGGTGGTGTACTCAGGCGCTCTGGTCATACAGAAGCCGGAATTGATTTTGCCAGACTAGCCGGATTTAAACCAGCCGGTGTATTAGTTGAAATTCTCAATGAAGATGGCACCATGGCTCGATTGCCAGACCTAAAAAAAGTAGCTCAAAAGCATAATCTTAAACTGGTTTCTATCAAAGATTTGATTGCTTACAGACTTAAACATGAGTCGTTGATCAAACGTGAGATAGGAGTAAAAATGCCCACTGAATACGGAAGTTTTGATATGATCGCTTTTCGTCAGATCAATACCGACGAAATACATATGGCTCTGGTGAAAGGAGAATGGGAACAGGACGAACCTGTCTTAGTAAGAGTACATTCTTCCTGTGCTACGGGTGATATTTTTGGTTCTTGCCGCTGTGATTGTGGTCCACAATTGCATGGTGCTATGGATCTGGTTGAAAAAGAAGGCAAGGGCGTTGTGTTGTATATGAACCAGGAAGGCAGAGGGATAGGTCTTCTAAACAAATTAAAGGCGTACAAACTTCAGGAGCAGGGCAGAGATACGGTTGAGGCTAATTTGGAACTAGGTTTTAAAATGGATGAAAGAGACTATGGTATTGGTGCTCAAATATTAAGAGATCTGAATATTTCCAAAATCAGACTTATATCCAATAATCCGGTCAAAAGAGCAGGTCTCATGGGGTATGACCTTGAAATTGTAGAAAGTGTGCCTTTAGAAATTGAACCAAACGAACACAATAAAAAATACCTTGCTACCAAAAGAGATAAAATGGGGCATACAATTTTGAAAAATACGAACCGATAAAAAAAGCATAAATTTTATGTCAAGGCCACTAATACTTGTTGCAAATGATGATGGTATAAGTTCTCAGGGAATTCGTTTTCTGGTGGATATAATGAAGGAGCTCGGTGATGTAGTAGTCGTTGCACCATCAGGTCCACAATCTGGAATGGGGCATGCCATAACCATAGGTAATACACTTAGGTTGGATGCAACAGATATTTTTGGCGATATCAAATCCTTTGAATGCTCCGGTACCCCGGCCGATTGTGTGAAACTAGCCAAATATTTTGTGCTTGATAAACAACGTCCGGATCTGGTAGTGAGTGGAGTAAACCATGGTAGCAATTCCAGTATAAGTGTATTGTATTCCGGAACTATGTCGGCAGCTATTGAAGCGGCTATAGAAGGTATGCCTGCTATAGGTTTTTCACTATGTGACTATGCTACCAACGCCGATATGTCGCACAGCAGAGATTTTGTAAAATCAATTGCTGAACAGGTCCTTAAAACCGGATTACCTAAAGGTGTAGCTTTAAATGTAAATATTCCTGCCAAAAGTGAAGAAGCAATCAAAGGCATAAAAATTTGCAGACAGGCCAGAGCCAAATGGCAGGAACTCTTTGAAGAACGAAAAGATCCTCATGGCAGACGTTACTTCTGGATGAACGGAAGTTTTGTAAATTCAGATAAGGGTGATGATACAGACGAGTGGGCTTTGTCTAACAATTACATCTCTGTAGTGCCGGTTATGTATGATATGACTGCACATTATGCCATACCCCAGATCAATCAGGATTGGGATATAATTACTTAAAGAAACAAGGGCTACTGACCCTTGTTTCTTTCGTTTTTCTTATAAAACCAAAGGAAACTACCTGAATTGATGTTGTAATTCATAACCAATGTTCGGTCTTTTTGAAACCAATAGATTGTTCTGAAAAACCGATTCTCTTCTTCTACTTTTTCGGTTTGATAGTCACCATACTTCTGAGTATAGAATTCCAGCAAAGCGTCATTTAATTCTTCTGCTTTATCAAAGTTTTCCTGAGTCAGGTTGATTGAGTAGGTGTACAAGCTATCATTTTTTAGTAAAAACTTGATATTGGCCGGAATACCTGATATATATACTTCACCGGTGGTTTCTTTTAATCCCTTTTTACCAAGTTCTGGATTGTCGTTTTCAGGTTTGGGATCTTTGAGTGTTGGAAAAGCCGTTTTTAGAGATTGGTATCCGGAACCAAATGAAATGGTATCAAATTTTTTGAGTGTGACATTCTGTTCTAATTGGTATCCGGTTTTAACTTTAGTCTTACTTTCAGGCTTTATATTAGTTTCTGTAACAACTTGTGAGGTCGTATCGATTTTTTCATTGGCTGGCATGGTATTGTTCGATATTTCATCTTTTTCACTTCCCTGGTCACAGCTGCATAAAAACCCAACTAGTATTACAGAATATAAGAATGGTATTTTCATAATCGATTGTTTAATTATTTACACAGGGTCAACATCTATTACAATAGCAGTTGACCTATAGGTTTTACTGGTTATTTTGTCAAATACAATTTTTTGTATCTGATCTTTTGCTTTGGCCAAATTTACGCCGTCCCGTTCTAGTTTGATATAAATATTAACTAAAAAATGATTTCTTATTTTGTTGATTAATGGAACTTCAGGACCTAATACCCGTTCTGCACCCAGAAATTTACGTAAATCTTCAAAAATGTTTTTTGCACACATTGTTGCCTGTTCAGCATTAAGGTTTTTTATTGTTAGTTTAATCATTCTGGAAAATGGAGGGTAGAAAAACCTTCTTCTTTCCTCTATTTCATCATTAAACAACGCAATATAGTCATTAGCTATAATCTGCCTGAATATTTTATGTTCAGGAAAACTGGTTTGAATGATTACTTTGCCGGGTTTGTTTTTTCTACCGGCTCTTCCACTTACCTGGGTTAGCAATTGAAAGGTACGTTCATATGCTCTGAAATCGGGATAAAAAAGTGATCTGTCAGTATCGAAAATGCCCACCAGACTTACATTGTCAAAATCCAAACCTTTGGTAACCATTTGTGTACCGATGAGTATATTGGTGTTGTTTTTTTCAAAATCGCCGATAATTTCCAGATAACTGTTTTTTTTGCGAGTAGAGTCCTGATCCATTCGAGCCAGTTTTGCATCGGGGATAAATAGTTTTAAATCATCTTCCAGTTTTTCGGTACCAAATCCTGTTGTTTTGACCTTGGTAGAACCACAGGCAGGGCAGGAGCGAGGCACTGATTCAGTATGGTTGCAGTAATGACATTTTAGTTCTTCATAGCGCAAATGGTATGTCAGGCTTACATCACAACTTTTGCAATTAAATACGTAAGCACAATCTTCGCAAGTCAAAAATGGAGAATACCCTCTTCTATTTTGAAACAATATAATTTGCTCCTGATTGGTCAATGCCGTTTCCATTTCCCGGAAAAGGATTTCTGAAAATTCATTTTTCATGGATTTTCGTTTCTTTTCCTTTTTCAAATCAACCAGTTTTATTTCAGGTAGCAATGCAGATGAATATCTGTGTTTTAGTTCTACCAACCCCCATTTGCCATGCAATGCCTGATAATAGACTTCAATACTTGGCGTTGCTGTACCCATAAGAGTCTGGGCGCCATGTATTCGTGCCAGAACCAAAGCTGAGTCGCGGGCATTGTACCTGGGAGCCGGGTCATATTGTTTGTACGAGGTTTCATGTTCTTCATCAACAATAATAAGTCCCAGATTGTCAAATGGTAAAAAGATGGATGACCGTACACCCACAATTAGACTGTATTTTCCTGAAATTAGGTTTTTATATACCTCCACCCGTTCATTGTCTGAAAAACGAGAATGATAAATACCCATTTTTCCGCCAAATACTTTTGATAATCGATTTACAATTTGGGTTGTAAGAGCAATTTCCGGAAGCAGATAAAGTACTTGCGAACCGCCTTCAATAGCCTGATGGATAAGGTTTATATAAATTTCAGTTTTGCCACTACCGGTTATACCGTGCAGTAACACTGTTTCTGTTGTTTTAAAATGCTCAAGTATCTGATCTCTGGCTGTGGTTTGCGCTTCGGAAAGATTGGAATGATATTCCGGCTCTTTTTCTACATGCGGAAAGCGAGGGATTATTTCAGTGAATTCAGTTAAAATACCTGCCTTTAGTAAGGTTTTTAGCGAGTTCTCAGAATTAATTATTTCGCATAGGTATTTTTTATCAATTCCTTTTTCAAATGATTCAGTTTTATACCCCTGATTCAGTTGAAGCATTTTAAGCAGGATATCAGTTTGTTTAGGCCGGTCTTTTAGTTTTTCAAAAAGTGCTTGTATGGATTGTTTGGAATAATATTCAGGACTGATTCGGATTTTTTTGATGGACTTAGGAGCATATTTTTCTTTTACTTCTTCGAAAAGCAAAATTTCTCCTTTTTCCAATAGTGATCTAACCAGGGGCAATACCCGACTGATACCGCAAAGTTTTGGAAGTTCATTTAATGAAACAACATTCTGACGAGCTATTACATCCAATATTACCTGTTCTCTGGGGTCAATGGGTAATTGTCTGGAAGCTTCTTTGTCCGGATTGAGCTGTATTTTGGACTCGCTGCTAAGTTTTATACCGGAAGGAAGTGCAGCATTCAAAACCTCGCCGGGGGTACACATATAATAGGACGCGATCCAATCAATTAGTTTGAGTTGGTGGATATTGACCAGTGGCTCATCATCCAATAGTTCCAGAATTTCTTTGGCCTCATAATGTTCCGGTTTAGTTTGATGCAGATCTTTAACAATGCCGGTAATTATTCTTTTTTTACCAAACTGCACCAATACCCTGGAACCAATCTTTACTTCATCAAAAGTACCGACAGAATAGGTAAAACTGTTTGGTATAGGCAGTGGCAGTATTATTTCTGCAAATAAAGTGTGCTGATTGCTAAATAGGTTGAATTCGGTCATTGAGAAAAATAAAGGGTAAATTATTACCCTTTTTTAAGCCATTCTATTTTATAAAGATCTTTTCTTCGATTTAAGTGATTTCGCACAGTACCTTGTTTTCTAAGTTTCTTGAGCAGATAGTAATCAAGATCCACTACCAGCATGGTTTCGGTATTTGGAGTGGTTTCAGCAACAATAGCATCATGTGGGAACGAAAAATCTGAAGGCGAAAATATTGCAGATTGTGCATATTGAATATCCATATTTTCGACGCCTGGTAAGTTTCCTACACTTCCGGAAATAGCTACATAGCATTCGTTTTCGATAGCTCTGGCTTGTGCACATCTGGCTACGCGAAGGTATGCAGTTTTGGTATCTGTCCAGAAAGGTACAAATAGGATATTGATTTCCTGTTCGCCAAGTATTCTTGAAAGTTCAGGAAATTCTATATCATAGCATATCAGGATACCAATTTTGCCCGAATCGGTTTCAAAAACATTTAGTTTGTTTCCGCCCTGAAGTCCCCAGTATGTTTGTTCATCAGGTGTTACATGTAGTTTGTATTGCACTTCAGAGGTTCCGTCTCTGCGACATAAGTAAGAAACGTTGTATAGCTTGCCTTTTTGATACAAAGGCATACTACCCGAAATTATATTAATATTATAGCTCAAGGCAAAACTAATCATTGCCTCTTTGATCGTTTCGGTGTATTCGGCAAGTTGTCTTACTGCATCAGCTGAACTGTCTGTTTTTGCCTGAGCCATCAATGGAGCATTGAAGAATTCAGGGAAGATAATAAAGTCGGCTTTATAATCAGAAACTGTATCAACAAAGAATTCAATTTGTTTAAGCAAATCATCGATTCCGCTTACTGGTCGCATCATCCATTGTACAACACCTACTCTGGCGGATTCTTTTTCGCCTCCAATCAGATTTTTACTTTCGTCATAGTCAATATTGATCCACTCTAGAAGTGTTGCATATGATTTTGATTCCTTATCATCGGGCAAGTAGTTGTTCATTAACTTTCTGACGTGAAAGTTATTTGCCAGCTGAAAAGTAAGGATAGGATCGTAGAGTTCTTTGTTTTTTACTTTATCAATATATTGTCTGGGGGTAAGTTTTTCAGCGTGATCTTTATAACCGGGTATTCGCCCACCGGCAATAATAGCTCTTAAATTTAATCCTTCGCAAAGCTCCTTACGTGCATCATACAATCGTCTTCCCAATCGCATGCCCTGATAGTCAGGGTGTACAAATACATCTATGCCATACAGAGTATCACCATCATCAAGGTGTGTGGTTAATAGTCCGTCGCCGGTGATTTCTTTATAAGTATGCTTGTCGCCAAATTTGGAATAATCGACTACCAGGCTAAATGCGGCAGCTACTATTTTTCCATTGTCTTCTATACCTATTTGCCCTTGCGGAAAATATTTGAGCATAGATTTAAATTCTTTTTTTGTCCAGGCACCACCCAGGTTGTTGTATACCCTATCCATGATTTCTTTGATATCTTCATAGTCGCTCATGGTTACTGTGCGTAAGTGCAAATGGTGATGCTCTATCTCTTTATCTTTATCTTTTTTCTTTAAATTCTCCTTGCTCATAAAAATTTTGTAAGTCTGAGTGAAATTAAGATTTTACTAATTAAGAATACCTATAAAAATGAATAACATTACAATGTGGAAAACTTCCTTAAAAATATATAAAACCCTAAATAAAATTTCCACGTATTAATTTGGGTGAAGACGGCAGATATTCATCGGTCTTGATTGTAAACCCCTTTAATACTACAAAAATGTTGTTTAAAAAATTAATGATGCTGCTAACGCTGGTTGCGATTGTTTTTTCCTGGATTTGGAGTTTCATAGCAATGAGCTAATGTACCGAGTTTGTTCGTATTACAAATTGTGATATCTAATATTTAAATCAACTATTTTGGTTTGGATGTTAGTTTTGTGCATTAGATGTAATTTATTTTTATTTTCTTAAATATTCATGCAGTTGCTTCGCATTTTTTTGAAAGCATTTATGGTGCTTTATTTAGCTGTAGCAATTTAAATTCCTTCTGAATTATTGATCCTGTTTGCCGATTAGGCAATACTAATAAATGATAAATAGTAGAATTTCTGTTATATAATTTAGCTTTCAACGTTGAATATTAAAGGTGTATATCCAGTTAAAATGAGGTAATCTTTATATTTGAATGTATTGCAGTTTTGAGCGTAAACTCCAATGAAATAGCCTTGTGTGAGATTTTTTTTTACTTTTTTTACTATTTCTTACTTAAAAAAAATTTTTTTTTAAGTGCTTTAAAATCAATTATATAGATTGTATTTTTTGGGAAAAGTATAAAAAAATCTTAAAAAGGTTTAATTAATTTTTTAACAAATGATTGACACAACAATGTTTTCAATTATATTTGGTACAGATTCAGTTATTTTAATTATTGTTTAAGTCAAAAAATTCCAACATGAACAAAGCAGAATTAATCGATGCAATGGCATCAGAGTCAAAACTTACTAAAGCAGACGCTAAAAAAGCATTAGATGCATTTATTAATGTAACATCTAGTTCTCTTAAAAAAGGCGAAAAAGTTGTTTTAATTGGTTTTGGTACATTTGATGTATCTGACAGAAGTGCAAGAACTGGTAGAAACCCACAAACAGGTAAGCCAATTCAAATTTCAGCGAAAAAAGTTGTTAAATTTAAAGCTGGTGCTCAGCTTTCTGACGACGTTAAGTAATTCGCTAACTAAAGCATTAAAGGGCCTCTTTGAGGCTCTTTTTTTTTAAAGCCAATTGGAGGCATCGTGATTTTCCAATTAGATATAGGCCTTTCCTGGTTGTATATTTATTCTGCAACCGTTCAAACCAGTCAAATTTTTATAAGCCTGAATTTATTCTAAGAAGATTCAATCTATTATTGAACGTGCTATAGTTTGCGAATTTGATAGCGATGAACTGTATGGTGTTGAGATTGCAAAGGAGCTGAAATTCTTTCTTAAAAATTCCCCTGTATTTTTAATGGTTTGATTTTTTGTTGTGTCAACAGAAAAAATCAATATTTTATTATCCCAGATTTTCCTAAATTATAAACTGTAGAATACATTTAGTATTAAAAACAGTGCCTGTTAAATTGGAGTTAAATTAAAGCACATTAAATTTATAGGATGTCTAAGTTTATAAACCTTGATCATTGGAAAAGTGATCTTTCATCAGGAATCGTAGTCTTTTTGGTAGCAGTGCCATTATGTTTAGGTATTGCTCTTGCTTCAGGAGCTAATTTGTATACTGGATTAATAGCCGGAATTATTGGAGGTATAATAGTAGGCTCTATAAGTAATTCAGCTCTTGCAGTAAGTGGTCCGGCTGCTGGATTGGCAGTTATAGTAATGGATTCTATACAAAAATTGGGTGGATTTCAGTTGTTTTTGGTTGCAGTCGTAATAGCCGGAATTATTCAGTTAATTCTTGGTTTTGTGAGGGCAGGTTTTATTGCAGATTTTTTTCCTTCCAGTGTTATCAAGGGTATGCTTGCGGCTATTGGTGTTATTCTAATTCTAAAACAAATTCCACACGCACTTGGCGATGATTTAGATTATTTCGGTGATCTGGGCTTTTTACAATTGGATAATAACAACACATTTACTGAACTCTGGAATGCTTTACGTAAAATTAATATTTCGGCGCTCCTGATAAGTTCAATTTCTCTTTTGGTATTAATCGTATGGCCCAAAACGCCTATGAATAATATAAAATTATTACCTGCTCCTCTTATTGTAGTTGTGTTAGGTATTCTGTTAAATTTTGTATTAGGGAAAATCAATCCGTCCTTAGGGCTGGCTGAAGAACATTTGGTGCAGATTCCTCTTTTTTCAACCTTTGATCAGTTCATTTCAAACTTTACTACACCGGAATGGTCAGGTGCATTATCCTACAAAGTATTTTTGGTAGCATTTACGCTTGCTATTGTTGCTAGTTTGGAAACACTACTAAGTATAGAAGCTATAGATAAGCTTGACCCTATGAAACGCTCGACTAATACCAATTTGGAGTTAAAAGCACAAGGTATAGGTAATATAGTAAGTGGTCTGATTGGCGGATTGCCAATTACTGCTGTTATAGTGCGTGGGTCTGCCAATGTGGCCGCAGGTGCTAAAACTAAAAAATCTACAATAATTCATGGAGTTTTATTGGTCCTGTGTTTACTTACCATACCTGGTTTGCTTAATAAAATTCCATATGCATCGCTGGCGGCTATATTGCTTATGATTGGATACAAGTTGACCGATGCAACCTTGATTAGGGAAATGATTAAGAAAGGATATATTCATGCTATACCTTTCTTTGTTACCATTATAGCTATCAACCTTAGTGATTTGCTAATAGGTATTTGTATAGGTCTGGTTGTAGCTGTGATTTTTATATTAATTAGAAACTACAAAAACCCATTTGCACTTAATAAAGAAGAGGAAAATGGAAAAAGAAAATATACATTAAAACTTGCAAGTGAAGTTTCATTTCTGAATAAATCTGTGGTTTCTAGTACGCTGAAAAAAGTTAAGCCTGATTCTGAATTGATAATTGACGCCAGTAATTCCTTATATATTGACGATGATGTTTTGGAAATTATTGAAGATTATAAGATTCAGGCAGAACATAAAAAAATTGACCTGGAGCTTATCGGATTTAAAGAAAGTTATGCAAATTAAATTCGTAAAATTTTGAGCCGGAAAGTTGTGCTTTTTGGACTTTATATTTCAATACTTAGTCCATCATAGGCTAGTTTGATAAAGGAAGGAAGGTCTTTTTCGATTTCCTTGTGTAGTCCCATTCTATGACTTAAATGTGTCAGATAGGCTTTTTCCGGTTTTAATTCCAACAAAAGTGTAACAGCTTCGCTTAGTGTAAAATGCGAAATATGGTCTTCCTTTTGTAAGGCATTTAATACAATTACTTTAGAACCGTGTATTTTTTTTAGTTCCTCTGTACTGATGGATTTAGCATCAGTGATATAGGTGAAGTCCTCAAATCTGAAACCCCAAACCGGTAATTTGAAATGCATTACTTCAATAGGAGTAATAGCGATATTGTTTATAGTAAATGGTTTGTTTTCTATAGGGATAAGGTTGATAAGTGGAATGCCCGGGTATTTATGATCAGAAAATGCATAAGCAAATTCTTGTTTTAATTGGTCCAGGACTTCTAACCTGCCATAGACAGGTAAATGTTTTTGTTGAATAAAATTAAAAGCTCTTACATCATCCAGTCCGGCCGTGTGGTCTTTGTGTTGATGTGTCATCAAAATAGCATCCAGTTTTTTAATTCTTTCGCGAAGAACCTGTTGTCTAAAATCAGGGCCACAATCGATTATAAAACTTTGCTGATCAATTTGGATGTGTACAGAAGTACGCAGCCTTTTGTCTCTAAAGTCTAGGGAATTGCATACTTCGCACGAACAGGCAATAACAGGTACACCTTGAGATGTACCTGTGCCTAAGAAAGTTATTTTCACAATTTAAACTCCATTTGGTTGATTTCATGATAGAGCTTTTTGCTCTTTTCGGAAAGTCTGTTTACTTCCAAAGGAATTGTTCTTAATATTTCCACTACAGAGTTTATTCGACCTTCCAATGGAAAGTATTTGTTGACTATAGCTACTTTAGTATCTTTTAGAATACAATAGCCTGAATGGAATTTGCCTTTCTCATATCGTAAAATATAATCAGATTCGGAAAAGATTTCTTCCAACTTAGTCAGAAACTGTGTAGTGTATTTTATTTGCATGAATTACAAGGTGTATTTTTTAACTACCTCTACCAGTTTGTCAAAATCTAAAGGCTTTTGCAAATATTCATTAAATCCTGCATCCTGAAAATCCTTTTCGGTGTAGTTTCTGGCGTTGCCGGTGATAGCTACTAAAGGTATATTAGATAGATCGCCTTGTTGACTTCTGATTTCTTTTGCACAAGTCATACCATCCATTTGTGGCATGTTTATATCCAGCAATACAATGTCAAATGACTCTTCATTGAGAGCCTTCAAAACATCTTTTCCATTCTTAGCTGAAGAAATTTTAAAGTTTTGGAATTCTAAAATTTTCTTGGTAAGGTTTTGAATCACTGAACTGTCTTCGCCAATTAATACTTTTTTTGGAGTTGTCATGGGTTAAGGTTTTAATAATTTTTTATAATTATCTCTAAATTCTACAAATGCGTTTTGTAGTATATTTAAATCATTTTCTAAGTTTTTGTAATTGCCAGATTTGACTTTGGATTCAATTTGCCTGGCCAGATTTTCCAGTTTTACTACACCTAGGGTACCTGCAGTTCCCTTAAGCGTATGCAAGTTATTTAAAATTGTCTGAAAATCTTCGGTTAGTACAGAATTTTGACAGTCAGTTAGCTGCTCTTCAACTTCTTTCTCAAATTCTGTATAAATTTTGTTTAGGGTTTGAGCATTGGCATAGGTTTTCAGTTTCTCAAAGATTTCCTGATTAAATATTTCATTATTCAATAAATCTGCTGCCGCCTGATTGCCATTGTCTGTGAAACTTTTGTTCACCACCCAGTCTCTAACTTTTTGTATTAATATTTCTGATTTGATGGGTTTGGAAATATAATCGTCCATACCACCAATCAAAAACTTTTCTTTATCCTCTTTCATAGAATAAGCAGTCATAGCGATAATAGGAGCCAGATTGGTTATTTGCATCTTTCTGATATGCTTGGTGGCTGCAATACCATCCATTTGTGGCATTTGTATATCCATAAAAATTAAGTCGTAATGGTTTTGCTTGACTTTTTCTATGGCTATTAATCCATTTTCGGCTACATCTACTCTACATCCTGATTTTTTGAGAATTTCACAGGCTACTAATTGGTTTATTTGATTGTCGTCTACTATTAATATAAATGGATTTATATCAATAAGTTGATCGGTGATCTTGATTTCATTCTCTTCGGATGCTCTGCCGGCTATTCCACGTTTGCTTTCTTTGGCTTCGAAAGTAAACCAGAATGTACTACCCTGGCCTAATTCACTTTCTACACCAATTTCACCATTCATTAGCTTACAAAGCTCTTTGGAGATAGCAAGGCCAAGTCCTGTACCGGCATAAAGCTTTGATGATGAGTCATCAATTTGGCTAAAACTATGAAAAAGTTTCTTTTTATTTTCTTCAGATATTCCTATGCCTGTATCGGTTATTTCTACTTTGATGGTGAATGTATTATTGTTTTTGTTGGCAACTGTCATATTTATGCTTACACTGCCTTCATCGGTAAATTTGATGGAATTGGATGCAAGGTTGGACATTATTTGCAATAAACGTGTCTCATCTGCCAGGGCATAGGCCGGTAACTCAGGATCAGTAAAATATTCCAGCTTGATTTTTTTATTTACCGCTTGTTGATAAAACAAACTGTGAAGTTTTTCTACAGTACCTTCAAGATTAACCGGCGATAGTCGAAGCTGCATTTTGCCGGCTTCAATTTTTGATAAATCCAGGATGTCATTTAGTATCGTGAGTAAAGTCTCTGAAGATTTTTTGATAGTCTGCACATATCTACGTTGTTCCTGATTCAGGTTTGTTTCGTTAAACAGGTCGATCATGCCGATTATGCCATTCATAGGTGTACGTATTTCGTGGCTCATGTTGGCCAGAAAACTTTCTTTGACTTTGAGTGATCGCTCGGCTATTTCTTTGGCATTGTATAATTCTTCAGATGCTTTTTTAAGGTAGGTAATGTCACGCACAACACCATCTACAGCAATTGGTTTACCGTCTTTATTATAGATCAGACGGATGTTACTGATAGATTGCATAACTGACCCGTCTTTTAATATCAAGTTGTTTTCGTAGTTTCGAACAGTTCCCGTGCGAATCAGTCGCTTGATAAGGTTCGTTTGCTTTTTAGGATTAACATTAAACACGGTAATGTGCTTGCCAATTACTTCGTCTGGTGTGTATCCACTGATTTCGAAACCGGATGGAGAAATCATAGTAATACGACCATAAATATCTGTTCGGAAGTATATATCCTGAAATGATTCAAAGATGTTTCTGAATTTTTCTTCGCTTTCCTGAAGTGCAATTTCCCACTGTTTTTTTTCTGTAATGTCGTGTGATATACCCGAAACTTCCTCTATTCTGCCATCCGGCAAAAAGATTGGGTTTAGATAAGTTTCTCTCCAGATTCCTTCGCCATTATTGTCGGTACTTTTGTGCTCAAAATGTTGTGGTTTCCCTTCAAATGCCAGGTGATATTTTTCATCTACAAATTCTTTATACACCTGATCTGACAATTTTAAGGCTTTATTGAACTTGCTTTTTGGGTTGATATCCGGAACTATATTGAACTTTTTTTGTATTGCTTCTGCATAGTTTTGGTTGAAGGAGGTTAGGCCATTGGATTTGTTGACCGACCAAATTAGATGCGAGCTACTTTGAAATATGGAATTAAGTCTTGCTGTTTGCTCAATAATCTTTTGTTCGTTCCTTTTTCTTTCAATGGCAATGGCAATTTGTCCACTTATAAAGTCGAGCAATTCCAGGTGACGTTGTTTGTATTTGTTACGGTCTGAATGACTTTTTACACAAATCACACCTATTGTCCTGTTCTCCAATTTTAGAGGTACGCCTATCCAGATTTTTGGTACTGGCCCCAGAAGCTCAACAGTTTCTGCCTGAGCCAGTTTTAAGATATCTTCTTCGTAAAGAAAAGTTGGTTTATTGTTGAAATAGGAATATTCAGTAAGTCCTTTTCCTATAACTCTTTGATTGGTAGTTACTTTTTCGCCAAAGTTTTCATCTACATAGTAGGGGAAGTTTACAATATTATTTTCCAGATCAACCAACCCAACATGAAAGTTGTTGACGGCAATCATGGTTTTTAACTCCTGATGTATGTTGTAAAGCAAAACTTCCAGGTTCTCACTATTAATAGTGTGTCCGGCAATTTTATAATAGAGGTTTTGAGCTCTTTCTGCGCGTATTCTTTCGGTATTGTCATGAAAAATTCCTCTAAAAACAGCAGGTTTTCCATTCTCGTATTTAACGTTTACGCTGCATATTACCTGAATATTTTTCTGGTTGCTGGTAGTAAATACGGTCTCAAATCGATCGACAGCAATGCCATTTTTGATTTGATCCAGATAGGAGAGTGTGTTTAGTAAATTATCGGGATGTATTATGTCCTTAAAATTCAAATCTTTTACCTCGTCATCGCTGTAACCAAGGGTGTTTTTCCAGGCTTTATTTACAAACAGAATTTGTCCATCGGGGGCAAAGAATTGTATTAAGTCGTTGGCATTTTCAAAAAAATCTTCTAATTGCTCATTACCTTCTTTGAGCGCTTTTATGATTTTCTTTTTTTCGGTAATATCTTCTCCAACCAATATGGTGCCCAGATTTTGGTCTGTTTGGTTTTGATATATAATACTAAATCGGATGGTTCGCAGATTACCTTCTTTGTCCAGGATTTTTCTTTTTATTTTATTAATTACCTGCCCGTTTTCTATCAGGTCAAAAAATGCCGTTGAATTATTGAATCCGGATTCGACCGAATTTATTATCTGATTGAAACTTTTTCCCAGGATCTCATCTTTTTGCAATCCAGTAAATTCCAGATAAAAATCATTGCAATAAACAACCTCTTGTTGGCTATTAAGAAACAATACCAACATATCTACTTTTTCTAGTGCTTGTTTGATGTTGCCCGGAGTAAGGTTGGAATTAGAGTTTTCCAGTTCTCCCAATCGAAATTTCAATGTTTCGATTTCTTGAAGTAGGTCTTCTTTGCTTTTTTCTGAACTTGACATGGTTGGAATTATCTATAACAAATATAATGAAATGAGGCAAATAATTGCCCCGTGTTTGCACTTAATAGCTTATTGTTCTTAATTTTCAGATTGCTTGTACAATATGAAAAAAATAATTTTTACAGTTACTAATGATTTGTCATACGATCAGCGTATGGACAGGATTTGTACTACTCTTGCTCAGGAAGGTTTTGAGGTTTTATTGGTGGGCAGGCAGCGTAAAAAGTCTATTGATCTTTCTCCAAAAGTATATACACAAAAGAGATTGCCATGTTTTTTTGAAAAAGGAAAACTGTTTTACTTGGAGTATAATATAAGGCTATTTATCTATTTATTGGGGTGTAAGTTTGATATACTTTGTGCCATTGATCTGGATACCATTGCTCCATGTTTTTTTGCCGGAAGAATTAAGGGCAAAAAACTGGTTTATGATTCACATGAATATTATACTGAAGTGATAGAGGTGGTCCGAAGACCTAAAATCCAAAAATTCTGGAGTAGGGTTGAAGCTTATTTTGTACCCAACTATGATGCCTGGTATACGGTTAGTGAAAGTATTGCACGGATATATAATGCAAAATATTCGGCTGATTTTAAGGTGATAAGAAATGTAGCACGATTGGAAAATTATGGAATGCCGGATCCGTCTGAGAAATATCTGATCTATGTGGGTGCAGTTAATGAAGGTAGAGGACTTGAGCAAACCATTCGAGCAATGCAACATATTGATATGCCACTTTATATATGCGGCGATGGAGATATTTATGACCAATTGGTCAATTTGGTCAAATCTTTAAAGCTTGAAAATAAAGTAAAAATGCTCGGATATATATTGCCAGATCAGTTGAAAATATATACCAGAAATGCATTTGCAGGAATACTACTCCTTGACGATAGCAGCAAAAGTTATTATTATTCATTAGCAAATAAGTTTTTTGATTATATACATGCCGGTATTCCTCAAATAACCATTGATTTTCCGGAATACAGAATAATTAACGATACGTTTCATGTTGCTGAATTAATACAGCTTAATGAATCTCAAATTATAGATGCAGTTAAAAGGTTAGACAATGATGGCAATTATTATCAGTTATTGAAAAATAATACCGTTCAGGCTCGTATGAAATATAATTGGCAAATGGAGGCTCAGGAGTTAGTAAAAATATACCATACTATTTAATGGCAGAGAAAAAACTCATCGTGCTGGTAGGGCCTACAGCAGTAGGTAAAACGGAAATGTGTATTCGCCTTGCACAGCGGTATAATGCTCCGATTTTATCAGCAGATTCCAGACAGTTTTATAAAGAAATGTCTATTGGTACGGCAAAACCGACTCAGGAGGAATTGCGTATGGCAAAGCATTACTTTATAGACAATCTATCAGTTAATGATGAGTACACGGTTGCTCGCTATGAAAATGAAGCTATTACTTTGTTAAATAGTCTATATCAAGAAAGTAATATTGCAATACTATGCGGTGGAAGTGGTTTGTTTATAGATGCAGTTTTGAATGGACTGGATGAAATGCCGGAAATTGATCTTCAAATACGAGAGAAGGTTAATTCAGATTTGAAAGAAAAAGGACTTGATTATTTACTGAAAGAATTGCAGGAAATAGATCCTGCATATTATCAACTTGTAGATAAACAGAATCCGCGAAGAGTTATCAGGGGAATAGAGATTTTTAGGCAAACTCAGCTGCCATTTTCTCAATTTCGAAATGCAAACAAAAAAGAACGATACTTTGAAACCATCAAGATTGGTTTGCATAGAGACAGAAATGAATTGTATGAAAGAATAAACCAACGAGTTGATGCAATGATGGAATCAGGTTTGTTGAGTGAGGTGGAAAAACTGCAACTCTACTACCATTTTTCATCGATGCAAACTGTTGGTTATACCGAATTGATAGAGTATTTTAAGGGAAATTATACATTAGGAGAGGCAGTAGAGCTAATAAAAAGAAATACCAGAAGATACGCCAAACGGCAAATGACCTGGTTTAGAAAAGATTCTGAAATTAATTGGTTTCAGCCTGCAGATTACGATCTGATTTGCAAATATCTAGCTGACAGAGGAGTGTAATAAATTTGTAGATTTCCTTAAAAAATGCTTAATTTTGTAAATTAACATTCCCTTAATGAAGAAACCTGCTATAGAGGAAGTAATTCCAGAATACAAGGATATTGTAAAATTGGAAATGCAAAATAAAGTGTTGTTATCCTCTATTAAGGAAGCGGATAAAATCAATTCGATACTTATTTCAAGAATTGAAAAGCTTGAAGAACGAATAGATGAGATAAATAACAATAAAGCCAATAAGCTAGCCCGTACTTTTCATAAAATTAAGTTTATCCTAAATACAGTTGGTTCTGGTAAAGGTGTATTAGGTAAGTTGGTGTTTTTTTTTTCACCTTTAGGTCTTAAACTTGTTGTAAAAATTTTTACCAAGGGATTTTTATTTTTATTTCAAAAAAACAAAATTCAATTTAGTCGGGTAAAATCTAAAAAACATCCATATACTATTTGGTGTGAATCAAACCTGCCGGGAGAAATCAAATTAAGGGAGTTTAAGCTAAAGCAATCCTCTTTCCATTACAAGCCAAAGATTTCAGTTATTATACCTGTTAGCAAAGTCAAATCATCCAATTTACTTTCTACTATAGAGTCTGTGAGAAAGCAGGTTTATGTAAATTGGGAATGTATTATTGCTATTAATGAAGATTGTTATACATTAATGTTAAGCGATTTTCAGGAAAATAATTTGTTGTATAATTTACGTATATCGTTTAAAGTATTTCCCGCCATATTAGACAATACAAGTCTGGTAAATGAAGGTCTAAAATTGATACATGGTGAATACTGCCATATCCTTTCCGAGGATGATATACTGACTCCGGACAGCTTATATCAGTTTGTGGATGCACTAAATCAGAATAAAGAAGCTGATATATTGTATGGTGATGAAGATTTTATAAAATCCGGTGAATTTGTAAACCCAAATTTTAAGCCGGACTTCTGTCCTGATCATATATTGTCGGCTAATTATATTGGAAATTCTGTATTATTCAGATCTTCCTTACTTAAATCTATAGATGGTTTTAGAAGTTCCTTTGGCAATAGTTATTTGTATGATGCAATAATTCGAGCTACTGAAAAAACGGAAAATATACTGCATATCGATAAGATATTGTACCACAATACATATAAAAAACAAAGCATTCGACTTACCGATCATGTAACTGATCTGAATGTACTTAGGCAAACCATCAAGAGAAGAAATCTTCAGGCGACAGTAAAAACTATAGGTCTTCGAAGTTTTTCACTACGTTATAGGATACTAGAATACAAAAAAGTATCCATATTAATACCCACCAAAGACAAAGCACAGGTACTAAGAAAATGTCTTAAATCTATATTTGAAAAGACATCATACCCCAATTTTGAAGTAGTACTTATTGATAATGAAAGTGTTGAAAAATCCACGTTTGGATTGATCGATTCATTTAAGAATAAGTATCCGGATCAGTTTGTGTATTGTAAATATTCTGAGCCATTTAATTTTGCACATATGAATAATTATGGTGTACAACAATGCACCGGCGATTATATTATTTTTCTTAATAACGATACTGAAGTAATTACTGAAGATTGGATACAGAACATGATGGAATATGCCCAGCGTGATTCTGTTGGTGCAGTAGGAGCAAAATTGTTTTACCCAGATGGGAAGATACAACATGCCGGTATGGTAATAGGGTTGGAATATGGTGGTAATACTTTTGTAGGAGAGGAAGGATATGCCTCCGGATATCAGAATTATCTGAATCAAATACGTAATTACAGTTCAGTTACAGCAGCCTGTATGATGGTACGCAAGGATCTATTCCTTGATTTTGGGGGATTTGATGAAACATTTGCTATTGAATATAACGATACAGATTTTTGTTTAAGACTAAAAGAACAAGGGTATAACAATGTATTTTTACCTCATGTAACCTTGTATCATTACGAATCTCTTTCCAGAGGTTATAGCCACTTATCCAAAAAAGCCCTCAAAGTGCACCATAGAGAAATGGAGGCATTTAATATGCGCTGGAGTAAATACATCAACCATGATCCTTGCTACAATAAAAATTTGAGTAAAGGCAAGGGTGGGTTTGAGATATCAATTTAGATTCAACAATGAATTTAAGGTCAAAAGAATTTGAATTAGAAAGTTTGCAATTCGATCAAAACACAATTAAGGAACTCGAATCAGAGGTTCAAGAATTACGTAAGCAAATTCAATGGATGGAGAATTCTAAGTTTTGGAGACTTAGAAATTTTTTAATAAGAATTTACTCCATTATTACATTCAAGCAATATCAAGTTGGTAGTGGTTCTAGAAATAAATATTCCCGAAAAAAATCAGATAATTTATTAGAGATAGAAATTTATCAAACTTGGTTAAAAGACAATATTTATAACCAATCAAAATTTAAAGAATTTGAAATTGAGATTAGTAAACTAAATACCAAACCTACAATATCAATACTTTATTTGTATAATGAGAAGATTTCTCAGAATGAAATAGTGAATTTTGAAAAGCAAATTTATTGTGCACATTCGGTTTATTCAGTTTCTTTAAGTAGTGGCCAGGCAAAAGAAGATTTTATTTATGAAAATGTAATACAATGTTCCAACTTGGAACAATTTTGTGAATTAAATAATAGTGAGTTTACGTTAGTAATAGAGCAAGGTAATTCACTTGAATTAGATATTCTATATCATTTTGTTAGATGTCTAAATGAATTTGGTGATAAAGACATTATATATTCTGATAATGATTTTTTTGAAACAGAAAATCATTTTGTAAATCCGTATTTTAAGCCTCAGTTTTCTCCAGATAGTTTACTTGAAAGAAATTATATTGGCAATGTATTTCTTTTAAAGACGTCAATATTAAAAAAAGCAATATCTCAATTACCCAAAATTAGTTTTGAACTTATAAATGATATTTTGATACGATCAATTGCTTTTATTAAAAATGCAGAGAGAGTACCAAAGATTTTATTTCATACGTATGGTTTTTATAATCCATTTTGCTTGAAACAGTCTAATTTAGGTGATATAGATGATGATAATCATTATAAAATGACATTGATAAATTCAGGAGGGGATATTAATAATATTGGATATTTGGTAAATGGCAGTCCTAAAGTTTCAATAATAATTCCATGCAAAAATCAATCATCAGTAACTACTGTTTGTCTTAATTCAATATTCTCAAAATCAACATATACAAATTTTGAAGTTATTTTAGTCGATAATAATAGTACTGAATTGGCATTTAAAAATTTGATGACCAGTTTTAAGAAAAAAGAACCAGATAGATTTAAATGTATTTCTTATTCAGATGATTTTAATTTTTCAAAGATTATTAATTTTGCAGCTAAAAATAGTTCTGGAGAATACTTACTGTTGCTAAATAATGATACCGAAGTTGTTACTCCTCAGTGGATTGAATATATGTTAGGGCAATCTCAAAGACAATCTATAGGTGTTGTTGGTGTTAAATTATTGTATCCAAATAAGAAAATTCAACATGTAGGTGTAACAATAGGACTAGATGGAATTGCCGGGCATCCTTTAGTTGGCTGTGATAGGTCTGATTCAAATTATTTTTATTATAGTTCATTTACAAATAATGTATCAGCAGTTACAGCGGCATGCTGCATGGTAAAGCGCAATGTTTTTGATCTTGTTGAGGGTTTTGATGAGGAGTTAACTGTTGAATATAATGATGTTGATTTTTGTTTAAGAGTAAAAGAGTTAGGTTATAATAACGTTTTTATACCTTACGTAGAGCTAATTCATTATGAATCTTTAAGCCGTGGAGATACTTTTAGTACTGAATTGGCATTTCAAAGGCACGTTAAAGAAAGTAGTAAATTTAAATTGCGTTGGCCAGATTATATTTTGGATGATCCTTGTTATAATGTAAATATGTCGAGAGATTTTAATCGTTCATATATGTTTAGGTGGGTTTGATTTTAAATCCAATTAACCTATAGTTAAGTTTTATTAAGCGTTTGAAGTAGAGTGAAATAAGAGGAAAATGAAAAGATTTGTCGATAAAGAGAATATAAAATTAATAAACTATTTAAATTATAAATATAACTTTTATAGAGGGAGAGAAATTTTATTTTTTTTGAATCCTAAAGTAATATTATTTATTATATTAAGAATAGTTTTTATTTTTCTGCGATTGGTTTCTGGTGGATATAATCATTATTTTTTTTCTAATAATTCCAATATACTTAAGCCACAAGATTTTATTGATTTGCTTTTATATCGCAGAACATTAAAAGTTTCTGTAGAAAAGTTTAACATCTTTCCTTTGCCTAAGAATATAAAATCAATCAATAATATATATATAAATTTGGATAATAGTGCTAATCCAGAAGTTTCAATTATTATCCCGGTTTTTAATAAGTGGCAATACACATATAATTGTATACGTGCAATTTCTGAAAATACAATTGGAATGAGCTATGAAGTAATAATAATTGATGATAAGTCTACAGATGAAACCAATACAATTTTTTCGAAAATAAAGGGAGTTAAATATGTTAAAAATGAAGAAAATTTAGGTTTTGTTCAGTCTTGTAATAAAGGTGCATCCCTATCGACAGGAAAATATTTATGTTTTCTAAATAATGATACTCAAGTTCAAAAGAATTGGTTAATAACCTTGTTGGATGCATTTAAAAATAATAAAGATGCTGGTTTGGTCGGATCAAAATTCATTTACCCAAATGGAATATTACAGGAAGCAGGAGGGATTATATGGAAAGATGGAAGTGGTTATAATTATGGTAGAATGAAATCACCAATTGATCCTGATTTTAATTACCTCAGAGAAGTTGATTATTGCTCAGGAGCTTCTATTTTAATTGAAAATAATTTGTTTAAATCATTAGGTGGTTTTGATTTACGGTTTATTCCTGCCTATTATGAAGATACTGATTTATGTTTTCAAGTTCGGTCTATTGGAAAAAAAGTTTATTATCAACCTAAATCTGAAATTATACATTTTGAAGGTATAACATCTGGGACTTCATTAGAGTCTGGTACTAAAAGATATCAAGTTGTTAATAAAGAAAAATTCTTAGATAAATGGAACGTTGTTTTAAGTGAAAAACATTTTTCACCATTAGATCATGATAAAGTTTATTTTGGTGCAAATCGTTTAGTTGCTGGAAAAGCCATAATAGTTATTGATAGCTATGTTCCTCGATTTGATAGAGAATCGGGTTCAAATAGGCTTTTTCAGTTAGTGAAAATGATGAAAGAATTAGGCTATCATATTATCTATGTTCCTGATAATGGTTACCCTGAAGAACCATATACTTCCATTTTGCAAAATTTGGGTGTACAGGTTCTATATAATTATGATGATCAATTAATTTTTGAAATGGTAGAAAAATTAGCACCATTTGTTGATCTAGCCTGGGTTTGTAGACCTGAATTAAATCAAAAATATTCTAATATTTTGAGAATCAATTCCAAGCTCAGATTGATTTATGATACTATTGATTTACATTATATAAGACTAAAAAGAGAGCAAGAGTTAAACCCAATAATTAATGATCCATTGGCCATTAGTTGGGAGAATATGAAGAAGTTAGAGTTTGAAATGGCAAAGCAGGCCGATCTAGTAATTACTGTAACAGGCAATGAAATGAGTATATTAAATTCTGAAATTAATACTCCTGTTTCAATAGTTCCTAATATTCACATTGAAAAAGACTATGTAAACAAATTTGAAGATAGAGATGGCTTACTTTTTATCGGCAGTTATGATCATATTCCCAATAGGGATGCTGTGAAATGGCTGGTATATGAAATTATGCCATATGTTTGGGATAAGTATCCTAATTTAAAATTAACCTTACTTGGTAATAACCCTACAACTGAGATTTTAAATCTAGCTAGTGACAAGGTATTTGTACCTGGATATATTAGTGATGTATCTGAATATTTTATTAATAGTAAAGTATTTGTCTGTCCATTAAGATATGGAGCTGGTATGAAGGGTAAAATTGGCCAAAGTTTAGAGTACAAATTGCCTATTGTGTCTACTTCTTTTGGTGTTGAAGGTATGCCAATGAATACGGGAATTCACTATTTAGAAGGTAATATTCCAGAAGACTTTGCTAATGCAATAATTAAATTAGTTTCTGATAAAGTACTTTGGGAATCAATTTCAAATAATAGTTTTGATTGTATTCGCCCTTATTCTTTTGATGTTGTAAAGAATAATGTTAATTCGGTCCTTAATGAATTATCACGTAGTTGATTTTTTTATTTAGTATAATTTTATTTCTATATTTTACCTTTCAATATTAATGTCAATATTGTCAATTAATTTAAAAACTTTTTCTCTTTTTAAAGTTTTAGGTTTATATATAGTATTCTTAATTATTGCTTTTTTTCCTTTTATAATCGGAAAAGGAACTCTAAGGTGGGATGCTCCTGATCAATACTTACCTTGGAGTCATTTTTTGGAGTATTCGATAAAAAATTGGAGTCTTCCATTATGGAATCCTTTTGTACATATGGGAACTCCAACATTTGCTGATCCGCAGAGTACTACTTGGTATCCTGTTTCTTGGGTAGTTGCATTTTCAATTGGCTTTGATTACCAAACAATATCATGGGTTTATTTACTTCATTTAGTATTTGCAGGGTTAGGTTTTTATAAATTAAGTTTAAACTTTAATTTAAATAAATCTATAGCATTTATTTGTGGTGCTTCATATATGTTTTCTGGTTTGTTTATTAGTAATGCAGAGCATATGTCTTGGATTACAAGTGCTACCTGGCTTCCATATATTATTTTATACTTTTTAAAAATTGCTGAATCAAGGTCAATAATACCTCAAATAAAGTTTTCTTTATTTATGTTTTTAGCTTTAACTGGAGGTTATCCCGGTTTCTTTTTTGTTCTTTTCTATTGCATGTTACTATATTTCTTATGGATCTTTATTAAAAGTATACTTCAGAAAAATTTTAATTATATTCTTTTATTAATTAGGAATTATGCATTTACTGCAATATTTACCTTAATTATTTGTAGTGTTTATTTACTGTCTATTATACTTTTGTCAGGTGAGTTTTCAAGAGGAGAAAAATTACCATTAAATATAATGTTTCAAGGGCCTTTCCCTTATAATGCTATTGTTTCATTTATTTTCCCTTTTGTTACTCTTAAAATTGAGCACTTCAATTCTGATATTTCTATGACAAATGGATATATGGGCTTAATGACAGTGATTTTTTTTATTGTAGGTTTATTTCAATTGAAAGATAGACTCCCAATTATACTGTTAACTTGTTTTTTTATTTTTCTCTTTATTTCATTTGGTGACGGGTTTTTTCTTAGGGAATTATTATACGACTATGTTCCAATAATGGGGCATTTTAGATTCCCTAGTCTTTTCAGAATTTTTTTTATTATAAGTGCTATATTGTTCAGTGGTATTTTTTTACAAAAAGTCTTATATGATAATACGAATGCATATAAAGGTTTAGTTAAAAATGTATTACTTGGTCTTTTATTAGGTGTTTTGCTAGCAATTGTAATAGGTTGTTTTAATAGTTCTTCTAACTTATTTATACTCTGGAAAAAGAATTCATATCATAATTCTCAACTTTCCAATTTTTGGAATTATATAGTTATTCAAGGTGCATATCAAGTTGTTTTTTTAGCGGCTTTACTTTTTATTTTTATTAAGCTTAAAAATTTGCAGATAAAAGTATGGCTAATTACAATAGTCTTAATAATGGATTTGATTTCTGCAGCTCGTTTAAACTGGTATACAGTGATGGAAAAAGGGAATATTGTTGAATTAAATCAACGATTAAATAAAGCATTGAGTAAACCACCGGTTTTTAATAAGTATGTATCCTCAATTAATAATAATCCAGAAAATTTGATTGGCCAGAATCTTGCTATATACTATAAATTTCCTACTTATGATGGATATAATCCATTTCAATTAAAATCGTTAGAAACTTTTTTGAAATATCCGTTTAAAGATTCTTTACTTGCTAATACTATTGGTTATTTAACCTGTGATTTACATTTATTGGAAAATTTACCTGATCAAATACCGAATAGAAAATATACGGTTGTTAAGTCAAAATTACCTGAAGTTTATTGTTCTAAATTGGATACTATAACTTACTTTAATATTGGGTTTAATCAGATATTTGTGAATGTGATTTCTGAGAAATCTACATTTTTGGTAGTAATGCAAAATTATTTACCTCAATGGAAAGCCACTGTAAATGGTAAGCCAGAAACTATTTATAAAGTAAATGAAAATATGATGGGAATAATTTTACCTGAAGGAAAGTCAAATGTAATTTTTGATTTTAGTCCTTTACCCATTATACTTGCAGCATGTCTGTCAGGTATCTCATTTATTGCTGCGTTATTTTTAATTTTATTGATTGAAATAAAAAGGAAAACTAAATCAATGGTATAAAACTTTCAGTCAATTTTATTCCTATTTAAACAATAATCTTATTGTAACCCAAATCTCTCTTATTTTCCAAAATTTTGAATTTTTTATCCACGTTAATTCATCAGAAATATGAGTCAACGTGTTATTGGATTGTTCTAGTTTATTTTTTAGGATTTCATTTTCATTACGGTATTTCTCATAATTTACCTGCAAATTTTTGTAGTCTTCAGTAATTTTTTCGTTATGAGATTTTTGTTCACTTAATATGCTATAAATTCCTTTAGAACTTAATTCTTCTTTGGTAAATAGTTTTTTTATTTTTTCTAATTGTTTAGATGCAAACCAATCTATATAGTAATTATCTGTACTATTTGGTATAGAAATATTTTTTTCTTGATTTGGTTTATAACCAGAATTACTATTTAACTCTTCTAGTATATTAATACTTTCAGGTTGGGTGCTTTTTATAAAGTTTTTTCTAATGTTATCTTTTTCAAAAGTTGTATATAATTTGTCTTCGAATGAATATTCTATTTGTAGATTTAAATCCAATGAAAATTTATTATTTATGAATTCAAGTATTTTCTTAGGATTGCTCATTAGTTCATTTGTATGAACTAATACACTTTTATCTTTATGTTTCAGATAAAAGTTGAGCATTAACTTGTTATAGAGTGTCCAAATTTGAATCGCTTCAGTTGGGTTTTGTTGAATAAGTACATCGCCTCGCCTAAACAGAGAATCAACAACTTCCCAAGGATCTCTATAAACAAAGATGTATTTTGCATTTGGTAACAAGTTGTTCCAAAAGTCTAAGAATAATGTAGTTCTAGGTTCCTTCCAACCCCAAATTGCTTTTTTGTTTTTGTTGATTATTGCTTTCGCTTCTGGTATGTAGTCGTCCGATATATTACATGATTGTGTTATGAAACCCGAGTCGTTTAATCCCTGATCTAAAAGGACCTTCATGTGAAAGTTTAAAAAATTTAAATTTTCAAAGTGTACCTTTACATTATCTGCACTGGCTTGCAATAACTCACTACCCATATCAACTCCAGCTTTTTCCAATATGGAAGAGAAAAATGATGTACCTGATCGGTGCATTCCTGCCAGTATAACGACTTGATCCATATTTTGTAGTTTAGGTGTGATCCTGCAAATGTTATTGGAAAATATTCAAATACTTTTCCCCAATCTCATTTACATCTCCATCTGCTTCTATTACTCCATTGTTGAGTAATACCGCCCTTGAACAAAATTTCTTTACTTCTTCAATCGAATGTGATACAAAGAGCAGTGTGCCTCCATTATTCTTTATTTCTTTTATTCTGTTGCTGCATTTCTCCTGAAAACCTTTATCTCCAACTGCGAGAGCCTCATCAATTATTAATATGTCAGGATTGCCGGCAGTTGCAATGGAAAAGCCCAATCTGGCCATCATACCACTGGAGTATCTTTTTACCTGCATATCCAGTGCATCGCCCAATTCTGAAAATTCTTTTATATAGTCTAGTGAATGGTTTATTTCTTTCTTGGACATACCAATAAGGGATCCAAGCAGCTTTATATTCTCCATGCCGGTCATTTCCATTTCAAAGCCTACACCTAGGGCCATTACAGGAGCTACTCTTCCGTATACCTTTATTTTGCCTTTATCCGGGCTTATGATTCCTGCCAATACTCTTAGGAAAGTACTTTTGCCTGAACCGTTTCTGCCCAACAAACCTACACTTTCTCCTTTGTAAACTTTTAGATCAATACCTCTAAGTACTTCTTTTTCCAAGAACAGTTTCTTTCTTCCCAGGGAAAGAAAATATTGTTTGATAGATGCCTGATTTTGCAACAGGAAGCTGAAATGAATATTGCTGGCTTCGATGAGTATTTCTTTTTCCATTACAATATTATAGATGAGATATAAATCCTTTTTTAAGCGATTTGAATATGTATAAGCCTGCAATGGTAAATACAATAGCCAGACCTAATGTGATAATGGTTGTTCCCAATTGTGGTATCCTGTTGTAATACAAAATATCCCGAAAGAAACTTATAAAATGGAAAAGAGGATTCAGTTTTAGTATGATTTGAAAATTTGGAGGTACGTTATCTATAGGATATGCAATGGGAGTTAAGTAAAATATTGCCGGCAATATGGTGTTATAAAACATGCTTACGTCTCTAAAAAAAACGTTAAATGCACATAGTATAATTGAAAATCCGAAGGTAAAAAGTGCAATCAGTACTATGCCCGGTATTATCAGTAGAGTATTCCAGGATAGTTGAAGTCCAAAGAACAGCATCAGTATAAAGAATGGAATAAGCATCAATAATAAATTGATGATGGAGCTGATAAGGTGCGAAAGTGGAAATATGATTGGTGGCACTGATAGAGATTTTAGTATACCTCCACTATCCAGTATTGATCCCAGAATTTGAATCGAAGTGCCTGAAAAGAACGTCCAGAAAACTAATCCGGATAGTATGAATAATGGGTAATTTTCCAGATCAAAAACATCCCGGAAGATTACAATAAATATAAGTAGGTAAATCAAAGGGTTTAGTAAACTCCAGACTATGCCCAGAATAGAATTTTTGTATCTGAGTTTTACATTGCGCATAGCTACAGTGCCAACCACCTCATAATATGACTTAAGGCGGCCACTGTAGTAGTTTAGTGATTCCATAAATTGGGGGGAAAGAAATGCCCCCGAAATTGGGGGCAAGGAAGTATTATTACAATTCTATAAGTTTGGTATCCTGATATTTTCTGCCATTGAGAATTTCAATCAGTCTTACCAAATCACGATTGATTGGTTTTTTCTTAGTAATAGTTTCTTTGAAAGGAGTGTAGCAAAGTGTTCTGTTGATTACCCCACACATTACATTGGATTTGCCTTTCAATAAACCTTCTACAGCACCTAAACCTAAGCGACTTGCCAGAACTCTGTCTGCTGCACTTGGCCCACCACCTCTTTGTATGTGACCCAGCGTAGTAACTCTGGCATCAAGTCCTGGAAGTTCTTTTTTGACCTTTTCGGCAATAATATTCGCACGACCTATTTCGTCCCCCTCGGCAATTACAATAATATGTGATGCTTTGGATTCAGAAGTTCCAAATTTTAATTTACCGATTACCTCCTTCATTATTATTTTTGTTTCAGGAAGCAGGGCCATTTCAGCACCTCCCGCTATGGCAGATCGTACAGCTATATAACCGGTATCTCTACCCATTACTTCTATAAAAAATACCCTGTCGTGTGCATCGGCAGTATCTCTGATTTTATCAATTGCTGCTAAAGCGGTATTTACTGCTGTATCGTACCCAATGGTAAAATCTGTACCAAACAAATCGTTGTCAATTGTTCCCGGGCAACCTACAACCGGTATACCGTATTCATTAAAGAAAATTTCAGAACCGGTAAATGTACCGTTACCACCAATGGCAACCAATCCATCTATACCTAGTTTTTGTAGATTTTCATATGCTTTCTTACGTCCTTCTTTTGTGCGAAATTCTTCACTTCTGGCAGATTTTAAGATTGTTCCGCCCTTTTGTATGATATTACTTACAGATTTATCGTCCATTTCAAGGAAGTCACCTTTGATCATTCCATCATACCCTCTGTATACTCCAAAAACATCCAGCCCAAAATAGTGACCAGAGCGCACAACTGCTCTTATACAGGCATTCATTCCAGGGGCATCACCACCTGAGGTAAATACTGCTATTCTCTTCATAGTTACTCTTCAGTTTAAAGGTCAATTTTAATAAAAAAAATTGTACTTTGAAACTATTCTACTTGCAGAAACATACATGTTCTTTATATTTGATAAATTTTTTTCTGAATGAAACAGATAAAAATGGTAGATCTCGCAGCTCAACATCTTCGAATTCACCAGGAAATCCACTCAGCTTTATCAAATGTAATACAGGACTCTGTTTTTATAAACGGACCGATAGTGCAAAAATTTACCAGTAGGTTTGCTCAGTTTTTGGGAGTTGATTATGCGATAGGCTGCGGAAATGGTACTGATGCCCTGATGGTAGCTCTGATGGCTCTTGGCCTCAAATCCGGCGATGAAGTAATAGTACCCTCTTTCAATTATGTAGCAGCAGCAGAAGTTATTGCTGTTCTGGGTTTGACTCCGGTTTTTGCAGATGTTGATGTACATTCTTTTTCTATCAATGCCTCAGAAATTGATCGGTTGATTACTAATAAAACTAAAGCTGTAATAGTTGTACACTTGTTTGGACAATGTGCCGAGTTGGAAGATATTCAAGCTGTTTGTAAAAGTAATAACCTATTTTTGGTTGAAGATGTAGCTCAATCCATTGGCTCGGAATATACTTTCAGCAATGGCAATGTAAAGATGGCGGGTACAATAGGAGATATTGGTACTACTTCATTTTTTCCATCCAAAAACTTAGGTTGTTTGGGCGATGGTGGTGCTGTTTTTACCAGTAATCCGGATCTGGCAAAAAAACTAAACATGATTTGCAACCATGGTCAGTCTGTTAAATATCACTATGAAATAGTAGGAGTAAATAGCAGATTGGATTCTATACAAGCAGCAGTATTGGATGTAAAACTTAATTATTTGTCTGAAAACCTGTTAGCCAGAAAAAATGCAGCTGCTATTTATAACCAATTGCTCAGTGATACTGAAGTTGTAATTCCTTTTAAAGCAAAGCAATCCACTCATACATATAATCAATATACTATTCAGATTTCTGGTAATCGTAGTAAACTTCAAGAATATCTAAGTTCTTTCGATATTCCGTCTATGGTTTATTATCCTGTACCATTGCATAAGCAAAAAGCTTATATACCATTTGCCCAGAGTGTAAACCTTCCAAATAGTGATTATCTTTCAAATTGTGTACTATCTTTGCCAATTCATCCGGAATTGGAATTGGAGCAGCAATATTTTATTTGTGAGAAACTGTTAGTAGGTTTGAAATTGATATAATATAGTTAATGAGTAAAAAAATCAGATTTGCAGTAATAGGAGCCGGGCATATTGGCAAAAGACATGCCCGTATGATTGTTGAAAATACTGAGTCGGAACTAGTTGCTATAGCTGATTCCAACGCTGATTTAGAAACTGTATTGACTGATGAGTTCTCTGTTCCTTTTTACCCATCCATAGAATCTTTGTTAGACTCAGGTCTTGAGTTTGATGTAATTAATATTTGCACCCCCAATAGCCTGCATGCTGAAATGGCTATTCGCTCACTTCACAAAAAACATCATGTAGTTATAGAAAAACCAATGGCTTTGAGCAAGGTTGACTGTGAAGATGTAATTTATAAAAGTAGGGAAGTGCAGAAACTGGTTTTTTGCGTGATGCAAAACCGATATAGTCCGCCGAGTAAATGGTTAAAAGAATTGATCATGTCCGATGTACTTGGCAAAATAAACCAGGTACATATACATTGCTTCTGGAATCGTGACGAACGCTATTATAAAAAAAGTACCTGGAAAGGTACAAAACAATTTGACGGAGGTACATTATTTACCCAATTCAGCCATTTTATAGATACTATGTTTTGGCTCTTTGGAGATATAACGAATATAGAGGCGAAATTTGTTAACTTTAATCATTCCGGAATGATTGATTTTGAAGACTCCGGAACGGTCATGTTTGATTTTACAAAAGGAGGCCGTGGTACATTAAACTATACCACTTCATGTTGGGATACTAATGTTGAAAGCAGCATAACCATTCTTGCTCAGAACGGAACTGTAAAAGTAGGTGGTCAGTATATGAATCAGGTTGAGTTTTGTCATATAAAAGACTATCAGCTACCGGATTTTCCGGAGTGTGCCCCTCCCAATGACTATGGCGACTATAAAGGCAGTGCTGCTAATCACCATTTTGTAATTCAAAATGTAATAGATACTCTGGTAGGGCGAAGTGTAGCAACAACCAACGCCTTTGAAGGCATGAAAGTGGTGGAGATTATTGAGAAGATATATAGCAAGAAGTTGAATGACTAAACCACTGGTATCTATAATTACTGTTGTATACAATAGTGAGCAGTTGTTGAAAGGAACAATAGAATCTGTCTTAAATCAAACCTGCAAAGATTTTGAATTTATCATTATTGACGGAGGTTCCACCGATGGCACGTTGGAAATAATTCAGAAAAACCAACATGAAATTAACCAATGGATTAGTGAACCGGATAAGGGAATTTATGATGCCATGAACAAAGGCTTAAAGTTGGCTACTGGTGAATATATCTGGTTTATAAACAGTGGAGACAGAATTTATTCAAACGATGTAATTAGCAAGCTAATAGATATTTATAATCATAGTAACCCGGATGTTATGTTTGGTGAAACCATGCTTATAAATAGTAGTAATGAGGAAATAGGAACCAGGAGTGCAATGACAACAAGGAAATTGCCTTTAACTCTGACATGGAAAAATATGATCAATGGTATGGTGGTTTCACATCAGTCAATTATAGTAAAAAAGGAAATTGCACCAGTTTACAAATTAGCATATAAGTGTAGTGCCGATATAGATTGGGTTATTAGTTGTTTGAAAAACGCAAAAAAAACAGTTAATACAAACTTAGTCTTAAGTTCTTATCTGATTGGTGGGTTTTCAATAGCTAATCAGAAACGATGCTTGAAGGAACGCTTTCAAATATATTTGCAACATTATGGATTGATTAAAACATTGATATCGCATCTTAATTTATTTATTAAAAATATTAAATTCCTAATTTTGGGAAAGTCGAATTATTAAAAAAACTATGTTAGATCTTAATAACGCATCAATACTAATAACCGGAGGGACAGGGTCTTTTGGGAAAAAATTTGTAGAAATTTTATTAAAGAAATATCCCAATATTAAGAGGTTGGTGATTTTTTCAAGAGATGAATTGAAGCAATTTGAAATGGCTCAGACATTTTCTACAG
>Ga0101941_1000433_pt1 | contig 73796 bp, 62 predicted proteins | sample DewCreD2012metaG_3_FD_75242 | JGI IMG/M metagenome (GOLD analysis project Ga0101941, IMG submission 75242) | Hot spring sediment bacterial and archeal communities from British Columbia, Canada, to study Microbial Dark Matter (Phase II) - Dewar... ... | reverse complement strand
GGCTTTATATTTATTAACATCGCTTATAACTGAGATTATGTCAAACAACGCAAGTGCTGCATTGTTAGCACCAATTGCTATATCTACAGCACAGCAGATGGATCTTTCGCCTATGCCGTTTTTGGTGGCCATTACCTTGGGAGCTTCATCGAGTTTTATGACTCCTGTAGGTTACCAGACTAATACCATGGTATATGGTGCAGGTGGTTACAAGTTTAAGGACTTTACTAAAGTTGGTGTTGGTTTGAATATCTTATTCTGGCTTATAGCAACACTAATGATCCCGTTGTGCCATGGATTTTAATTTTCTAAATTTGGTTTGCTAAAAACACAGAAGCATATCTTTAGTTATAAAAGGGATGGTTTTTTAACCATCCCTTTTTTTTATGCAGAATAATTTCAATCCTATACAAAGTAAGTGGAACAAGGAAAATCCTTATGATTTTTCAGCTTTGAAAGCAGTTTTTTTGAATTGCACACTTAAAAAATCTCCATATGTTTCCCATACAGAAGGCTTGATGCGCCAATCCATAGAAATAATGGAAGCCAATAAGGTTAGTGTAGATCTTATTCGAGTTGTTGATCATTCAATTGCCTTTGGTATTTTTCCTGATATGACAGAACATGGCTGGGATACCGACGATTGGCCAAAGATCCAAAAGTTAATAATGAATGCAGATATATTAGTAATTGGTACACCTATCTGGCTGGGGGATAAGTCTTCTGTAGCATCTATGGTTATTGAAAGGTTGTATGCAAACTCGGCCATTCTTAATAAATCTGATCAGTACGCTTACTATGGAAAAGTAGGCGGTTGCCTGGTAACTGGCAATGAAGATGGAGTTAAGCATTGTGCAATGAATTTACTATACTCTTTACAACATATAGGATATACAATACCACCGCAGGCAGATGCAGGTTGGATTGGTGCTATCGGGCCCGGACCTTCATATCTGGACAACAATTCCGGAGGACCTGAAAATGACTTCACCAATAAAAATACTACTTTCATGACATGGAATTTGATGCATCTTGCCAAAATTCTGAAAGATAATAATGGTATTCCAGTTTGGGGAAATCAGGTAAAAGAATGGGAAAATAGTCAAAAGTAGATTGAACCTAACAAAAACAGCCCAAATTAATACCGGAAGTTCAGCTTGTTCATTGCTACCTGCTGATTAAATTGGGTTGAAAAATATAATTGATGTGGATTTAAACAAAAAAAAGGTAGTCTAATTTACTTAGACCACCTTTTTTATATTGTTAAAACTATCGGTATTACTAAACTATTTAATCACGGTAAATAATCTGTTCCAACGAATTTTATTCAGGAATTTTTCATTTTTATCAATTGACATCCAGATAAATACTGCCTTTCCAACTACATGATCTTCAGGTACAAATCCCCAATATCTTGAGTCTGCTGAGTTGTGTCTGTTGTCACCCATCATAAAGTAATAATTCTGTTTAAATTCGTATTCCACTACTTCCTTTCCGTCAATGTACAATTTGTTGCCTTGTATGCTTACATCCTTATTACCCTCATATTTGGAAATTGGAAGTTCATACATGACTATATTGTCCGGATTTATAGCAATTTTATCCCCTTTTTTTGGAACATAAATAGCCCCATAATTATCCTGTGTCCAGTTAAATTTTGGATTATAAGGATACAATACCGGATTTCTTTGAAATGGCATTTCGAAAGTGACTGATGCTACATAATCCAGTTTCTGAATCTGTTCTGCTTCATCAGGACGAAGGCTTATTTCAAGCCCGTCTTTGAAAATATTACTAATATCTTTGTCTTCATATTTGTGAAATTTATTTAACAAAGATTTAAAGTTATAATTACTAATCCTGTCAGGCTTAAATTTTACATAATAGTTAAACTGGACGCCTTCCGGAAGCTTGATCTCACTACCATTTATCCAAATATTTCGGTTTTTTACTTCAAGTGTATCGCCTGCCTGTGCCACGCATCGCTTGATATAATTGGTTTTTAAATCGGTAGGGTGTTGAAATTCCGGTGGGTAGTTAAACACCACCACATCGCCTCTTTTTACCTCTGATATAGCAGGAAGTCTTTTTTGCGGCAATTGTATCCAATCCAGATAGGATGGTATTTGTGTAAACCAGATTGTTTGATGAGTAAGAGGAAGTTGAAGCGGTGTCTTAACCGTTCTGGCACCATAATGTACTTTACTTACGAACAGGTAGTCACCTACTAGTAGCGAGTTTTCCATTGACGGGGTAGGGATGGTAAATGCTTCCAGTAATAACCATCTGATAAGTGTAGCTGCAACTACTGCAAATACAATAGCTTCTGTCCATTCTCTGTTTTTGGATTTCTCTATTTTTGGTAGGTCTGTAGCTTTTGCTATATACTTGCTGTTAGGGTCAAAACCGATTTTTAAGAACAAGTAAAAGGGCGCTAAAATGGCCAACGTATGATCACCTAAACTTTCTCTGCCAAATGACCTTACTATATCTATATGCATGTAAGCACAAATAAATACATTGATAATTGGAACAAACAGAAGAAAAATCCAATAAGTAGGTTTACCAATTAATTTAAGCCAAATGTAAAAGTTTAAAAAAGGTATAAATGCTTGATAACCTTTTTGTCCGGCTTTAACAAACATTTTAGAAAGACCAATCCAACTAATTAGGATTAGTAGGAAAAAAATTGAAAATAATAATACCATTTCGATTAAATATTAATTTTAAGCATGTCGTCCATGCCAAACACTCCTTGCTTACCTTTTAACCACTCTGCTGCAATTACTGCACCTTCAGCGAAGCCTTCTCTGGTATGTGCGGTATGTTTAATTTCAATCGAATCTACTTTTGTTGAATAATCAACAGTGTGTGTGCCAGGTACTTTATCTATTCTTTTGGAAATAATAGGTAGTTCTCCTGAAGTTTGTGATTCTTCATTGATCCATTTCTTGGTGCGGTCCAAATGCTCTATTACTCCTTCTGCCAAAGTAATTGCAGTACCACTTGGTGCATCTTTCTTTTCAGTATGATGAATTTCTTCCATTGTGACTGTGTAGTCAGGGAAGTTGTTCATAATTCGTGCTAGTATTTTGTTCAAATGGAAGAATAAATTCACGCCTACACTATAGTTGGAAGCGTAAAAGAACCCGCCTTTGGTTTTGTTAGTCAGATCGATAATTTCCTGTTTCTTTTCTAACCAGCCTGTTGTACCACTTACTACAGGTATACCTTTTTCAAGACAAATTTTGATGTTCTCAAAAGCACTTTCCGGCGATGAAAACTCTATGGCAACATCAATCTCGCTTTTATCCAACTTTAGCAGGTCATGTTGATTGCTCAGATCAATTTTATAAGGAACAGTATGGTTTCTTTTTAAAGCAATTTGTTCTATGGTTTTTCCCATTTTGCCATAGCCCAGAATAAGTATTCTCATGATTAAAATTTTGGTCTGATATTGTCAGATTGTTGGTCAAATTTTAGGCTTAGACTAACACCTGATGCTAAATTATATGTATTGTATTTATAAAAAAATGGATTGAGCTCAAGACTTAGCTCTTTGTTTATTTTAAACGTTCTTAAGTGTGCATCTACATTGGCATCCAATATTTGAATACCATATATCGCAGCAGCAACTACAATAGATAAGTCTCTGTTTCTTCGGTAGTCATCTCGTGCTAGTCTTAACTGGTCTGCAGTTCTATAATTAGGGTTATCATAGTATTTGTCAAGCTGTTTGGTGCTACTGGTGTCTATACGTGTTTTGTAAGCTTCTTTAAAATCTTTGTAATACCCATTATTGTAAAAAATAAGGTAAATCAAAGTACCTTCAATAGCATAAATTATTGGTATTTTCCAATAACTTCTGTTATAGGCTTGGCCTAAGCCCGGCACAACGGCAGATAGTATGGTTGCTGTTTTAGGATTAGGTAACCAGGCTTCCTTTGGATTTTCTAACGTTATCTTTTTAGGAGCCATAGTTGCTACAGAATCTGATTGCTGAGCAAATAGATTCTGTAGCAATAGGAAAAACAAAATGCTTAAAAAATAGTGTTTCATTAGAAATTCAAAATTTCCAATATTCTGTTCAAATCTTCGCCCGATACAAAAGGTATTTTTATTTCACCCTTGGTATTCTCGTCAGTTTTGATTTGAATTTTTGTACCAAAGTGTGAAGTTAATTTGGTTTGTAATTGCACGATCTCTTTGGATAGTGGCGATGATTTTATTTCTTTAGGAGCTTTTACTCGTGCATTTTCAAGTTGTCTGACCAATTCTTCGGTTTTTCTTACCGAAAGATCCTGCTCTAGTATTTTTTTATAAACAGCCAGTTGGTCATCAATTAGATCTACTGATATTAATGCACGTGCATGACCCATTGATATTTTGCTGTCGCGCAAGCCTGCCTGTATATCCGGTGGAAGTTTTAGAAGTCTTAGATAATTGGTTACGGTTGAACGATTTTTCCCAACTCTGTCTCCTAATTCCTCTTGCTTCAAATTGCATTCACTAAGTAGTCTCTGATAACTCAGGGCTATTTCGAGTGCATTGAGGTTTTCACGTTGGATGTTTTCGATCAAAGCCATTTCCAGCATTTGCTGATCGTTGGCTGTGCGAATGTATGCAGTAATATGCGTTAAACCAGCTCTTTTAGAAGCCTGATACCTTCTTTCACCGCTTATTAACTGGTAGGTAGTATCATTGAGCTTTCTAACCGTAATGGGTTGAATGATACCTTGTACTTTTATGGATTCAGCTAATTCGTTTAATGCAGTTTCATCAAAAACAGTTCTTGGCTGGTATGGGTTGGTTTCAATATTTTCGACAGGTATTTCGTTTATATTGTTGACAACTACAGTTGTTTCGCCTGAGTTTACCTGTTCTGTATCGTTTAATAATGCTCCTAAACCTCTTCCAAGGGCATTTCGCTTAACGTTTTTGCTCATCTTTATTTAGTACTACATGGAATTACCATGTATGTTATATTCAATATTATTTACTTACGTTTATTCCGTTTTTTTCAAGTATTTCATGCGCCAGACTTATATAGCTTAAGGCACCTTTGCTTTCGGCATCATGTGCAATTACAGGCACTCCAAAACTTGGTGATTCACTCAGTCTGATGTTTCTTGGTATAATGGTTTCAAATACCAAATCCTGAAAATGCGTTCTAACTTCTTCAACCACCTGATTTGATAATCTGACTCTTAGGTCATACATGGTTAGCAGTATACCTTCGATAGTAAGTTTTGGATTTAGTCGAGATTGAATAATTTTTACCGTATGCAACAGTTTACCTAAACCTTCCAAGGCAAAATACTCACATTGTACAGGTACAAGTACTGAATTTGCTGCTACCAATGCATTTACGGTTATCAAACCAAGCGAAGGCGAACAATCGATTATAATAAAGTCATAACGATCTTGCACAAGACCTAATTTATGCTTCATTTTTTCTTCACGACCGCTAAGATTAATTAGTTCAACCTCTGCACCAACTAGGTTTATATGTGAAGGTATTAGGTCCAGAAACTCTATATCGGTTTTAAGTATCAGACCATCAATTTCAACATCATCAACCATACACTCATATATGCTGTTCTCGACTTCTTTTGGATTTATACCTAATCCTGAAGTAGAGTTGGCCTGAGGGTCTGCATCTACCAGAAGTGTTTTAAACTCGAGAGCAGCAAGACTGGCAGCAAGGTTGATAGCTGTGGTGGTTTTGCCAACACCGCCTTTTTGATTAGCTATGGCGATTATCTTGTTCATATGGCTATATAGTTATGGTCTCTTCAATTTTCATCAATATTAATTCTTTGTTTGCCTTGATGGCAACTTCTTTTGATTTCGCGTGGTCTATTTTTATCCACGGAAAGGTATCATAATGCATACCTATTATTTTATCTGTTTTTATATATTCGGCAGCTATCATGGCCTCTTCTATATCCATAGTGTAATTGTCGCCAATACTCAGAAATGCAATATCAATATTGTATTGACTTGCTATTAGTTTCATATCAGAATATAATGCTGTATCGCCGGAAAAGTAGAACGTTTTTTCATTCAATGCCAACACATATCCCGCTGCTGTACCACCATAGGTTCCGTCAGGCAAACTGCTGGAATGTATTGCTTCAACCATTTTAACTGTCCCAAACGGAAACTTCCACTTACCACCTATATTCATGGAGTGGGTATTAGATACTCCTTTATTTTCAAGCCAGGTAATTACTTCAAAAGAGCTTATTACCAGAGCGTTGGTTCTTTTTGCTATAACTTCTGCATCGGCAATATGATCTGCATGTCCATGGGTTATGAGTATGTAGTCACATTGAATTGTGTTAATATCTATCTTGGAAGCCAACTCATTGGGTGTGATAAATGGATCAAAAAGTATCTTTTCAGATCCGGTGTTTACCACGAAGCAAGAATGTCCGAAATAAGTAATTTGAATATTCATGTTATGAGTTGGTTTGAAAAGCCTCCTATACAGAATAACAAATATACTATTTAAATAAAAGGAATTGGAGGTAAAGTAAGATATTTTGAAGGAAGGGATTGGAATAGTTTACCACATAGATTTGTGGATAACTATTAAAAAGAATGCCTCATGTTGAGACATTCTTTACTGTAAGTGATTAAAATCCAGCTTCGTTAATCGGAAAGAATTGATCAGTAATTATAGTATCTAATGTTTTAAAATCTACACGTTTTAATATAACCGTGTCGTTTCTGAAATCTATTGGTTTTGCAGCCTCAACGGTGTAAGTAGCTTGGTGTGGGATTTGTGTTGTCGTATTACTTAGTCTCACGATGGTGTCTCTGGTTTGATACAGATATTCCTGCGCAAATACTGGTGCTCCAGAATTGTTTTTTAATACGATTTGGTTTGTGCTTACTTCAATGATTCTTAAAACCTTGTTGTAATTGTCAAATGTTGGTTCATAAACCTGTATTTCATTTTCTTTTTTGCATGAAACAAAAAATGATACTGTTAAAAAGATTACAAATAGCTTTTTCATGAATTTAATTGGATTATGATGACAAAGTTAACCAAAATTCTAAATTGGTCAATTTTTTAAATTTTAGCCTATTTTATGTTATTAAATATGGTTTTTGTTGTATTATTTTTATTTAAACTTTAATCTAAGTTTATTTAAATTATATTATTTCATAAAAAAGTATAATTTAAATAAACCGTATGTTAGCATTTTGCGTAAAAGTAGTTAGTTGTCCAGGTAATTGAACCCTTAAACTATTACCACTATGAAAACTATCTTATGTCTAATGTTTGTTGCATATATCGTTTCAGCATGTACTCAGGCCACAGTGCCAATGGTTGTAAAGAGTGAAAACTTTCACTATAAGCAGGCTAAAGCAATTATTGAAACTCAGAAAAAAGTCCGAAATAATCAGTTGAAAGCAGCTCAAAAATTGCGTAAAAAGGAACTTAATGAATTAAAGGCTTATACCAAAAAGTAAGAACAAATATACTTATACGTTGAAATGGATGGCAAAATGATAAGTTTCGCCATCCATTTTTTTATTAAAATTGAGCCCCATTAAACATAGGCTGCGAGAAACTAACCGAACTAACTGCGTGTTAGCTGGATTCGTTTGTGAAAAAGACTTTATAATAACTCATCTGGCGCTCTTCATCATAACCTCGCTCAATCAGATTTCTATTTCCATGAACATATATATGGAAATTTTTATCCAGTTTTAAAATGCTTTTAAATACCTTTTTGTTGCCCTTTACAGCATTGGTCGAAATATCAAATTCGTCAAAGATCTGAACATCATTAGTTTCTTGAAAATTGCTTTTAAAACCTCTGAATTTGTCAATTATTTCCGGGTCTGCAATTACTTCATTTTCAAATTCCTGTATATTGAAGTTTTCTTTTTGGGAAAAGAAACCGGACGATCGGTTCAAGAAATCAATTTGATCTGGTTTTTCAATTTGTTCCTTTTTGTCAAGGATTTCAGTACAAAAGCTTTTACAGAGTTGTATATAGTTTTTTGTGTGATAAAAACTATCTTCCCGCGGTTTTAATTTCAGGAAATCTTCTGTCCAATATCTTGCTTCCTGATTTTTATTGGTGTTATCAATCATCGAAACCAAAAAGCCATTTTCTTTTTCACTGTTGAGAATTAATGCTCCCTTATCCAGTTTTGAGATGTTGATTCCTTGTTCGTGCAGAATCTTGAAGTTTTCCGTGATTTTTAAGAAGGTATCTTTATTTTCAATTTTAAATAAACCAATGGCATCGGCATATTCACCATTTATGGAGCAGTTTTCAAACCAGGCTACACAAAAATCTCCGACTTTAATATTGGGATGGTCCGAGCATTCAAATAATTGTTTGGCCAAATCTTTTGAAATAGCTAAGGTGTTGGCAGGGTTTTCGATAATTTTTCCGGCAAAATGAAAAACCTCATTCAGGTTAATATCACTCGGATGGGATAGATTATAATAATTGTGATCTTTGAACCCATCCAGAAAATACTTTTGTAAAATTCCTTTTAGGATTGGGTCTGAAAGATTGATTTCCTGATCCGAATATACAATCGAATCACCATCACTTTTATTTCCAATTCTATGCACAATTAGCCTGCATATTTCTGCATCTTTCAAATGTATCATGCTTGTTATATATCCAATATTTTTATTTCAACTCGTCTGTTTTTACTTCGTCCTTTTTCAGTTTCATTGGTATCAATTGGCTGAGATTCTCCATGTCCGACATATTGAATCTGTTCAATAGTAATTCCATGCTTTAGTAAATATTCCATTACTGATTTTGCTCTGTTTTTGCTCAAAATCATATTGGATTCATCTTCGCCAATATTGTCTGTATGTCCGGATATTTCAATTAATATTTTTGGATTGCTTAGTATAAAGTTGATAAGTCTTTTGAGTTCAGAATGTGACTCAGGCTTGAGTATGGCACTGGCACTTTCAAAAAAAATATTATTGAGTGTTACAATCTGGCCTTTTTCTATAGGAAATAGATACAGGTCTTTTTTGATTTCAGTAAACGTTTTAAGTTCGCTTAGGTCCAGGTTTTCAGATAGAGCAATATACCCTTCGGCTTGGGCTAAAAAACCATAGTTTGTGCCTTTGGTAAGTATGAACTGGTATTCACCGGTTTCAGCTTCTGATTCTGTTTGTCCAAATGATTTGCCATTTGTCAGGTTTTCGCAAGAAATTTTGGCTTCAACAGGTTGGTTGGTTTTTGCATTTAATACCTTACCGGTTACAATGACTACCGGTTCAGGTTTGAAATTTTCTGATACTTTTATTTTTACTATATCTGACTTGCCAAATTGGCCCGGTTTTATGACTAGGTAGCCATAATCTCCGGAGGCTGATATGGAGTAGAATGTTTCTCTTTTATCTGTATTAATAGGCGCGCCTAAATTTTCTGGTTTGCTCCATTTAGTCCAGGTATCATCCAGTCTTTGAGTACGGTATATATCAGCATCACCTTGTCCGCCGGGGCGTGTGCTACTAAAATATAAGGTTTTATTGTCTGCAGCCAGAAAAGGGGAGGCTTCCAAAAAAGGAGTGTTTATGTCTTTTCCAAGGTTAATAGGTCTGCTCCACGTGTTTGCATTAATTAGAAAGGAGGCATATAAGTCACCCGTTGGAGAGTTTTTTTTCTCACTCATATACATTAGTATGGTTTTACCATCAGAACTTAAGAAGGCACCATCATAATACCCCTGATTTAATAGGTCGTAATCTTTAATATCCAGCATTTCCGGTAATGACCAACGTCCATTTTTTTTATGCGTTAAGGAAAGTCCACGTCCCTTGTATTTGCCATTTTTGTATGCACCTTTTATTAGCAACGTTCTACCGGAAGGGCTAATTCCATAAACAGCATTAAATTGTCTTTGATTGAAAGGAAAATTTAAGTGTTCTGCTACAGACCATAAACTTTCTTTTTGGTTGAATTGCGAAAACCAAATATCTTGATTAGAATCACCTTTGAACGTATTTTGAGGATGATCGCTTCGAACGAAATATATGCTTTTGCCATCTGGAGCAATGAGAGGATTTACTTCGTCATAAACGGTATTGATGTTTGAACCCAGGTTGGTAAAAATCAATGTATCCTGTGCCAGAACAATATAGGTAGAAAATACTAGTAAAAATATGCTGAATGCTTTGAACATAGGGCATCTGTTTTGGAATTCGGTAAGATAGCTTTTGTAAATACAAATACTACACCGTTTATTGATCAGTTGGATGGCCACTCTGAAAACAAAAAAAGCGAAGAATTACCTTCGCTTTTTTTATAGATGAATGGTAATTATTTACCTTCAATGCTTATTAGTTCAACATCAAATATTAATGTCTCGTTAGGTCCGATATCTCCACCGGCTCCTCTTTCGCCATAGGCAAGATTTGCAGGGATAAACAATTGGTATTTAGCACCAACTTTCATCAGTTGTAACGCTTCTGTCCATCCTGGAATTACCTGGTTTACACCAAATGTAGCAGGCTGACCACGCTCCACAGAACTGTCAAATACCTTACCGTCAATTAATTTACCTGTGTAGTGTACAGTAACTTTGTCAGTTGCAGAAGGTGTAGCACCGCTACCTTCTTGTACTACTTTGTAAAGCAAACCACTGGCTGTTTTTTTAACACCTTCTTCTTTTGCTTTTTTGTCAAGGAATTCCTGACCAATTTTTACGTTGTTTGCACCTTTTGCTTGCTGACGTTTCATCATGTACTGATTAATCAGCATACCACCTTCTTCTGCTGTGATTTTTAGATCTTTACTTTCGTAAACATCTTTAAAGGCTTCTGCCATTACGTTAATATCTAATTCGTCAAAACCTTGTTGTTTCAGGTTTGTAGCGATATTAGCTCCTAAACTGTAACTTACAGTATCCTTCTCTGTAGTTAATTTCATGTTTTTGTTTTTTGAGTTTTGTCCGCAGGCTGAAAAAACCAATAGCCCATTTAGTGCGATTAAAGAATAGTTAATAAATTTCATCATTTTCCTTTAAAAAAGGTCGAATTTAGGTGTATAAAGTGATAAATAAAAAAAAGACAAAAAGTTTAGCAAAAAATTATTTTAGCTTATTATAAATTGTCCTGTATCTTTCTTTTACTGCGAATTGTTATTTCCGTTTCTTGGTTTAAAATTGGCAGGTTTTTTCTTCTTAAAAGGTCTCTTCTTATTGTTACTAGTACTTTTATATTCTGTAGAGTAATCAGGTACAGCTCCTAATGATTCGGGAATTTTGGGTTTGTCAATAGTCATTTCCATAAGTTTTTCTATTCTGCGGAAACGACTCTGATCTCTTGGTGTAATAAATGTAATTGCCTGTCCTTTGGCTTCTGCTCTGGCTGTACGCCCTATACGGTGTATATAATCTTCCGGCTCTGCAGGCACATCATAATTTACTACCAGATCTATACCTTCTATATCAATACCTCTGGAAAGTACATCTGTTGCTACCAATATAGGAAGTTTTCTTGCACGAAACTCCATCAATACTTCTTCACGTTCCTTTTGATCCAGGTCTGAAGAAATTCCTTTGGCCTGGTTTTTTAGTTTGCGTAGTTCCCTTAGTATTTCCTTTATTTTTAATTTACTGGATGTAAATACTATGGTACTGGTTGGTTTTAATTCTTCAATAATATGCATAAATACCCCAGGCTTTTGCTCTTCAAAAACTATATATGCAGACTGAGTTATTTTTTCTGCTGGTCTGGAAATAGCAATATTTATTTGTTCAGGGTTATTTAGAATAGCTCCTGCCAATTGCCTGATTTTGGGAGGCATGGTTGCCGAAAACAAAAGTGTTTGCCTCTTTTTTGGTAAGTGACCAATAATTTTTGTTAGTGCATCTTGAAATCCCATATCTAACATCCGGTCTGCTTCATCCAATATCAGATGCTGCACACTCGAAAAATCAACATAATTTTGGTTAAGGTGCATAATCAATCTGCCGGGTGTGGCTATAATTATGTCGGCCCCTTCTGTTAGTGCTTTTTTTTCCTGATCAAAACTTTGTCCTGAACCACCTCCATAGACTGAATAGGTACTTATTCCGGCAAAATAAGACATTCCTTCGGCCTGTTGGTCTATTTGAACAGCTAATTCTCTGGTTGGTACAATGATTAAAGTGTTGACTTTGCCGGTTTTATTTTTGGCTATTTTACTAAGTATAGGAATTAAAAAAGCTCCGGTTTTGCCGGTACCGGTTTGTGCACAACCAATTATATCTTTGTTGGCTAATACTATAGGTAATGTTTGTTCCTGAATAGGGGTAGGAGACTTGAATCCCAGACTGGTGATACCACTTAGGATATCTTCATGTAAATCAAAATTATTAAAATCCAATGTTTTTATTTTTAAAGTTCTTCTACTATTTCTACCACTTTCTCAAATTTTGATTCAGAATATGCCCCCTGGCACGAGTATACAACCTTGCCATTTGGGTCTAATACAAAAAAGTATGGTTGGTCCTTTTCTGTCATTTTTAAGGAAGTTTTGTAATTTTTAATATCACCTTCATATATAAGAATATAGGGTTGAAGGTTTTTGTCAATGTTTTGTTTCATCTTTTCTTCGATTTTACCACTTGCTCCCTGCGCAATACCGGTTATCATCGGAATGAAATATATATTTAGGTCATAGGTATCCGTTGCAAATATTCCATTGCCTCCTTTTTCTATAAAGGTAGAATATACAGGTTGATACCAGGTTTTTAAATCGTCTTCGGCTTTTTGGGAATAGGCAATTCCGATAAGCGTGTATTTACCGTTGGTTTGTAATGGTATTTTTATTTGATTGTTATTTAGGGTTTTACCTGTAAGTTCAGGGAATGTATTTTGTGCTAAAAGTGAGCCGGATATTCCAAAGAAAAGACCTGCTAAGATAAATATATTTTTCATAAACATTAAAATGTACTAGTTATTATTGATAAACCCAAATTTCGCCATAGAAATTGCGGAATCGATTAAGATTTTCTAAATCAACAACAATTGGTTTAGAATAGTATTTCTTAATCGGGGTTAACCCAAATATGCTGATTTAATTGTTTTGTGTATATATGAAAAAACCTTGAGCGTTTCGTCTCAAGGTTTTCTTTTATTCAAGATATCTAAAACTTAGTTTAGTTTCAGATCTTCAATGATTTTGTTGATTTTTTTGTTCAATTGTTCATCTACTTCATCATATTGATTTTTAGATGCAAGTTTTTCATTTACAGAGAAGTAAAATTTGATTTTTGGTTCAGTACCTGATGGTCTGGCTGAAATTAAACTTCCGTCTTCTGTAAGGAATTGAAGAACGTTTTCTTTCGGAAGGTCAATAGTAACAGAATTTCCGGAAAGAAGATCTTTTTCTACACTTGAAGCGTAGTCTTTTAGTTTATGAACCTTAGAACCAGCAAGCATTTTGGGAGGATTTTCTCTCAGTTCTTTCATCATTAACTGAATTTCTTCTGCACCGCTCTTTCCTTTTTTAGTTATCGAGATTAGTTTTTCTTTGTAGAAGCCATGTTTTACATACATGTCAATCATCATGTCAAATAATGATCTGTTATTGTCTTTGGCATAGGCAGCCATTTCGCAGATGAATGCGCAAGAGGCAATAGCGTCTTTATCTCTGACAGAATCACCAACTAAATAACCATAACTTTCTTCACCACCGGCAATAAATTGCTCCTTTCCTTTTAGTTGCTCTATTAATGCAGCAATATATTTAAAACCGGTTAGTGTACTGTAACAGTTTACACCATTACTTTTGGCAATTTTTTCGATTATGTCTGAAGTTACTATGGTTTTAACTACAAATTCTTTACCGGTCAGTTTACCTTTTTCTTTCCAGGCATTGATCATATAGTTTACCAGCAAACTACCGGTTTGGTTTCCGTTCAGAAGTTGCCAATTGCCTTTGTGGTTTTTTACGGCTATACCTACTCGGTCGGCATCAGGATCGGTACCTAAAAGTATATCAGCATCAATTGATTCAGCTTTCTTTAGTGCAATACTTAAAGCTTCTGCTTCTTCCGGGTTAGGATAAACTACAGTAGGGAAGTTTCCATCTGGTGTTGCTTGTTCTTCGACAACGGTAACATTGGTAAATCCAAATTTTTTCAGAATTGGAGGTACCATAGTAATACCTGTACCATGAATAGGAGAGAATACAATTTTCAGATTATTCTGTCTTTGTATAGCTTCCGGCGAAACGGATAAAGCTGCAATAGTATTTAAGTAGGCTTCGTCTACTTCGCTACCTGCCGAAACAATTAGAGCTGGATTAGCTTTGAAATTAACCTTGCCCGGATCTGTAATAGCCTGTACTTCTTTAATTACATTTTTGTCATGTGGGGCTATCATTTGAGCCCCATCCTGCCAATATGCCTTGTAACCGTTGTATTCTTTAGGGTTATGTGATGCTGTAATTACTATACCTGTGTGACATTTAAAGTAACGTATAGCAAATGATAGTTCCGGTGTTGGTCTCAAGGCATCAAAGAAATATACCTTTATACCATTTGCTGACAATACTTCGGCAGTGATTTTTGCAAAAAGAGGACTGTTGTTTCTGCTGTCGTATGCAATTGCTGCTTTTAATTCTTCATTAGGAAAGCATTTTTTTAAATAATTGGCCAATCCCTGAGTTGCCATACCAATAGTATATTTGTTCATACGATTGGTACCAACACCCATTACTCCTCTAAGCCCGCCTGTTCCAAACTCCAGGTCACGATAGAAGGAATCCAGAAGTTCGTCCTGATTTTCTTCCATTAAGTATAAAATACTGTCTTTGGTAGCCTGGTCGTAATCGCCTTGAAGCCAAGAATTTATTTTTGACTTTGTAGCTTCGTCAATCTTTGAAGAAAGATTAATTGTGTTATTCATAGTTGTGGAATTATAAAAAATTCTGATTGTTAAAATACAGCAGTAGAAACTGCTAAACTAAATTTGGGCAAACAATGTTTTTTTACGGAAAATATTACCTTTGGTTCCTTCATTGCTGCAAGGATGTAAATTATTAATTTACTTTTAAAAATAGAAAGTAGCTGTTAATTTTATGTTATCCTTTTATTAAAAAAAATCAACTACTTGATGAATAAGTGTATTTTCCTGGATCGTGATGGTGTAATTAATATTGATTGTGTAGATTATACCTACAAGGTTGATGAGTTTAAGATTATTGAAGGAGTACCCAAAGCTCTCAAAATGCTTAAAGATCATGGATATTTATTGGTTGTAATAACCAATCAGTCCGGTATAGTCAAAGGTATTTATGACCATAGTGATATGCACCAGTGCCATGAGTATTTGCAAAACGAAATCAATCATTTGATTGATTACTTTTATTACTCCCCATATCATGAAAAGTATACAGCTTCCTTAACCAGAAAGCCTGGTACATTAATGTTTGAAAGGGCTATAGCAAAATTTGATGTAGATATTGCACAATCCTGGATGATTGGCGATAAAGAACGTGATATGTTGCCGGCAAAGAAATTGGGAATCAGAACCATTTTACTTCCGGAAGATGGATTAAAGACAGCTTCTGCCGATATAATGAAAAAAGATTTGCTCGAAGCAGCAGAATATATTACCTCACTTTAAACAATAAAAAAAGGAATCAGTGTATGATTCCTTTTTTTATATGTCTGCTTTATTTCCCTGTTTCAGATCTTCAAGTTTGTACTTAATCATTTTGCTGTCTGAATATGTAGCACAGGTTTCATATTTTTTGCATGATGCAGCTAGAACGAGCAGGCTGCCAAGTAATAGTAACGATTTCATAATCTGTCTGTTAAAACTTACAATAATCTATTACTAATGTAACTTGTGATACCGTTTTTTTGTTGGAATTTGCTTTTAAATAGTTGATTTATAGCCTAGTATTTTCAACATGCTTTCTTCGTCCTGTTCGGTAGCAAATAGTTTGCTTCTAATATTGCCATCTTCATCAAAATCAACCAATACATGTTTAGGAGCAGGTATTAAACAATGTTGAATACCACCATAACCTCCCAGCGATTCCTGATAAGCACCTGTGTGGAAAAAGCCAATATATAAATCTTCCTGTTTTTTGTATTTAGGCAAAAACACTTCTGATGTATGAGCTTCTGAGTTGTAGTAATCCATACTGTCGCAGGTAAGTCCACCTAATTTGATTTTTTCGTAAGGCTTATCCCATTTATTCAGAGCAAGTAATACATATTTCTGACTTAGTCCCCAGGTATCCGGCAGAGCAGTTATAAAAGAACTGTCTATCATATTCCAGAATTCTTTGTCATTTTGTTTTTTCTGCCCTATTATTTTCAAGAGCATTGCACCACTTTCGCCAACGGTAAAACTTCCAAATTCGGTAAAGATCTGTGCAGGTTCAGGTACATCGTTTTCCCTGCAAATTCGCAATATCGTTTTGATTATGGTATCAGTCATATACTCATAATCATAATCAAAATGTACGGAGGTTTTGATTGGCCAGCCACCACCTATATCAATAGAGTCCAGATCAGGGCATATTTTTTTCAAGTCACAATACATATGTACAAAACGGCTCAATTCACTCCAATAATAGGTTGTGTCTTTTATGCCTGTGTTGATAAACATATGCAGCATTTTCAACTTAAAATTGGGATTGGGTGCAATTTTATCTCTATACAAATCAATTGCATCACCATATCTGATTCCTAATCTGGAGGTATAAAACTCAAATTTAGGCTCTTCGTCCGTAGCCATTCGAATAGCCAGATTACATGGCTTATTTACATTTTGCTCGTAAACCTCAATTTCTTTTAGGTTGTCAAGTACCGGTATGCAATTAAATCCTTCATTTATAAGTTCGGAAACATACTCGGTATATTTATCTCTTTTGTATCCATTGCATATAATGAATGTTTCCTTCGATATTTTATTTCGATTGTACAAATCACGCACAATGGCTATATCAAATGCAGAAGAGGTTTCTATATGGATATCGTTTTTCAATGCTTCATCCAGTACAAAACTAAAATGGGATGATTTAGTACAATAGGAGTAAAGATATTTTCCGTTGTATCCGTTGTTTTTAAGTGCTGTGTTAAATATTCTTTTTGCTTTTTGAATCTGCGAACTGATTTTAGGCAAAAAAGTAATTTTCATTGGTGTTCCGTATTCCTTTACCAGATCCATAACCGGAACCTGATTAAAGTGTAATTCGGCATTTTCTACCTTAAATTCTTCAGTCGGAAAATAAAAGGTTTGCTCAATGAGGTCAATATATCTGTCCATTCCTGTGTGTCCTAGTTTGGGAAATTGATGCAATATTGGTATAAAATTATAATCTTTGCAATTCAAATTAGTTTAGAAATGGAGATTGCAGGAAAACTTAGAGAAGGAATTATACAAGCATTTAAAGAAATATTTGGTGCAGAAATTGAATTAGGTCAAATTAATTTACAACCTACCAACCCCGAATTTGAGGGTAGTCATACCTTTGTGGTATTTCCATTTTTAAAACTTACCAAAAAATCTCCTGAGGAATCGGCCAAACTTTTAGGACAGTATCTGAAAGACCATTTGGATGAAGTTCAGGATTTTAATGCCGTTAAAGGATTCCTCAATCTGGTTATAAATGAAAGTTCATGGCTTAAGCTTTTTGAAGAACATATCTTATCTGACGCTTTTGGGGTAATTGCACCAAAGAACCAGACCATAATGGTGGAGTATTCTTCACCAAATACCAACAAACCGCTGCATTTAGGGCACTTGCGTAATAATTTTCTTGGATATTCAGTAGCTGAAATACTGAAAGCCAACGGATACAAGGTTGTAAAAGCTAATTTGATCAATGACCGTGGGATACATATATGTAAATCTATGTTGGCCTACCAAAAGTACGGCAATGAAGAAACTCCTCAATCTTCAGGTCTGAAAGGCGATCATTTGATTGGTAAATATTATGTTCTGTTTGATAAAGAATATAAAAAACAGATTAATGAACTAGTAGCCGGTGGCATGGAAGAAGAAAAAGCTAAGGCAGAAGCCACCATGCTGAAAGAAGCACAAGAATTACTACTGAAATGGGAGGAAGGTGATACAGAAGTAGTAGCATTGTGGGAAAAACTGAATGGTTGGGTGTATGATGGTTTCGAACATACTTATAAAGTAATAGGAGTAAATTTTGACCAGTTTTATTACGAATCCAAAACCTATTTATTGGGCAAGGATTTAGTAGAGGAAGGACTGAATAAAGGTGTTTTTTATAAAAAGGAAAATGGTTCTGTCTGGATAGATTTAAGACTTGATGGTCTGGATGAGAAGTTGTTGCTACGAAGTGATGGAACATCAGTTTATATGACCCAGGATTTGGGTACAGCCGATTTGAAATATCAGGACTATAAAGTTGATAAATCGATATATGTAGTAGGAAATGAGCAGGATTATCACTTCAAAGTATTGCAATTGATTTTGCAAAAGTTAGGTAAACCTTATGCAGATGGTATTTATCACTTATCCTATGGAATGGTTGATTTGCCTTCCGGAAAAATGAAATCGCGTGAAGGAACTGTAGTAGATGCTGATCAGTTGGTGGAGGAAATGTTGGAAACAGCAGAGAATCAGACGCGTGAATTAGGCAAAGTTGAAGGGTTTACTGAAGAGCAGTTAAAGGAATTATTTAAAACCCTGGGTTTAGGGGCATTGAAGTTTTTTCTACTCAAGGTAGATCCTAAAAAGCGTATGCTTTTCAATCCACAAGAATCTATAGAATTTCAGGGAAATACAGGACCTTTTGTGCAATATACTTATGCCCGGATTGCTTCTATCAAGCGAAGAGCAGAAGGACTGGGCATAGAGTTTAAATCCAAATTTGATGGATTGGAAGTACTTGAACCTGCCGAAATTGCCTTGATTGGTTTATTGAATGATTATACTAAAAAGCTTAAAGAGGCTGGTGATTTGTATTCGCCGGCAATTTTGGCACAATATGTATTTGATTTGGCAAAAGAATACAATCGATTCTATGCAGAATTGTCCATTTTTGGAGAGGAGGATAAAGAAAAGTTATCCTTCAGAATTGTATTATCAGTTACTGTAGCTCAAACCATCAAGAGAACCATGGCACTTTTGGGTATTGAAGTTCCTGAACGTATGTAAACTATATGAAAAAAGTACTTTTTCTATTATTGATTTTTACCGGTTGTGTTAGTTTTAATGAAGTAAAACAAAATTCAGAAACAGCAAAATTGCCTGTAGAGTCCTTTTATAACTTAAAGGCAACTGCTATGAATGGTGAAATTGTAAACTTTAGTTCTTTCAAAGGTAAAAAGGTATTGTTGGTAAATACTGCCAGCAAATGTGGTTTTACCGCTCAATTCGAGGATCTACAAAAGTTTCATGAAACCTATGGAGATTCAGTGGTGGTTTTAGGATTCCCGTCTAATGATTTTGCCTATCAGGATCCTGGCAGCAATAAGGAGATCGAAGAGTTTTGTAAAAAAAACTATGGAGTAAGCTTTACTATGTTTGAAAAAATATCAGTAAAAGGTGATGATCAACATGCAGTGTATTCCTGGTTGTCTGATTCTACAAAAAATGGTTGGCATCAGGGAGCTCCTAGTTGGAACTTTTGTAAATATCTTATTGATAATCAGGGGAATTTAATGGGCTTTTATGGTTCATCGATAAAGCCGTTTGATTCTGAAATTATCAAGGAATTAAGCAAATAGTATTTTCTATGATTAGTATTAAAGCCTGGTTAGTTGCAGCCAGATTAAGAACCTTACCATTGGCACTTTCATCTATTGGTGTTGGAGGTATACTTGCCTATAAGCTACAAAACTTTGACTGGGTGATTTTTTCATTATGTATACTAACTACGCTATTACTACAAATACTGTCCAATTTTGCCAATGACTATGGCGATTATGTACATGGAGCGGATAGTAATGTAAGAAAGGGCCCTGAACGTATGGTTCAAAGTGGAACTATATCAGCCAATGCTATGAAAACAGCCATGCTTGTAATGGCACTTTTATCGTTGTTAAGTGGGTTGTCGTTATTGTATTTTTCTATACCTGAACTAAGCTGGCTTTTTGTTGGATTTTTGGTATTGGGGATATTATCCATTGCGGCAGCTATTAAATATACGGCAGGAGCTAATCCATACGGCTATATGGGCTTGGGCGATATATTTGTTTTTGTATTTTTTGGGCCGGTGGCTGTGTTGGGTACATGTTTTTTGCAGACTCAGTATTTGGCAATTGAGATTGTATTGCCTGCTATTTCGATGGGGCTGTTTGCAACCGGAGTATTGAATGTAAATAATATACGTGATATAGATTCTGACAAAGAAGGCGGGAAAATGTCAATACCGGTAAGGATTGGAAAGGTAAATGCAAAGATTTATCATAGCTTGCTCATTGGTGTGGGGATTTTTCTTTCAATGTATTATACCATTACTCAACTAGAAGATTGGCAGCAGTTTTTGCCGATATTATCTGTTCCTTTCTTTCTTTATAATGTAGTAATCGTTTGGAAAAGAGAAGGGAAAGAACTGGATAGTATGCTTAAACAATTAGTTATCTCTATTTTGATTTTTTCAATCCTATTTTCAATAGGAGTTTATTTGAAGTAATATGCAATTTTTGAATAATAAACTTGTAGTTATTGTTGGTGGAGCTGGTTCATTAGGAAAATATCTGGCAGAGTTTTTTGGGGCTAAAGGGTGCCGTTTGTTATTGGTAGATAAGGATAAAGAAAAATTGAAATCACTTAATGCCAGCTTAAGTCAATACAATGTGCGGTATTATCCTATTGATGTAACAAAACAAAATTTAATAGAACATTTGGCAAATGATATTGCCAATAGTGGTAAGCAGCCTGATATACTCATCAATGCAATTGGTCTGAAGATTATGGCCAAATATGAAGATAGTGATAATAATGATTGGAAACTGCTTGCAGAATCAGTATTAAAAGGTGCCAGGAACTCAATAAAGTATTTTACAGGTAATACTATTGACAATGTAATTATTAATATAATCCCATTTCCTGAATCGGTTTCCAATTCTACGGCTACATTGTACAATTCATTAAAGTCTGGGATTATTTCGTTGACTACTATTTGGGCCAGGGAATTAGCCAAGGAAAATTGCAGGGTAAATGCAATTCAGCCCGGCTTTTTTGCTGAAAACCTTAAAGCGGGTTCCAAAAAAGAAGGACAAATAATCTTGAAAATACCGGCAGGAAAACCAGGAAACTATTCAGACATTGCTGAATTGATTTTATTTCTGGCTTCGCCCAAAGGACAATTAATTAATGGTGCTATTATACCTATTGATGGTGGTTACTTTTGTTAACATTACCATTGCGGTGGGTTTTTTTGTTAATTAGCCAACCGGTAAATACCATTATTTTCTACTCCTATCAGTATAGTGCCTGTCTTAGTGGATATAATACTATTTACTACTGCTTTTTTAGGTAATCCTTTATTTAGTTCATGCCAGGATATTCCTTTATTGGTAGATCGGTATATACCATTTTGATGTGTTCCGGCATATAATACTCCATTAGAACTTATATGTATTTTATGAAGATTATAGCCTTTTAATCCCACACTTTCCCATGATAAGCCATTGTTTGTAGATTTATATATTCCATCTTTTAGATACTTGGCTGCATAGATTTCATCAGATGTTGAAAGCATGGCAGAGGTGATTTCAGGATTTGCATTTTCAGTATTTGTTAAATTCCACTGTGAACCTTCCAGGTCTGAGGATAAAATACCTTTGTCTGATATTGCAAATAAGTTCGATTTTCCGGGTATTATACTGTATATATTAACATGATGAGGAGGTTGTTCCTCAATTATTGGAGCCATAGGAACTCCTTTATTACTTTCTGTCCAAGTAATAGCACTGTCTGAGGATACATAAATGCCGTCGGAAGTTCCGGCATAAATTTTACCTTCTATATGTTGTAAGTCCCTGATTGCAAATGGAGCACTTTTAAGTCCTTTTGAACTCTGTTCCCAAGAAATACCATTGTCTTTTGACCTGAAAACTCCTTTTACATCGACACTAATATAAACGTATTTGCCATCCGAGCTTATACAGTTGATCTGTTTTGAAACAACTGCTTTGTCATATAATTCCTGCCAGGTAATACCATCGTCTTTTGATAGCAAAAGTCCATCGGGAGTTGCAGCCATAAGGTCACCATTGGGTGTTTCCTGAAGATCGAGAATACTACCTTTGGTAATTTTGGTTTTTTTCCACTTAATAACTGAAATCTCATTGGAGATATCCTTGTTCAACGATAAATCAGAAGAGGATTCTGGTCTGGATTGTTTTTGAGATTCGCATGCTGCCAAAGCAAATACTCCGGCAGCAAGTATGTAGTACTTCATTTTCATTTGACGCAGGCTTTATAGGTGATAAAAGATTAACCTTGAGTCTATTGAAAATGTTAATAAATAATTTTAATTAATTGAAATATAGCTACTTACCATCCGCTTGCCAAAACGTCGGCAATATGCATCATTTTTATCTTTTTGTTGTTTTTGCTTGCATAAGCCTCCAGATGCATAAGGCAGGAACTATCGGTGCTTATGATAACTTCTGCATTGGTTGCCTGAGCATTTTCGATTTTTTGATCTGCCATAGCTGTGCTGATAGATTCAAATTTAACAGCAAATGTTCCACCAAAACCACAGCAGGTTTCAGTTTCCTGCATTTCAACGAGTTCCAGACCGGCTACATTACTCAAAAGTTTTCTGGGTCCTTCTTTGATTTTGCATTCACGTAGTGCTCCACAGCTGTCATGATAGGTGGCTTTTACCGGCAATGTTGCACCCTCTATTTTGTCTACTTTTAAAACCTTGTTTAGGAATTCGGTAAACTCAAAAATGTTGTTTTGTATTCTCCTGAATTGTACCAGATTGGCTGTGTTTTGAAATAATTTTTCATAGCTGTTTTTTACCATACCAACACAAGATGCCGAAGGAGCAACGATATATCGACCGGAATCCATATCTTCCAGAAATTTTGTACCTACTTCTCTGGCTTCCTCAAAATATCCTGCATTGAAGGCAGGTTGACCGCAGCAAGTTTGCTTAGGGTTATAATGAACTTCGCAGCCTAATTTTTTTAGAATTTTGACCATATTGAAACCTGTATCAGGAAACATTTGATCAATAAAACAAGGTATAAATATTTCTACAGCAATCTTTTTCATGAAAGTGGGAATATGGTCGCAGCTTGATGTATAGCCAATTCTAATTCTGCATGATTTATTAGAGGCTTTGCAAATTTAGGTTTTAAATAATTAATAAGCTGCTGGGTTGAAAGATTTCCTACCAGTATATTGTCAGCCATTGGACAGCCTCCATACCCATTAATGGCTGAATCAAAACGTTTACAACCGGCGTTGTAAGCAGCATTTATTTTTTCTTCTGCAGCATCTGGAGTTGTGTGCAAATGTGCACCAAATTCTATAGTGCTAAATTGATTTAAAACTCCACCGAATAGTTCAGAAATTTGCGTTGTTTCTGCAATTCCAATGGTGTCAGATAATGAAATATACGCTATACCCAATTTTTCTAATCGGCTAACAAACTGAAAAATGTAGTCAGCTGAGTACGGGTCGCCATAAGGATTGCCAAATCCCATAGACAAGTATACAAGCATTTTTTTGCCATTTTTTGTGATTAGGTTATTGCCTTCTGCTATAGTTAAAAAAGCTTCGTCTATGCTTTTATTGGTGTTGCGTTGTTGGAATGTTTCACTAAGTGAAAGCGGGAATCCCAAATAAGTGATATTTTCAAATTTTAGAGCTTCATCTATTCCCCTTAGATTAGCAACTATAGTGAGTAGTTTGGTAGTTGTATAAGACAGATCGATATTGTTTAGCACCTCTGCAGTGTCCTGAAGTTGAGGTACCATTTTAGCAGAAACAAAGCTACCACAATCGATCGTGTCAAATCCTACTTTGAGTAATTGATTGATATAGTCAATCTTTGTTTGGGTAGGAATAAAGTGTTTTATGCCCTGCATTGCATCGCGGGGGCATTCTATGATTTTGATGTTGGTATTATTAGATTCTATGTTGGCCATTGAAGATGTTTTAAAACAATGCACTGGCTATTTGTTTGATCGAATCTGATTTACCCATTGAGTAAAAATGCAAACAAGGTACACCAGATTGTATCAGTTCTCTGGATTGATTTATGGCCCATTCGATACCTACTTTTTGCACTTCTTCATTGGTTTTACATTTTTCTATTTCCATAGATAGTTCAATCGGGATATCCATGTGAAAAATACTTGGCAGTATAGTAATTTGTTTTTTTGTAGAAATAGGTTTTAATCCCGGAATTATAGGAATAGTGATTCCTATTTCTCTGCATTTTTTTATATAATCCAGATATTTTTTGTTGTCAAAAAACATCTGAGTTACGATATACTCAGCACCCAGATCCTGTTTTAGTTTCAGGTATTTCAGGTCTGTTTCCATATTGGGTGCCTCAAAATGTTTTTCTGGATAACCGGCTACACCGATACAAAAGTTTGATGGAGCTAAATTTTGCAGGTCGTCATCTAAAAACCTTCCGTTATTGAGTCGTACTACTTGTTGAATTAGGTCTGAGGCATATTGGTGGCCATCAGGCTCAGCTATGAATGTGCCTTCAGATTTTATATGATCACCACGTAAAACAAGGACATTATCGATGCCAAGAAAATTTAGATCGATTAGAGCGTTTTCTGTTTCTTCTTTGCTAAAACCTCCACAGATTAAATGTGGTACTGCATCTACTTTGTAGCGGTTCATTATTGCAGCACAAATTCCTACAGTACCGGGTCTTTTGCGGGTTGTTCTTTTTTCCAGCAAGCCGTTTTCGCGAGTTTTGTATATGTATTCTTCTCTATGGTAAGTTACGTCAATAAATGGAGGTTTAAATTCCATCAAAGGGTCTATGGCCTCAAACAATGATTTTATATGTTGTCCTTTTAAAGGAGGAAGTATTTCAAATGAGAATAAACATTTTTCTGCACTTTTTAGATGCTCTGTAACCTTCATATTATGTAAAAAATATATGTTGATAAATTACCAATCAGTATGAAGGGTAAAAATACGAGAATTTACTTTGACAAAAAGGTTTATAAATAAAATTGGAATGTAAAATCCAAAATTCAAGAAATACTAAGACTACTTATAAAATAAGAAAGTCTTAGTACGGGTGGAAATCAGGAAGCATTTCGGATTGTATTGGGTAAAAAATATACAGGATCAGGATCTGAAATTGACTGGTACACAGGTGCAAATATTTCAGACAAATCAAGTCTATCCTGAGCAGATTCTGTATGAATGATAAGGTGGTGAAACAACAGATCGGGCATTTTGGCTATAAACTCACTGATCATAGGTAACAGGTCTTTACGTTTTACCAATTTTCTAAAAAATGAAACGGGTTTTTCTGCCAAATCCAGTGATTTTAAGAATGCGGTATAGGCCAGGAATTTATTGTTTTCCAAGTCAGCTTTGTAGATAGCTTCAGTTATACACAAAAACTGATTACTGTTTTCAGCAATGGCTATTGCTTTCTGAAAATAATACGTAGAGTCGGTTGGGTATCCAAGCAAACTTTTCTCTTTTGCTACCCGGCACAGTTTTTTGATGTACATTAATTGTTCCATAGTTATGATAGTTTAAGCAGGTATAAATCCGTAGTTCTCAACATTGTATTCCTTATCCAGATCGTTGTGCGTATCTGTTAATTCTACTACCTTAATGGTAAGCCAGCAGGTATCAACCAATATGGTTTTGGATATGTTTTGAATACCAGAAAAGAAAGCTGTACTAAGTAATTTTTTAATTTTTATACCTTGTTCAGATAGATTTTGGGTTAGTTCGTAGAATTCTTTTTTAGTAAGTGAAAGAAAGAATGTAATATCATTTTCCAGATACGAGCCCAAACAATGTAGTTTAATATTGCCATTTTGTTCATAGTTAATATGCTTTATGGCGAATTGATCTAGGAAGAATTTTTTCATGGCTTTTGTTTTTTTATATTTCAAAGTAACCATGGCAGAACGCATTGAATCTGCGTTCTAAAGTTTATTAGATTTATTTTTTTTAAGTCGGGGAATGGTTGACAAAAAAGTAAGTGAAGCTACTAATGAAGGGTGAAAAAAATAAAAAAAAATAAGGAGAGCCACAATCGCTCTCCCTATTTATACTATAAATCTTATTGCTTGATAAATGTACCTATTCGTTCTCCTGATGTTGTTTTAAGCTTAACATAATAAATACCTGCCGGTAATTCGCTTACATTTACGCGATTGGTTTTTCTAATAGACAGGCTTTGTGCACCTAATTGGTTGAAAATAACAACATCACCTTCCTGATCAAAATTAATATCGGCTATAGTTGGGTTAGGGTATACATTCAATTCTTTATTGCTTATTGTATTGGGCTTTGTTTTGAAACCAGTTACAATTCTGTTATCAACGATTGAAACCAATTCGTTGGTAATAATCGGGTCATTAAAGTCGAAATAGATATCAGCTTTATTGGCTATTACAGTGCCTGTCTGGTTGCCTTTTTTCTGATCTATTTGAAAACGAATAAAACCATGACTTTTCGGTTCATTTATTATGCTATCGGGTAACATAATATTGTTAAACAACCAGGTTACTGTATCACCATTTATTTTCATGATATAATTATGACTGGCATCTATCATTTCTATTGTGGTTAGATCCAACGCTTTGGGCATAATGTCTACCACACGGATATTGAAAGCTGTATCGGTTCCGGTATTTTGGAACCGAATAGTGTATTCAAACTGGGTGGTGTCATATACATATCCTTCAGTGAATGCACCATTGTAACTCACTAATTTGTCATTAGGGTCAAACGATCCGGTTACCTCTGCCGCATATAAAATATGGTCATTGGCAGGTACATCATCTGCAGTTGTTTGAGTTAAATCTGCAGTTAAGATAAGTGCAGTACCCAGTGGTGTTAACCTGTCCAAAACGGCATAGAAGGTAAAGCGTTTGGTTTCGCCACTTGCCACTGTTATCTGATTCCAGAATAATTCGTCATTCAAGACCAGGTCTGGTAAATTGCCACCCTCTAATGGTGCATAGGTCAGGTAGCTGTCCAGTTTAACTTTAACGTCTGCTGTTAAACTGTTTTTTCCCCTGTTTTCAATATTTACATAATAAGGAATGGTGAAACCCGGGCGGTTTCTTCCGCTGTTTAATTGAACGGCTAAATCATTGGTTTGTAGTAGGTAAGTATACAAATAATTGTTTAGATCCAGCATAAATGCGTTGTCTGTATATATATAATCATAGCTTGCATAGTAATCCGGGTCAGCAACATGGATCATTGAAAAATCATTAATACTGTCATATCTAAACTCAAAAAAGCCTTTAGCGTCCGATACCGCGACCAGACCAGTATTGGTTTTTACAGTTACTCCCGGAAAGGTATTATACAGCCCTGTTTGGCTATTATAACTTCCGCTTTCACGAACATAACCATTTACATATCCTTTGCAAGCTCTGCCTTTTACAATAGTGTGTATATCCGATAGTGCAGCACATGACCCTTTAGGGGCATTATTCTCTATGAGTCTGTACTGTCCGGGTTTGGTTATGATCGTTGTATCCTGGCTGGAATAATAGGCAGATTGGTTATACCATACAAAGTTTTTGGTTGTTCCTACCGTTTGACCTAATATCACACTATCGCCTGGGCAGATTATGGTTTCGCCATCCAGAACTGAGGTAATAGCAACTTTAGGGTTTTCTGTTACCTTCAGAATATATTCTAATGTTGTCAACTCGGGTTCCCATTGATTCCCAAAACATTGATATGAATTGATGTTACCCGACTCCCTTTTTACTTGTAATGTATCACCTGTTTTTATAGTTAACTCGGATAATATTTTAGAAGCCTGTTTAACTCCATTTATATAAATAAATGCAAACTGATCATTTATAAAAATAGATCGATCATTGGGCTGAAAGTTATAATCAAATTCATAATCTATAGTTAATGCAGTGTTTTCGTTAAACTCTGAACAAACTGTTAAGGTGTCGCCGGAAATATTGTTATCATACGTATTTATTTGAATATTAGTTAATTGTGATGGTGTTCTATGTGTCTGTAAACTGCAAAGTACACCGGAAGAAGTTCCTCTTAATGTGAAAATATTGCTATAATAAAGATCTATAATAAATTTGTTAATGTTAATAAAACTAGTACTTCCGAAGGATTGAATAACAATGCCATTATGTTCCAAAAACATTTCATCAGGTTGCTCAAGCAGAATTGTTAAAAAACCATGTGAACAATCTGAAATAGGCCAATTGATTGTTGTACCAATAACCCAAGGATAATTAGGGCCATTAGAATGGTATCCAATTATGCCCGGTATTTGAGCTTTGAGCTGAGAAATTGAAAAAATAATGAATAGGGTGAGTAAAAGTTTTTTCATAAATAAAAGTTAAGGTGCTGATTGATTTTATCTGTATTCAAGTATACAGTATTTTAAAAATAGAATTAAAAATTAATATTTTACGATTCTAAACAGAAACAGTTTAGAACACAATTGATTTTGTCTAAGTGAAAAGTAAATTTATGTTTCGAATCTCCGTGTTTTCTGTGTTTTGAAACGGAATATTTTACGAAACCAGTGATTTTCTATGTACCTCCCCGCAATTGTTATTCTTTGTTTTTCCTGTTGTTGTACAATGTGAAGTAAGCCAACGATGATAGTGCAAACGATTTATGCTCAAAGACCAACTTCGAAATTTCTTTCTACCAGGTAACAGATTACAGTCAAAAAGCGTTAATTTGGAATAAAAGTGTAATAACTATGGATAATGCCACAAAATACAAACTATTGGAAAAACTGATGCAAACTGAGGACGATGCCTTGTTGGATCAGGTAAAGGTTATTTTGAGTGCATCAGATAGCGATATTTGGAATGATTTAGATGAGAAATCACAGGAGTCTATATTAAGAGGAAAAGCTGAAGTACGAAAAGGTAATACTCGACCTAATGCTGATGTTTTGAATGAAATAAAATCTAGATTTTTTAAGTAAGTTGAAGTATAGCATAGAATGGTCTGCAGAAGCGTAGTATACCTTCAGAGGAATTGTATTATATCTCGAAGAAAATTGGACTTCCAAAGAGATTCGAAACTTTATAACTCGCACTGAAACAGTTTTATCTTTTATAAAAAAAAATCCTTTAATATATCCTCTGTCTAAAAAACAGGAAATTCGTCGGGTTGTAATTAACCGGCAAGTGAGTTTGTATTTTGAAATTTTTGATGGAAAAGTTATGTTGTTAAGTTTTAGGGATAATCGACAAGATCCAGGAAATATAAAGTAATATGTGGTTTATATATGGATTCCGCAGTGATATATTTTTTTATTTTTTCACCGTACTTCCCTGCATCCTTCCTTCTTAATTTAGCTTTTGGTTGATTACGGATCAGAATCGTATTAATTTTCCTGAATACCGGAATTCCAATAGCTACGATTCATGAAAATACTACATACTGCCGACTGGCACCTGGGCAAAAGGCTGGAAACTTATTCCAGACTGGAAGAGCAGAGAGCGGTGCTGGCCGAAATATGTCATATAGCAGACGAGCAAAAAGTCGATATAGTGCTTATAGCCGGCGATTTGTTCGATACCTTCAATCCTGCAACCGAAGCTGTTGATCTGTTTTATAAAACCCTGAAAAAATTAAGCAACGGTGGTAAAAGACCGGTTATTGCCATTGCCGGCAATCATGATTCGCCGGAACGAATAGAAGCCCCTGACCCGCTGGCCCGTGAATGCGGGATTTTTTTTGCAGGTTTCCCGGATACAAAACTGACTAGTGCCGAATTGGAAAGTGGTGTTAAAATCTGTGGTTTGGACAGTGGTATGGCAGAAATTCAACTTCCGCAATATACCTATCCGCTTCGTTTGCTATTAACACCTTATGCCAACGAGCAAAGGTTGCGTACCTGTTTTGATTCTGAGGATAAGGAACAAGAAATGCGTAAGTTACTGAGTAATCATTGGCAGCATTTGGCTGATCGGTTTTGTGATTCAAATGGGGTGAATTTGTTAATGGCACATTTGTTTTTTGCCGAGGAGGGCAAAGCAGAAGAGAAGGAACCGGAAGATGAACGCTCTGTGCTGGTTGGTGGTGCACAGGCCATTTATACATCAAGTATTCCTGCACAAATACAATACACAGCTTTGGGGCATCTGCATCGATACATTCGAATGGGATCAGTTCAAAAACCGGCGGTTTACAGCAGTAGTCCTCTGGCATATTCGTTTGCGGAAGCCGATCAGGATAAGTTTGTAATTTTAATCGAAGCCGAACCGGATAAGGTGGTAAATGTGCAGAAAATTAAGTTATCTGCCGGAAAGCGTTTATTGCGCAAAAGGTTTGAAAATATGGAAACCTGCATATCCTGGCTACAGGAGAATCCGAATACGTTGCTTGAATTGACTATTGTTACCGACGAGTTTTTAACCGGTGCAGAACGTAAGCAAATATACGACGCTCATGACGGTATAGTAACCATTATACCAGAAGTCAGAAGCTTGAAAGAGCAAGAATCAGAAGCAGCCCAACTAGATCCGGGTGGCGATATTCGATCTTTATTTCAATCCTATTTTGTGTCTAAACTGGGGCAAGAACCCAATCAGGAATTGTTGAATTTGTTTGACGAAGTTTTAGCCAGGAAAAATTAAGCATGATACCCGTACAATTAACCATACAGGGTTTATACTCTTACAGAAGCAAACAGGTAATTGATTTTCAAAAACTCATTTCAGCTCAATTATTCGGCATATTTGGTGGTGTTGGAAGTGGCAAGTCTTCCATTCTGGAGGCAATTTCTTTTGCCTTGTATTATCAGTCTGAGCGTCTGAATAAGCAGGACAATCGGAACTATAATATGATGAATCTAAAGTCGGATGAATTTCTGATCGATTTTATATTTACCGCCGGTGCAGAACTACAAGAGTATAGAGTAAAGATTGAAACCAGTCGCAAGAAAAACAAAGATGAAGTAAAACCCTTTACACGATTAACTTACCAGAAAATATCTGGTGACTGGATAGCCACAGAGCTGGATATCGAGCAATTGGTTGGGCTGAGTTACGATAATTTTAAGCGAACCATCATTATACCACAAGGCAAGTTTCAGGAGTTTCTGGAATTGAAGGATAGTGAACGTGTGAAGATGATGAAAGATATTTTTCAACTCGAAAAATTTGATCTTTCTGATCAGGTAAATGCTTTGATTTCTGAAAACAAGCAGGTATCGGAAAACCTGAAGGGACAGATGCTTAGTCTTGAACATGTTAGTCAGGAAGCTATACAAGCTATTGCTGAACAAAAAGATACTACCGGCAACCAGTTAAAAGTACTGGATGAAAAACTGCAAGTGGGAAGGAAGTCACTTCAACAACAGGAAAAGCTAAAGGAATTGCATGACTTGTTAGTCACAAAACAGGATTTGTATAAAGTGCTTTCCGGACAGGAACCAATGATTAATCAGAAAGAAATCAGCTTGCAACAGTATCAGAAAATTTGCAGGCTATTTCAGTTTGATGTTGCCAACTTGAAGCAACTGCAGGTGCAGCAAGCAGAAGTTCAAAAGAAAATCAGCCTGGGGAAACAAAACCTAGAAGCATTAGAAAATAAACACATTCAGGCCGCTGGAGATTTTGAAAAAATAAAGTCTGACTATGATAATCGTGAAAATCAGTTGCGCAAAGCAGAAGAAATGGAAACTTATCTGCAGGCCAGACAAATTCAGGAGCAGTTAAAGATTAGACAAATTGAAGAATCAGAATCCAGAAATGAAATACAACTATTGCAGGAAAAACTTAAGCAAGTTGAGCAAAATGAAGAGTCGCTGAAAAGACAACTTTCGGGAAACAAACAAAATTTTACCCAAAAGGATGCATTGTATCAGGTAAAAGCATGGTTGGAGCAGGAAAAGAGTTTTGTAAAAAATATAAACGAAAGGCTGATTGAAAAAGAGCAAAATGAAAAAACATGCATTGAACTCAAAAAAACTCTTCAGTACAATTTATTGAAGACAGAATTGGGATGGAAAGACGTTGATGATCTTCCGGACAATTTCGAAAAGTTTGCAACGCATATAGGTCAAAATATAGCAGGATATCAAAAACAATTGGAGGAAAACCAGGCTCAAATTACCAAAATCAATGCACATATAAAGTTAGAAACTTATGCTCAGGCATTGCAGGATGGAGAGCCTTGTCCACTGTGTGGTTCGGAGCACCATCCGAATATTTTGGAGTCACAGGAAAACCAGGACAAACTATTTTCTGTACAGGAAAAAATTAATCAGATTGATACTAAAATCAAGTTTTTAACTGATTTGAAATTGCAATTCAGCAGAGTATTTCAACAAATAGATTCTGCTAATCAGAAATTGACCGAAGGAAAGGACAAACTTCAAATTGCTCAAGCGGATTATGAAACTTTTAAGCTGAAATTTGTATGGCCAGCCTATAGCCAAAAAACATTGGATGAAGTAAGTGCTGAACTTCAAGATCTGCTATCTATTGAAAAGCAGGAGAGAGAAATTGCCGATGGAATAGAAAAGCTTAGAGTGCAACTTCAAGATCTGCGCCTGAACTTGGATCAAAAGCAAAATCGCTTTCACCAACTGGTACAAGAAAATGCCTCCCTGGTCACAAAAGTTGATACCTTGTTTCAATCCTTAAAGAATCTGAAAGTTGAAAAGGCTGAATCCATGAGTATTTCTTTACTTCAGTCCAAGGCTCAGGAAATCAAAACCTGGTATCATACAATCGGGCAACAATACAAAACGGCCGAATCAAATCTTGCCACCTTGTCTAATGAAATTAGTTTGCGTAAAGGTGAGATTGCTGTTCAAATACAACATATTGAGGAACTTACTCTTGCTTTTAACTTGGTAAAAAAGACTATTGAGGATAAGCTGGCTCAGGAAAAAATATCGCAAGAAGAAGTTGAAAAGATACTTGCCACATCAATTGATGAAGAAAAGCTACAAAAGGAAATAGCAGAATTTCGGCAAAATCTGTTTGCTGTCAAAGAGGCTATTTTGGAATTGGAAAAACAGAACAAAGGACAAGTTTTCGTTACTGAGCAATATAACCAGCTGGTCATACTAGTAAGCGAATTAGAAAAGGAATATAAGCAATGCCACGAAAGTCTTGTTCGATTAGAAAAGGAATTGTCTGATTTGCAGAGTCTTTTATTGCGCAAAGAAGAATTGCAGAATCGTTTGAATGCTTTTGATTTGCGAGCTGAAAATTTAAAAACTCTAAGTAGTTTATTCAGATCGAGTGGATTTGTAAACTATATATCTTCAAAATTTCTGGTCAATTTATGTAATGCTGCCAATGATAAATTTTATAAGCTAACCCGCCAACAACTGCGACTGGAAATCTCGGAGAATAATGATTTTCAGGTTCGTGATTTTTTAAATAATGGCAAAGTACGAAGTGTAAAAACGCTGAGCGGAGGACAAACTTTTCAGGCATCGCTTTGTCTGGCTTTGGCACTGGCAGACAGTGTGCAGCAGCAGAACAAATCCAGACAAAACTTCTTCTTTTTGGACGAAGGATTTGGTTCTCAGGATAAAGAATCATTATTATTGGTTTTTGAGGCTTTAAAAGCATTGAGAAAGGAAAATAGGATTGTAGGTGTTATTTCGCATGTAGAGGAATTGCAGCATGAAATACAAACATTCTTAACCGTTAGAAATACAGAAGAGGAAGGCAGTGTGGTTTGTTGAGTTGAGGGTTGAAAAGTAAAAAGTAAAAAGTAAAAAGTAAAAAGTAAAAAGTAAAAAGTAAAAAGTAAAAAGTTAAAAGTGAAAAGCCTATATTGTGTAAGGTTATGGCGATTATATTTTTTTTTAACAAACTGATTTTAATATGAATGATCAAATTAAGTACTATCAGGAAAAGCTGGCTTATGAAATGGATCCATCCGATTTATTTGAAGCAATGAACCAAGGTGAAAACATTGTGCCGGTAGATGCCAGAAAACCTGTGGGCTTTAATACAGAGCGTATTCCCAATGCTATTAATATACCGCACAGAGAAATGAATGAAGAAACCACAAGGCATCTGGATAAGAATACTATATATGTAACCTATTGTGATGGCATAGGCTGTAATGCATCTACAAAAGGGGCACTGAATATGACCAGATTAGGTTTTAACGTTAGGGAGTTAATTGGCGGCCTCGAATGGTGGAAACGTGATGGTTATGCTACTGAAGGAACTAATTCTAATTCAGGTCTTAAGATAGGTTGCGCCTGTTAGCTTGATTTTGAAGTATCCGGACTGATTTTAAATACTGATCTTTTTATTTTGAAAAAAAACTACGTAAAAATACTTGTTTTTACGTAGTTTTTTTTATCTTGCTATTATGCTGGAAACAACAACAAAATGCGAACAATGTCATAATGCATCTTGTATAATCAGAATCAATGCATTAGGTGAAGAAATGAAAGCTTTTCTTGCTACAAAGCACAATATACAATGTAAAAGAGGGCAGCAGTTTATACTGGAAGGTGCACCTGTGCACGGATTGTATTTTGTATATAAAGGCAAAGCCAAGGTGGTAAAAACCGGATTTCAGGGCAAAGAGCAAATTGTACGTTTGGCCAAAGATGGAGAAATTATTGGTCACAGGGGATTCGGTTCCCGTGAAGCGTATCAGATAAGTGCCGTTGCGCTGGAGGATTCTACCTTATGTTATTTCAAGAATGATGCACTAAAGCAAATGTTGCTTTCTTTTCCTAAGCTTACTTATGATTTTATGCTATTTTATGCCGAAGAGCTTAATTTAAGTGAAAATAAAGTTCGCAAATTTGCTCAAATGACAGTAAGGGAAAAAGTGATAGATTCTATATTGTATATGTATAGAAAATTTGGTCAGGATGGCGATATATTAAATATTCAACTTTCAAGAAAGGAATTGGCAGATCTTGCCGGTACTACTGATGAGCAAGTCACCAGAACTATTACTTCGTTGAAAAACGAAAATCTGATTCGTACGCAGGGCAAACAGTTGGGTGTTGTAAATATCGAATTATTGCGACGTGAAGTTTTGGAACATAATTTTTTCCTAAATAGCTAAAATAGTATTGCTTAAACCCCCTGCTGTAAACCCTAAGCAGGTTATCCCTTTATAAAGTTTGACTATATTCCTACAAAGTGCTAATTACAGTTAGGTTATCCTGTTTTTAATCAAAATCTGGTTTGTTTTTTTTCTGCGTATTTACTGATACATTTCCGTAGTTTTCCATACTTTTTCTTTTCCCTCTTATTTAAAAAATCCTAAATCTTAATTCCTGTTTATACTTTAATTATTCTAAGCTTTTAGTGTGTATTTAGTTGTAAGTTGTATATAATCAGGTTAATAATGTATTTATTGAGAAACTTTTTTGTTAAAAACCTGCGTTATGGCAGGTTTTTTATTGATATAAAACCTGTATAAGGTTGTTAAATCTCATTTTATGGTCTCTGGTGTGTACCTACATTTGTAAGTATAAATACGTATTTGATACGTAGTTATTTTGAGTAAAGGAACAACATCTAAAATAATAGTACCATGAAAAAAACTATACTAGCAGCCGGCTTATTTTTGACAGCACTGGCTACACAAGCACAAGTATCTCTAACAGGAGAGTACACACCAAGAGCTGAGTTTAGAAATGGATTTAAAGCTCCTCTGCCAAGTGGTGCTGATCCTGCATTTTTTGTTGAACAGAGAGCTCGTCTATCCGGTGGTTATACGGCAGAAAAATATGAAGTTAAAATTACGCTTCAGGATATTAGAATGTGGGGTGCTGACGGACAGATTTACAAAAGATCAAATTCGATGTTTAGTGCAGTAGATGCCTGGGGTAAATACAATTTTGACAGTTCGTTTGCATTGAAAGTAGGCCGTCAGATGATTTCGTATGACAACCAACGTTTTTTTGGTGGTTTAGAGTGGGCAATGCAGGGAAGAAGACATGATGCGGCTTTGTTTATGTATGAAAAGAAAGGTCTAAAAGTGCATTTAGGTGGTGCTTTTAACCAAAATCCCAATGATGCGCAGGAGCCTGCAAAACTAACCGGTGTGGGTTATACTTACAACGGACAGGTAACTCCCGGTAACTACAAACATTTGGAGTTTTTGTATTTGAATAAAAAGTTTAACACAGGTGGTGTTTCCTTATACATTGTAAATGATGCCCGTCAATTTGGAAACGGTGTAGCAGGTAGAGATAGTGTTTCAAACATGCAAACATACCTGGCAATGACCAATAAAGAATTTGGTCCACTTAAAGTTGAATTAGAAGGTTCTTATCAGGGCGGTACATATTTAGCGAAAGACAAAAGTGCTTATATGTTCTCCGGTGCACTAACCTATAAAACCAAAGTTACACCTATTACTTTAGGTTATGACCACCTTTCAGGAACCAGTAACGGTGAAACTGACGACAAAGCCTGGGATCCGAGCTTTGGTACCAACCATGCATTTTATGGATATATGGATTACTTCTATGTGGGTAACCCCAATGCCAACGCAGGTTTACAAGACCTTTATTTGAAAACCAAATTTAGCCTATTGGGTGGCAGTCTTAATGCGCATGTACATTACTTTGCAATGGCTGCTGATAAAGGTGTATCCAAAGGCTTAGGTTCTGAAATAGACCTGGTATTTGTGAAAAAACTGACCGAGGGCGTAACCTGGAATCTTGGATACTCTCATTTGTTTGCTACCGATTCCATGCGAGATATCAAACCTGCTTCAGGAGCCAATTCTTCTTTAAACAACAGCTGGGCCTGGACGCAAATTGTATTCACACCTAAATTCTTATAATCATCCAATTTTTTTTAAACCACTAATAAAGCAGGATTGAATGGGATATACCGATTCAATCCTGCTTTAACTTACTAAAGAATAATGAAAGAATTTAAAAAAAACATAATCGTTAGGTTTGCTGGAGACAGAGTAAGTGTAATAGAACATCCGGATTACTATGATTACCATGGTTATCTGATGAACTTCCTGAATCACTAAGTGTGTGTGGTTATCGGATACTTCTACTCAGGACTATTAGTCCTGGTAGGAGACCGATAGCTAATTTATATATACCATCCTCAAAAAAAATATACTGACCAAACAGGTAAAAATTTTCTTTCAGAAATCTACTGGTCAGTATATTTTTTATAAAGATATGTTAGGTAACTACAACTCATTTTGAATGGCTTGCCCAATTACCTGAGCTGATAAAACTCCAGACTGTCTCCATCGAATTTGTCCTTTTTTGAATACCATAAGTGTAGGCACACCCATAATTTTGTATTGCGATGCAGCAGCAGGATTTTTATCGATATCTACTTTTATAACTTTTGCCTTGCCCTTAAAACTTTGGGCTACCTTCTCCAACTCAGGAGCCATAGCTTTACAGGGCCCACACCATTCTGCAAAAAAGTCAACCAATACAGGTTGTTCTCCATTTATAAGTTCATCAAATTTTGTCATTGTATTCCATTGTTTTTAAATATCCATATCAATGTTTTGTTCGCTTAGGTGCTCAATGTTTCTTTTCTTAATAATTGTCTTCGACCCTTCATAATGGCACCTATACATGCTATTATAACTATTACATACAGTAACCAGCCTATAACCGGTATATATATCAGTCCCTTTAGCAATAAATAGACAAGAATTGCAACCGCTGTCAAAATCCATTTGTTCCAGCTAAGCCCATACTTATTTTGGATTATATTGGCTATAACTATGGCTGAAAATGAATGGCTTAATAAGAAAAGTGTTATGTACAATAAAATCAAAAGTATAGCAATTGGGATACCAATAAGGGTAATGAAAAGTAAAACAATAAGTATTGGTATAGTTATAAACACTATGAGCCCTAGTCCTATTGAATTGATATAATGATTTTTTAGGTAGGAGGCTGAAATTCTAAACGTATCTTTGCTGGCAAACACCAGAAATGCTATGACAAGTATTGCTCCAAGTAGAGTAGCAATATTATAATATCCAAAAAACGAAATGGTATTTTCCTCATGCACTGTTTCAGGTTGGGTAGGGGCTAGTTGTGGTTCCCAGATTGCTTTAGCCTGACCACTCAGATAAGTACTAAAATCCTGTTTACCTTCTTCACTATAATAAGTTAAATCATATAGGATTAATAGAGAATCATCCAGCTCAATTTCTTTGGCAATCAATTGAGTCGCCTGTTCAAATTTTCCGTTTAGTAATACCTCGCTGCCATTTATTTCCACAGGACCTTCATAGGTTCCGTGCAAAGTTATGTCACTACCATTTAGCTTTACGGATTTTTTTAACAGACCATAATTTACTATCCCATTACCATAAATTAGTATATCACCGTGAATTACAGCATTTTCATTGATTACGACTTTGCCTGCAAGAACTATCAGGTCTCCATATACATGGTCTGAAATTTCCAGATTGCCGCAAATACTTCTTACATCGCCGTGAATTGGACCTCTGATATAGGTTTGGTAAGAAGCCAGCGTCAAATCGCCGTGAATGGTATTGTTTATTAAAATTTCCATACCGGCGGCCATCAAATCGCCAGTCAGAGTATCGTCTACAGTAATGGATTTGCCTGCTGCATAGATATTGCCTCTAAAGGTAGAGTTAATATGAATGTCATCAGCCGTCAGAAATTCTGATGCATAACCAGTACGAGGCATAATAAGCCATTGGAATAACAAAATAACCAAGGACCAACTGTATCTTTTATTCATTAGCTCTAATTTCTTTTTATAGATTAAAAGGTAAAAATACAGTTACTTGAGCTATTTTTTTCATTTATAAATACAATGTTGGCCCCGGTAAAATACTTAATCCTTGCAACGAATCATGCAGCAATTTGAAGTTTAGTTTTTCTCGTCTTTATTTTCTTTGCCAGAGCTAAAAAGTCTGACAAATATATTATTACGCACTTTAGCACTGGTTTCTTCCACATCTTCGGCTGTAGTATTTACCTGGTTGATGGTTTGGTCTATATTTTGGGCCATGGCTGTATCGCCAACCAGTTTGCCTACTGTAGTGCTATCGCTATTAAGTCCTTGCGAAAATTCTTCAATATTGTTTGATATTCGGACCGAATTAGAACTGGTTACCTGCAATGTGTCTGTTACACTTTGTACTTTAGTGGTAATTGTATTGATCTGATCAGGTACTGTCAATAAATCCTCTGCCAGTATATTGGTTTTTTTGCCGGTTTCATCCAATGAATAGGCTATGTTTTTGATCTTTTTTTGTAGCATGGTATCTGCGAGCAAGGCACCCAATACACCATTACCTTGTGCTATACTATTAGCCATACTATCTAAACGGTTAGTCATTTGACTGGCATTTTCACCCGCCTGGCTGATCGATTTTAGCAGTTCCTCAATCTCAAATTGTTTTCCGGCTTTTATTCTATCACCTTCTTCAATTTTGGCAGAGTTAGGCGAACCGGCAGAAATACCTACAAATTTAGATCCTACCAGACCTTCGGAACTGATGGTGGCTTTCGAATCTTTTTTGATAAATTCTGCTGCTTTTGAGTCTATGGAAAGTACGACTTTTACCGTAGAGTCATTTTCGATTTCAATCTGATGGACCGCACCTATATTTACTCCCGAAAATCGAACGTCATTGCCATTTTTTATGCCTTGTGTATTAGTAAAAACAACGGTGATTTTCTTTCTACCTTCAAATAACCTGGATTTGCTACCCATTTTGAATATCAGGAAGGTAAGCACTATGGCTCCAACAACTATAAACAATCCCAATCTCACACTTCGCATACGCTTTTACTTTATTTTAAGAAGGCCTTAGCCAATGTATTATCAGATTTTGAAAACTCTTCAAAACTGCCGGTAAACTCAAATTTTCCTTTATTTAATAAAAGTACTTTATCTGAGGTAGTTTCCACACAATTCATATCATGTGTAACTATAAGGGCAGCAATGTTAAGGCTTTCGCGCATCTCTAGTATTAACTCATAGATTTCCTTACTTGTTACCGGATCAAGTCCGGTGGTCGGTTCGTCGTACAGAATTATTTCAGGTTCAAGCACTAAAGTACGTGCCAGAGCAACCCTTTTTTTCATACCTCCGGATAATTCAGAAGGCATTTTATCAATACTATTTTCCAGACCAACACGCTCCAGGTTTAGGTGTATGAGCTTGTTTATTTCTGATTTACTTTTTTGTGTTTTCTGTCTTTTTAGCACAAATCCCAGATTTTCCCTTACAGACAAAAAATCATATAAAGCACCACTTTGAAATAAGTAGCCTATTTTGCCTCGGATATTGTACAGGTCTTTATTGCTGATATTGGTGATCTTTTTTCCAAAAACCTCAATTTCGCCATGCTGAAATGGTGCAAGACCTATAATACACCTGAGTAATTGTGTTTTGCCCGAACCGGATTTGCCTATTACAGATATGTTTTCACCTTTATGAAGAGATAAATCTATACCTTTTAGCACATGGTTTTCACCAAATGATTTTTTTAAGCCTTTAATGGAGATTATTTCTTCCTGCATGGCCTACATTTTTGAGGTTAACATATGTGTAATCTGTGCAAAAAGCAGATCGATGAAGAAGATGACAAAAAATGTGGTTACTACCGCTGAATTTGCTGCTTTACCCACGCCATTAGCCCCTCGGCTGGTATTGAATCCATAAAAGGAGGCTATCATAGCTATAGAAAAACCAAATAATACAGATTTTACAATAGATGGTGTAATATCAAATACATCCATATTGGTAAATGCCGACTGAAAGAATAAGGTAAGACTCATGTCCCTTTCCATATTATAGGCTATATAAGATCCTGCCAGGCCCACCGCAAAGGCATATGTTACAAGCAGAGGCAAAGCAATAGTGGCTGCCAAAACCCTTGAAACAACCAGATATTTATAGGGATTAACCCTGGTAACTTCCATGGCATCTATCTGTTCTGTAACTTTCATCGAACCCAGTTCTGCACCTATGCCTGAACCTATTTTGCCGGTGCAAACCAGCGCTGTTATAACCGGACCAACCTCTCTAATTAGCGATACTGCTAATAGATTGGGAACTATAGCTACAGCCCCCAGGTCTTCCATTCGTGGGGTAAGTTGTATAGTAATTACCAGACTGATGATAAATATGGTAATTGAAACCAAAAACAAGGTTTTGTAGCCCATATTATAGGTTTGTCTCCATATCTCTTTAAACTCAAAAGGAGGAACAAACAAAGACGTAAAAAATCGCATGGAAAATCGCCCCAATTCCCCCAGAACATGTAGAAAGTTTAGAATTTGCTTCCAGAAATAGTTGATTCCCATGGTTTACTGTTTTTGCTATTAGTAAGACCTTTAAGGTGGGCAGAATGTTAAGATTCAGATTGGGTTGATCAGATAAAATGCAATTTTGGAGCTATAGAATAAATTGAATTTTTTTTATTTATAATCCTTTGCTTTGAGATATTGAAATATTGCCAGGATAAAATAGAATTTAGAGACTAAATAAATGAACTAATTTTAGTTATTGGTATAATTTGAAGATTTACCTAAAGGTTTAGTAGTCATAATTCTGAAAAAGTACTATATTTTATAGCTGATTTAAAACAATATTCATATGTCAATAAAAGTAGCTATTCGTCATCAGACCTCGTATGAGTATGATCGTTCGGTCAATTTATCCCCGCATACATTCAGGCTTAGACCTGCACCACATTGCCGTACACCAATTTTGTCGTATTCGTTAAAAATTCAACCGGAAGAGAAGTTTATAAACTGGCAACAGGATCCATTTGGTAATTATCTGGCCAGGGTGGTTTTTCCGGAAAAAACCAAAATGTTGCGATTTGAGGTGGAGGTTATTGCAGAATTAATTGTGATTAATCCATTTGATTTTTTTGTAGAAAAATATGCCGATAATTTTCCCTTTGACTACACCTACCAGTTAAAAAAAGAATTGCTGACCTACTTCGAAACCTCAGAAAAGGGTGAATTGCTGATGGAGTGGTTGAAAAAAATAGATTTGTCGAAACCAGTACCTATTATTGATTTTTTGGTATCACTAAATCAGAATCTATACAATCACATAAATTATACTGTGCGCCTTGAACCTGGTGTACAAACCTGTGAAGAAACCTTAACAAAAAAAACAGGTTCCTGTCGAGACTCTGCCTGGTTGCTGGTTCAGGTACTTAGACATCTAGGCCTGGCAGCACGTTTTGTGTCGGGTTATTTAGTTCAACTAAAAGCCGATCAAAAGGCAATAGACGGACCTTCAGGACCGGAAGCAGATTTTACAGATTTACATGCCTGGGCAGAGGTTTATATACCAGGTGCAGGCTGGATTGGTATGGATCCAACATCAGGCTTATTTGCCGGTGAAGGGCATATTCCTTTATGTTGCACGCCTGATCCGATAAGTGCTGCACCCGTTACTGGTATGACTGATGTTTGTGAAACGGAGTTTAGTTATAAAAATGAAGTTTTCAGAATACATGAAGACCCAAGAGTTACCAAACCATATTCGGAAGAACAATGGGCTGCTATAAATGCACTTGGTAACAAGATTGATAAAGAATTTGCTGATGGCGATGTAAGACTTACCATGGGTGGGGAGCCAACCTTTGTTTCTGTAGATGATATGGAAGCAAAAGAATGGAATACAGATGCAGATGGTCCTCAGAAAAAAGTACTTGGTGCCAAATTAATTCAAAATCTTAAAGAAGAGTTTGGTCCCGGCGGTATGATACATTTAGGTCAGGGCAAATGGTATCCGGGTGAGCCCTTGCCGCGCTGGCAATATTCGGCCATTTGGCGTAAAGATGGTTACCCTATCTGGAAAAATCCGGACTTGTTAGACCTGGGTGAAAAAAAATCAAACCACAAAATTGAAGATGCCAAAAATCTGGCTAATGAGTTGACCAACTTTCTCAATTTGCCTTCAGATTTTGTACATCCTGCGTATGAAGATGCATTTTACTTTTTGTGGGAAGAAGGAAAAGTTCCAATTAATATTGACCCGGAAAAATCTAAATTAGATGACTCGCTGGAAAGAAAAAAACTTGCAGAAGTTTTGCGAAATGGAATGACCACACCGGTCGGTTTTGTATTGCCGGTAGAATGGAATCATTGGAATAATAAATGGATTTCCAGCAAATGGGAATTTAGAAATAAGCATTTATTTCTAATACCCGGCAATTCACCGATGGGACTTCGATTGCCACTCAAATCCTTACCCGAAATTAAGACTGGTAAAACACAACGGGAAGTAGAGCGTAGCACTTTTGAGGAACTGCCTGAACTGCAGCCATATCATGAACAAATTGCAAAAAGATATTCTACAACGCATGATCAGCAGGTTTTGCCCAAAGAGTTTCTGGCAAAACATTCCAAAAACAATGCAAAAAAGAATGAAACTGACAATTCGAAACAGGTAGATACAGAAGAAGCAGATCTGTTGTTTGATGTATTTGTGGTTAAAACGGCTTTATGCATCGAGCTTAGAGATGGTAAAATATACTTGTTTATGCCACCTCTAAAATACATTGAGCATTATATGGATTTGTTAGCTTCCATTGAAGCAGCAGCCGAAAAATTAAAGCTTAAAGTGGTAATAGAAGGGTACGAACCACCCTTTGATAACAGAATAACTAAACTGGCATTATCGCCAGACCCCGGTGTGCTGGAAGTTAATATTCATCCTGCAAATAGCTGGTCTGAGTTGGTATTTAACTATGATACACTTTTTGAACAGGCCAAACTTTGCAGACTGAGTTCCGAAAAATTTATGCTTGACGGGAAACATACCGGAACCGGTGGAGGAAACCATATTACCATCGGTGGGCGAACTCCGTCAGATAGTCCAATTCTTCGCAGACCGGATATGTTGCAAAGTCTAATCACCTATTGGCAGCACCATCCGGGACTTTCCTATTTATTTTCTACCCAGTTTGTTGGCCCTACCAGTCAGGCACCTCGGGTTGATGAAGGCAGACAGGAGACCTTATATGAATTAGAGATTGCATTTAGTCAGATTCCTGAAGGTAAAGATGTTCCTTTCTGGTTGGTGGACAGGGTTTTTCGAAATTTGCTAATAGATATTACGGGCAATACGCACCGGGCTGAGTTTTGTATTGATAAATTATACTCTCCGGACAGCTCCACAGGAAGGCTTGGTATATTGGAACTTAGAGGGTTTGATATGCCACCTAATAAACAAATGTGCCTTGTTCAGCTTTTGTTAATTCGATCTTTGATAGCCAAATTTTGGAAACAACCGTATAAAGCAAAATTAGTAAGATGGGGCACTGAATTGTATGATAAGTACATGCTGCCACATTATGTAGAAGAGGATATGAAAGAAATTGTGCAGGATTTACAGGAAGCAGGATGTCATTTTCAACTACAATGGCTTGAGCCATTTTTTGAATTTAGGTTTCCACTATACGGCAAAATAGAGGTTAATAATATAGAATTGATGATTCGTATGGGTATTGAGCCATGGCATGTATTGGGCGAGGAATCCTCAAATAGTGGAACTGCAAGGTTTGTAGATTCTTCCGTAGAACGTGTTGAAGTAAAAGTGAAAAATTTCAATTTTGACCGTTATATGATAACCTGCAATGGCAATGCGGTGCCTCTAAAACCTACTTCCGTAAAAGGTGAATATATAGCAGGTATACGATATAGAGCATGGAGTCCGCCTTCGGCACTGCATCCTACACTAGGCGTGGACGTGCCTCTGGTTTTTGATGTTTTTGATACCTGGAACAAACGTTCAATTGGTGGTTGCACTTATTTTGTATCGCACCCGGGCGGAAGAAATTATGATAGTTTTCCGGTCAATTCATTTGAGGCAGAGGGCAGACGCATTAGTCGTTTTTGGAATCAGGGACATACACAGGGTACATATACACCTTCTGTAGGCAATAAAACAGTAGGAAGATATATAGAGACATCGGAGAGTATTCCTAACTTTGAGGTTCCGGCTGTAAAAATTAGCCCGGAATACCCAAATACGCTTGATTTGCGACAGTACAATTAATGAAAACGAAACAACGTAACGCTGAACTTTATATAAATGAATATCAAGAATACTTTTCTGATAAAAGTATTCTTGATGAATGTTTTCGACGAAACGACAAAGTTCGTGAGCATTGGAACAGGCTTTTGCACAATATTAACTTATTGGGTGGCGAAGAATTAGAAAAAAGGCAGCTAGAACTTTTTAAATTATTACAGGAAAACGGCGTAACCTATAATGTATATGGCGATCCTAACGGTTTAAACAGACCATGGGAGCTTGATCCAATTCCTCTAGTTATCTCATCAGAAGAATGGAGTGTAATTGATAAAGGCCTGGAGCAACGTGCTCATGTATTAGACTTGATACTTAATGACCTTTACGGTGAAAGAAGATTATTAAAGAGCGGCATTCTGCCATCCAAATTAATCTATGGACATTCCGGTTTTTTACGCCCCTGTGATAAATTGAGCTATACCGGTAAACATAAGCTTGTGTTGTACGGTGCTGACCTTTCCAGAGGACCTGATGGTAAAGTTTGGATAATCAAAGACAGAACCCAGGCCCCATCGGGTATGGGCTATGCTCTTGAAAACAGACGTACCTTAATTAGAGCAATTCCTGAATTATTTCAACAGCACCAGGTCTCCCGGTTAAGTTATTTTTTTGGAAGCTTAATTAAAGCGCTTCAACAAATAGCGCCGCATGGCAAAGAAAATCCTCGTATAGTATTACTTACTCCTGGTCCTAGAAATGAAACCTATTTCGAACAAGCCTATATAGCATCGTATTTGGGAATAACTCTAGTACAAGGTGATGATATGGTTGTAAGAGATGGATTTGTTTGGGTCAAAACCATTGAAGGTCTTGAGAAAGTTGATGTAATTCTTAGAAGGGTGGACGATACCTATTGCGATCCGCTGGAATTGCGTGAGGACTCCCACTTGGGAGTACCTGGGTTAATGGAAGCAATTCGCAATGGTAATGTAGCTGTGGCCAACCCTATTGGTAGTGGAATATTGGAAAATACTGGTATAATGGCTTTTATGCAGAATATTATGAAGTATTTTCTGAATGAAACCCCTTTACTACCTATGGTTGCAACCTGGTGGTGTGGTCAGAAAAAAGAAATGGATTTTGTGATCGATAACCTGGAAAAGCTGGTAATTAAAAGAACTGACAGGCTTATTGGGTCTAATACTGTAATTGGAAATAGATTATCATCCACTCAAAAAAGTGACTTAATCAGATCAATCAAGGCTCAACCTTATTTATATGTAGGTCAGGAAGAGGTAGGATTTTCAACTGCACCAGTATTTAAAAACAGTCAGTTAGAACCTCGTCTGGCAGTACTTCGGACTTATCTGGTATCTACAAAAGACGGCTGTGTAACCATGCCTGGCGGACTTACCCGTTGCTCGCCGGAAAAAGATGTTTTTCTGGTTTCTAATCAGGATGGAGGTATATCTAAAGATACCTGGGTTGAACGTAAAGAATCCGAAGTTGATAATAAACACCAAATTCTGATAACGAATGAACTTAAAAAGCGCAATGTTCTACCTAGTATTGCTGCTGAAAATATTTATTGGGTTGGAAGGTATTCGCAACGAATACTAAAAACTTCACGATTTATCAGGATCGCTATGCGGAACCTGAATCAATCAAGTTTTATCAATAAAGAGGAGTATGAATCAAATATGGCTCTTCTAAAAGCTATTACACATATTACGGCTACATTTCCCGGCTTTTTAGATACCGAAAATGAGGATATACTGCAAGATCCTTTTCCTGAACTGCATCAGGTAATTTGCAACCCTTCAAAAATGGGAAGTATACCCTACACCCTTAATAATTTGTTACGTGCCATGTATTCAGTTAGGAATCGATGGTCGTTTGAAAGTTGGCGTGTAATTGATGACATGGAAATGCTGGGCAAACAACTAAGTTTGCTCGAACCCAAAGATCTTAGACAAGTCCTTGCTATACTTGATCAGCTAAATATTAGCTTGCAGGGATTTTCGGGTATGAATCTGGATAGTATGTACAGAGATGAAGGTTGGGTTTTGTATCAATTTGGCAAATTATTGGAAAATATAATGCTGGATTTATGCCAGTATAACTCATTGTTAACCTTGTATTTTTCTGAAAATAAATCACATAAAATACTTGAGGCTATCCTTATCAGCAATCAAAATTTAAGCAATTATCGTTCTGTATACCGATCACATTTAGATTATGCTTCCGTATTTGATATTTTGTTTTTTAACAAACAAAACCCTTCATCACTTTTAATCCAACTGGAAACTTTATTAGAACTTTCTCAAAAACTACCTCAGCATAGTGAACTATTTGAAAATACTTTGCACAAATATGTATTTGAGATGTATAGTGTTTTAAGGTTGTCGACCGTAGATAAACTTATAAAGATAAATCCTGAAACAAATGAGCGGATAGAGCTGGAGGCTTTATGTGAAAAACTAAATAATTTGCTTTATTCAATTTCTGATAAGCTTAATGCAATGTACTTTAGTCATACTACATACCAGTATCAGGGTTCAAAATCAGACATTGGTTTTGAAATATAATTTTCGATAGTTGATCTAAGGCAGCATGAAATATAAAGTAAAACATACCACGAAATACAAATATCAGGGACCGGTAAATGTTTGTCACAACAGACTGTGTTTAGGGCTTATTGAAACTTCGAGTCAGAAGGTTATTTCATCAAAAATACTTATTACACCTGAACCGGATGAAACTTCTAATAGGAAAGACTTTTTTGGAAATAATATACTTTTCTTTTCAATATATAAGGTACATTCTAATTTGGAGATTGTTTCTGAAAGTGAGGTTGTTATACAGCATCATCTGTTTCAGGAACTGGCACAAAATAGTTTAATGCTCTGGGAAGATGCGTGTCTTGAGATTGAAGATGCAGAATTTCAGGAGGATTTGGTTCAGTTTATATTGCCTTCCAATTTTGTACCTTACAAAAAGGAAATTCGCGATTTTGCTCAAATCTCTTTTCCAAAGGGGGCAACATTATGGGATGCCTGCTTTGATTTGATGCAACGAATATTTAATGAAATTAAATTTACTCCCGGATTTACCACAATAAATACACCTGTTGAAACTGTGTTAAAGGCTAAACGTGGTGTATGTCAGGATTTTGCACATCTTATGATTGCATGCGTTCGAAATATGGGCTTGCCGGCCAGATATGTAAGCGGATATATAGAAACTTTGCCGCCACCTGATAAACCTAAACTGGTTGGTTCTGACGCCTCACATGCCTGGGTATCTATATATTTTCCAAGTATAGGCTGGGTTGATTTTGACCCTACCAATTGTTTATTGCCTGCATTTCAGCATATTGTGATTGCATATGGTCGTGACTATCAGGATATAGCTCCGGTAAAAGGTATTGTATTTGGTTCCGGCGATCAGGTATTGTCATTGGAAGTTGATGTAGAAAGAATTAGCTGATCTGAATAGAATATACTGAATTCAAATTACCAATATTTAGAAGGGCAAACGATCTTTTTGGGTGGAGGCACTTGTAAGCCCAATATGATTTCATGCGTACCGTAATTGTATTTTCTGATAGCCGTTACGGACCATTCAAAGGCATAACTTACCGAATATCTTTTTGCAATTCCTAAACCAGCAAAAAGATTTACAGACTCCATAGCTCTGAACGAGCAACCATACCAAAACAAGTCTTCATGACTTACTTTTAAATTCAGATCCAGGGAAACAGGTGTGTTCTGAACGTATTTCAGCATTATTGAAGGAATAAATTTGATGTATTTATTGGGTTCCAGTCTGATGCCAGAACTTAAGTAATAATGTCTGTTGTAGCGCCCGAAATGGTTTGCCTCTTCAGGCCTTAAACCACTGTAGTCAATAGGATTGTTTAATACTGGCAGTACAGACAGGTTTACAAAATAATGAGGGTGATACAATACAGCTCCCAATTGCACTTCCGGAGTAAATCCAGTACTTAGGTCTCTGGTAAATAGTTCATCAGTCTGGTCGTAAATGTTTTTCCAGTAGGCTGAGTTCGATTGTAATTGCTTAAAACCAAAAAAACTACCAACAGAAAGTCTGGCTTTACTGGAAATCGGAGTATTATAAGCATAGGCTAGCAGAAATGCTGTACGATATAATGGCCCTGTTTGGTCTCTGTATAGTTGCGCACCCACACCATGCCAGTATTTATTACTTTTCTTTTTATGTATGAATTTGCTTTCCTTGCCTATGGTTTTGTGTCCTGAGATATAATAAGTAACCGGTGCTCCTTCAAATCCTGTCCATTGATTTCTGTATCCTAAATACACATCTATAAAACCTTCTGTACCAGCTATAGCAGGATTAAGCACAAACTGATTGATCATGTACTGCGAATACTGCTGATTTTGTTGCGCTAGAACATTAAATTTTAGCAAGATAGCTACCAACAGGAGTAAAGGTTTCTTCATAGTCAAATATTCTGGAGAAATTTACTTTAGAATAGTTACTGAGCCGTTGAATGTCTGTTTCCTGGTGTCTTTTACCTCTATTACATAATAGTAAGTTGCCGATGGTAAGTCCAGACCTGATCGACTTAGTCCATTCCAGGGTTCATAGTATCCATTCGTATATTCGTAAACTATACTTCCCCATCTGTTAAATATTTTGACAATTGCATCTGGGTAGCTGTCCAGGCCAGTTATGATCCATTGGTCGTTTTTTGAATCCCCATTTGGACTAAAACCATTAGGTATTATAATTGGAGGAAGTTTTTTTACATAAATAGTATCTGTCGCTTTGCATTTTTTACCATAGGCAGTTACTGTATACAAAGCATCTTTGTCGGGAATCAGGTTTAATACCTGATTGGAAGAGTTTCCTTCTGTACTTATCCATTCATAATTTAAAATTGGTCCTGAACTGATTGCTGAAAGTTGCAGCCATTCATCCGGATATAGTTCCTGTTTGTTGGCAATTGCCTGAACTCCTATTTTTTCAATATCAATATATACGGGTACAGATCTTTGAGGACAAAATCCATCATTTCTAACCTCCACAATATAATACCCATTTTCTTGTATAGTCAGATTAGGCGATGTACTGACTATTTCAATTTGATTTGGATTGTTTTGGCTATGATACCATGTATAAGTATAGTTCGCAATTGGATTGTTGTAGGCTGTGAGAGTTAGTGATTCACCCTGACAGAGTGTAGTGTCATTTTGTAATATATCAGCTACTGGCTGTGTGGTCACACCAACAATAGTAGAGTCAGCTGCAGAACAAAGGTTGCCATCCTTTACTGTTAAGGTATATTGGCTGGTCTGGCCTGGTGTTGCTGAAACCGAACTGGTAGTAGTTCCGGAAAGTCCAATAGCAGGGCTCCATATATAGGATAGTGTTACAGTGAAATTACTTATTTCAGAAGTTAGTGTTACAGAATTTCCATCGCAAATATCACCTCCGGTTATTTTTACTTTTGGTTTTGGAGTGACTATGATAGAAAATTGCGATTTGGGACTTGTACAGCCCCCAACAGTCTGACTTACAAAATAGGTATAAGTTCCTGGCTCAGAAAGTTCTAATGGAGGTACTGTAGTATTGCCTGTAGTGGATGAAGCTGTCGCATACCAAATTAAGTTAGTGCCGTTTGCGCCTGGACTTAGAAAGTTGTTTTGCTGACATAATGTGGTGTCTTTTACTATTGGCTCTTGTGCGCTGATGAATGTTAGTTTTACCGAATTTGAATATTTGCCAATTGTAGCTGCGCATTTTGAATCTTTTATATTTCGGCGAAACCAGCGGTCGTTGGTAATATCTGGCGACTGGTAAGTTGTGGTATTTGTTCCTGAAATTGGAATCCAGGTTAGGTTGTCATCTGAATATTCCCAGTGGTATTGATAGGGAGTAAATCCTCCTGTTGCAGCTATTTTTTCAGTGAAAATTGCAGGTGATTTGCCATTGCAAAGTTGCTGATCTGTTTCTATTTCTCCCGGGTTAACTTCGGGTGTAATTGATACAGAAACTGTGTCAGAGTATCCTATATCGCAGGTTGTTGTAACTTGCCGGCGATAATAAGTAGCAACAGACAGAGTATTTATTTCAGTAAAATTAAGTCCATTTGTGTTTGTAGAAGTCCAGGTATTCTTGTCAGTAGATTTTTCCCAGGTGTAGGTAAAGTTTTCATCACTGCCAGATGGGCTAAGCAGATTGGTAAATGGCTGTGGACTGGTTCCTAAACAGATATTTTGATCTGAACCTATACTGCCCGGTACTAAATGCGGATATACATCTATAAATATGGAGTCTTCACTTCGGCAAGCAGGGAAATTCAGATTTCCGGAATTTGCAACTATAAGTTTATACCAGCCACTATCAGCTGGTGTGGCGTTATTTATGGTAAAGATTGAAGAATTGCTAAGATCTGTCCATGAAGTACTATTTTTCTTTTGCCACTGATAATCAGGACTTGCAAAGCCCGAACCGGTATTAATAGTTTTAAATTGCATTGTCTCGCCGTAGCAGAACTTGTTTTTTATATCTATAGTATACTGAGGTATGCAAGGAGTAAAAGCTATATCATCCAGTGCAATGTCATTTCCTGATCCGCCGGGGTTATTATTAATTAGGAGAAGAACAACTTTGTCTGTAGTAGAAGCAAAGGTTAAGGAATATTTTCGCCAGGTCATTGCATTGGAATAAGTAATATTTCCGGTTACATAATCTGCAATTAATGCATCAGTGTCGGCATCTCGTATTTCAAATTTTACATTAGGATTAATACGCCCGGGTAATTTGTCCAGATTGGCCATCCATACAGAGAATTCGTAGGTAACTCCAACACATAATCCTGATACAGTATCGTTGTAAAACTCGCCCGGATCATAACTGGCATTTACCAGCATCATATATCCACCAGGATCACCGGTATGATCTGTAGCACCACTGTGCCATACATTCCAATAGTCATTTATGGAATTTATAAAGGAAAATTCACCGTCATTAGTTTGAGCACCGCCTGTTGTTCCATTTTCTTGCAAATAAGTTGTTGAGAATCCAAAGTTGGCAGGTGTGGCATTACTGTATCGAGGAATACCTGCTCCAAAAGTTTCTAGAATTGTTGGTTTATTGTTCGAACACTGGCTTTGGGTTATGTAAGGAATTAGTAATAAAAATACGTGTATAACACAGGTTTGAGTACGTGATCTACATGCTGAATGCGGCTGTAAGAGTCTAGTCATTTTTGTTATCTTATTAATAAATTCTAAAAATGAGATACTTATCAATTGTTAAATATAAAGAATTTTTATAAAATTTCTAATTTTGCTTTTTGTTCGAGTATTTTGATGATTTATTATTATTGGATATTTTCTATGAAAAAATGTAATATTTATACAGAAATTTGATTGTTGTTGAGGTTTCTATTGGTAGAATAGGAGGGATCTATTCTGAATACCATTGTTTCTAAAATATCGCTCATAGATTATTTATATGGCAAATTTTTTATTCACACAAACAAAGTAGGGGGCAAGTATTCTGATTAAGAATTCAACTACTTCCTATTATGATTATAGGATTGAGTAATACATGGATATTTTTTATCAATAAAACATATTTATTTTTTTATATATGAAATTTTTCACATATATTTGCCGTTGTGTTTTAAATGAAAGAAAAAAGAACACTAAATTAAATAAATCATGAGTACAGAAACTAAAAAGAAAATAAGTGCCGAACAGCTTGAAAAAGCCTGTACTGTGCTTAAATCGATAGCCCATCCTGTCCGAATGTCTATAGTTGAATTACTTGACCAGAACGAGCAAATGAACGTTGGTGAATTGCAGGAAGCACTTAATATAGAACAGGCTGCCTTATCGCACCATCTTATCAGTATGAAGGACAAAAAGATTTTACAATCTCAGCGTGATGGAAAAAATGTATATTATTCTCTTAAGGAAAAGAAGATTATACAAATATTAGCCTGCGTATCTGAGTGCGATTGCGAATAAAAAAAAATTTACTCTAACATATCTAAATTTCAACATATTTAAATATTTCAATATATGGAAATCCTTGGTTTTATATTAGCAATTGCAATAGGACTTTCGCTGGGGCTTATCGGTGGTGGTGGTTCCATTCTTACTGTACCGGTACTGGTTTATGTATTACAATATACCCCGCTTAATGCCACAGCATATTCACTATTTGTGGTAGGTGCTACAGCATTGGCTGGTGCTATTAGTTACCTCAGAAAAGGTAAATTATGTTACCGTGCTGCAGTGGTTTTTGCCATACCGTCATTTCTGGCGGTTTTCCTAACCAGAAGTTATCTGATGCCGGTAATACCTGAACATATTGCAAATATTGGAGTTTTCGACATCAGCAAAGAATTATTGATTATGCTGGTATTTGCCGCACTGATGGTGGTATCTTCCTATTCAATGATCAAAAAAGGTTTTGTGCCTAAAGTTAGCGATGATGAATTCAGCCCCGATAAAATCAAATTCAATTACCCGCTAATAATACTGGAAGGCATTGTTGTAGGTACTTTAACAGGATTTGTAGGTGCCGGCGGCGGATTCCTTATCATACCTGCTCTGGTGCTGCTTGTAGGTTTGCCTATGAAGGTGTCTGTAGGTACCTCCTTAATGATTATAGCAGCAAAATCGCTTATTGGTTTTACCGGTGACGTAGCAGCAGGCATGGCCATAGACTGGCAATTTCTATTAGCCTTTACCGGATTCGCTATAGCAGGTTTGGCAATTGGTATATACACATCCAAATATGTAAAAAGCGAAAAACTGAAACCTGCATTTGGTTGGTTTACACTAGTACTTGGCTTGTTTATCTTTATTAAAGAACTGTTTCTGTAAAAATCTTAATAATAATTAATTACGAAAAATCATACAATTATGAAAATAAAACAAATATATACGGGATGTTTAGCTCAAGGGGCATATTACATCGAATCGAAAGGCGAAGTAGCCATTATTGATCCATTGCGTGAGGTTAATCCTTATATCGAAAAGGCTAAATCCGATAATGCTGTTATAAAATACATATTCGAAACACATTTTCATGCCGACTTTGTGTCCGGACATGTGGACCTTGCAGAAAAAACGGGTGCAAAAATCGTATATGGACCTACTGCCAAGCCCGAATTTGATGCTATAGTAGCAGAAGACAATCAGGTATTCAACATTGGCGATATCACTATCACTTTGCTTCATACTCCTGGTCATACCATGGAAAGTGTTGTTTATCTGCTAAAAGATGAAAATGGCAGAGATCAGGCCATTTTCACAGGAGATACTTTATTTCTGGGTGATGTGGGCAGGCCGGATTTGGCTCAAAAAGCTGCAAATCTTACCAAAGAAGATCTGGCTGGTCACTTATATGAGAGCTTAATGAGTAAAATCATGCCATTAGCTGATGATGTTACTGTGTATCCTGCACACGGTGCCGGTAGTGCCTGTGGTAAGAACATGATGAAAGAAACGGTAGATTCACTAGGCAATCAGAAAAAAACAAACTATGCCTTAAATCAACCTGACAAGGAATCATTTGTAGCTGCAGTAACTGACGGTTTGCTACCGCCACCTGCGTATTTTCCGATGAATGTAGCCATGAATAAAAAAGGGTACCAAAGTTTTGACAAGGTGTTGAATCAGGGTATGAAAGCATTGACTGCTGACGAATTTGAAGTGGTGGCCGAAACATCCGGTGCATTGATATTAGACACCAGAACTAATACGGAATTTTATCAGGAATTTGTACCTCAGTCTGTAAATATTGGTCTAAAAGGCGACTTTGCCCCATGGGTAGGTGCCATGATAGCCGATGTAAAGCAGGAAATACTACTTATAACAGAACCAGGCACTGAAGAAGAAGCTGTAACCAGACTTAGTCGTGTTGGATTTGATAATATCTTAGGTCATTTAAAAGGTGGTTTTAATAGCTGGAAAGATTCGGGTAAAGAAACAGATTCCATAAACCGGATTAGTGCAGAAACTTTTGCCGATAAGGTAAATGTGAAGGAAGACAAAGTAATTGATGTTCGTAAAGAAAGTGAATATACTGCCGAGCACGTGGAAGATGCTTATAACAAACCATTGGCTTATATCAACGAATGGATTCGTGATATTGATCCTAAGGAGCATTTCTATGTTCATTGTGCTGGCGGATACAGAAGTATGATCGCTGCTTCTATACTTCAGGCTCGAGGTTATAGAAACTTTACGGAAGTAGAGGGCGGTTTTGGTGCAATTGCTAAAACCTCTTGTCCACGTACTGACTTTGTTTGTCAGAGTAAAGTAATGAAAGGTTAAAAGTTGGGAGTGTGGAGTTGGGAGTGTGGAGAAAAAAAATCTCCAGGCTTTACTCCAGCCTCCTCACCTCAAACTCCAAACTTTAAATATGAAAAAACTATTTGGTCTCTTTATGCTAACAGGAGCAGTATCCTGCAGCAATGCACAACAAAACAAAGAAGTTATGGCAACCAACGAAAAAACTATAGTAGTAGATGTAAGAACAACGGACGAATGGAAAAACGATGGTCACGCAGATTGCTCTGTAAATTATCCATTAGACCAATTTTCGTCCAAGATAAACAGCCTAAAAACTTACGAAAAGGTTGTATTGGTGTGTCGTAGCGGCAATAGAGCCTCGCATGCAGAATCATTGTTAAGATCTGCAGGTTTCAAGAATATAGAAAATAAAGGTTCCTGGAAAAATATTAATTGTAAGTAAAGTTGGAAGTAAAGAGTTTAAAGTTTAAAGAAAATCTCACTTTGAACTTTAAACTCCTAAACTTTGAACTTCCTTCGAACTCCTATCTCCAAACTCATAAAAAACATGAACATAATAGAATTCATAAAACAGCCTTGGCCGTGGTATGTGGCAGGGCCATTAATCGGACTTACTGTACCTGCATTGTTAATTTTAGGTAACAAGTCTTTTGGTATCAGCTCATCGCTCAGACACATTTGTGCAGCTTGTATACCCGCTAACATTAAGTTTTTCCAATACGACTGGAAAAAAGAAATTTGGAATCTCTTTTTCGTGATAGGAATAGCAATTGGGGGCTTTGCAGCAACTATGTATTTGTCAAATCCTGATGTAATCGAGTTGAACCCCAAATTAATAGCTGAACTTGAAACGTACGGGATTTACAATTTTGAAAATATGGTTCCGGCGGATCTGTTTAACTGGACCAATCTGTTTACCCTAAGAGGATTTATAATGATGGTAGTAGGAGGGTTGCTTGTAGGATTTGGTACACGTTATGCCGGCGGTTGTACCAGTGGGCATGCCATAATGGGCTTGTCTACCCTGCAATGGCCTTCGCTTATAGCAACTTGTTGCTTTATGGCGGGAGGTTTTATCATGGCTAATTTCATACTTCCCTTTATCCTTTCACTTTAAGCTAAAAAGAATATGACTAACAATAAATCAGAAAATCAAATTCGTCATCAAGATGCTATCTGTACCAACGAAAGTGAACTGCAGCATAAATGGTATCACAACTTAAAATATATGATTGTGGGTACGCTCTTCGGGATCGTATTTGTAAAAGCTGAAATAATCAGCTGGTTCAGAATTCAGGAAATGTTTCGCCTGCAGTCCTTCCATATGTATGGAGTTATAGGTAGTGCCGTAGTTGTAGGAGCCTTGTCTGTTTGGATAATCAAAAAATTCAATATCAAAACACTCTATGGCGAGGCAATACATTTCACTCCGAAAACTTTTAACAAAGGTCAAATATATGGTGGGTTGATATTCGGTTTAGGCTGGGCTATTACAGGTGCATGTCCGGGGCCATTGTTTGCACAAATAGGCTCTGGTGCAACGGTTATCGTAATTACCCTGATTAGTGCAATTGCGGGTACTTGGGTTTATGGATATTTCAGAGATAAATTGCCACATTAATGTATGTTGTGATTTATAGATGCTAAATTGTTGATCAAAAGGTTATTGGTGTATAAATTGTTTTATACACCAATAACCAATCCGGATCAAGTTTATACCTCAGGTTTTCAATTTACCAATGACAATTCGTACAACCATACAACATGAAAAGTCTAGCCAAATTAATCATACTGGTGATAATGGTAAACTTCGCCTACGCACAGCATGAACCCCATCATAAGGACACGACCGAATACCATTCGATCAAAGACGCCTTAAAATCCGGAACGCTCAAACTGCATGGTAGAAACTTCTTTATGACTACGCTAAACCAAGGTGGCCTGACCGACTATTATGCAAATGGAGCAGGTGCCGGTATGCACTATCGAAGTGGCAGTTGGAAAGGTTTTCATTTAGAATTTGGAGGTTTCTTTATATTCAATTTATTCTCCAGTGATCTTAGCAAACAAGATCGATTGTCTAATCAGTACAATAGATATGAATTAGAACTATTTGATATTGAAAACCCCAAAAACAGGGAAGATCTGGATAGGCTGGAAGAACTTAGTTTAAGTTATGAGCATAAATGGTTGTTTATAAACGCTGGTCGATTAGAACTAAATACTCCATATATTAATCCTCAGGATGGAAGAATGCGTCCAACTGTAGAAGAGGGAATCTGGTTTGAAATGAAGCCCACTAAAAAATTGCAATTTAACGCAGGGTTTCTAAACGATATTTCACCCAGAAGTACAGTTAAGTTTTACACCATAGGAAATTCCATTGGCGTATATGCACAAGGTGTGCAGACCAATGGCGAAAAAGCCGATTATGCAGAACATCAGCATACCAAAGGTATTGGATTGGCTCAGGTGTTTTATAAACCCAATGAAAAACTGACCATGCAAGTATTTAATTTGTATGTAGATAATATATTTAATACCAGTTTAATTCAGGCTGATTACATTCCTGAGAATGATATATCTCCTGTATTTGGTCTGCAATACCATATTCAACACAGACTTAACCAGGGTGGAAACCAAAATCAGGAACATGCATATTACCAAAATCAGAAAAAAGCACAGGTTGTAAGTACTCGTGCAGGGTTAAAAGTAAAAAAACACCTCATTACCGCAAACTATACACATATTACTGACGATGGTCGCTTTCTGATGCCTAGAGAATGGGGACGCGATGCATTTTATACCTTTATGCCACGCGAAAGAAATGAAGGCTTTGGAAATGTACATGCATTTTCGATGCAATATGTTTCTAATTGGCAGAATAAAAAACTAGCTACCGGATTAGGTTACGGTTATTATAATTTGCCTGATGTAACCAACTACAGACTCAATAAATATGGAATGCCTTCTTATCACCAGATCAATGCAGATATACGCTATAATTTTGGTGGCAATTTGGAAGGATTACAAGCTCAGCTTTTGGTGGCTGCTAAACTAAATGCAGGTAAAACTTACGGGCAATACAATTATATTTTTAACAAAGTAAATATGGCAAACTTCAATTTTGTCTTGAATTATACCATACATACCACGAAGAATAACCATTAAAAAATACCAATTATGACTGCAATTTTCAAAAAACATATACTCACAATCGTTGGTGTAGTATTAGGAGCTATTGGTGGATATATCTATTACCAACAGGTAGGATGTATTTCAGGAACCTGTGCTATTACTTCAAACCCTGTAAGCAGTATTTTATATGGTGCTCTGATGGGTGGGGTATTGTTTAATGTTTTTGACAAAAAAGCTGAAAGTAAAAACTAATCGACCGACCAAATTGAGGTAAATTTCTCCATACTTATTAATTAATTTATATAGCTACAAAACACTTCGTAGTTTAAAAGAATATATCTCTTCCTTTGGCTTTAAATGGCAATCTGCATCCCAGCATAATTTCATGTGAACCGCTACTAAACTTGCTCAAATGCGATGTTGTGATATCATAAGAATATGAAAAACTAAACGTATTGTTAAGATGCAAGCCTAACATTGCTACTACTGCATCATTAATTCTATACGACAAACCACCCCAATACATGTCCTGATAGGTTACACGGCAATTAAGATCCAGTGCCGCTGGTGCGCCTTGTACATATTTTGCCAAAAATGAAGGTATAATATCGATTTCATCTTTTTCAAATTTGTATCCGGCAGTTAGGTTATAATGAATACGCATACGCTCTACATCATCCCATCTGCCATCAGAATAATTAAATTTGTTGCGCAACATTTGAAAGGTAGACAAGCCCACAAAAAAATCATCACTAAACATCCAGGCTCCCAAATTTATATCTGGTTTTACTGTATTTAATCTGTTGTTAATTGTGTTGTCCAGGTCTTTATCTGGCAGGTTGATATAATCCCGATCCAATCTGTATTGTATTACACCCGGAGAAACACCCAGCGATAAATCTATATCTTCAGAAATAGACAAATGATAGGCATAGGAAAGAAAAAAGCTATTAATACGTGTTGGTCCAACTTTATCCATACTAAAATTAACACCTACTCCATGTCCGCTGTATTCTGAACCACTATTAGGCAAATTAATTCCTTCCAGTGGGGCTTTACCCAATTTTCCATGTGCGGTAAAATAAGTACTTGAGGGACTTCCGGGAATATTTACCCATTGTTTGCGATACCCAAGTTTTACATCCGCTCTTTCATAAATACCGGTAGCAGCCGGATTGATCAGATAATAGTTCAGCATATACTGAGACAATTGCAATCTTTGCTGACCAAACGCAGCCTGCCCAAACACCAACACGAGCAATAAGAAAAAATACTTTTTCATACTATTTATCTGATAATAGTTAATGTACCTGTAAATGGTTTTTCACCTGTTTTAAGATCTACTATGTAGAAATAGGTAGCATCCGGCAGGTTATCACCATCCCAATTATTATTATAATTCGAGCTTTCGTATACTTTGGTTCCCCAACGGTTGTATACTTCTATTTGGGCACCAGGGTATTTATGAATATTCTTAATTTCCCAGGTATCGTGCATTCCATCGCCATTAGGAGTAAAGGTGTTGTACACTACAACATCTTTAGATTCAACCACGGTTATATACCCGGTTGCAGAGTATCTACATCCTCCATTATCTATGTAGGTATAGATTACAGCATTTTGTCCTATATCAGCATTTTTAGGATAGAATTTGTTATCTGTTATTGCTGTTCCTCTATACTCCCCGCCGGCTGGTTGTCCTCCGCTTAGTTCAAACTCTTCATCGTCACTCAAGTATTCTTTATCAAATGGTTCAAGTGTAGCTTTTACATCTCTGTAAACATTGATTTTGGTAGAAATTGAGCTTTCGCAACCATTGCCATATTTATAAATATATTTCAAATCAAAGCTACCCACCCCAAATGTAGCAGGGTTAAACGAATCCGCTTTTACACCTTCTACTTCATAAACTCCTCCTGCAGGCAGGCCACCGGTTAATGGGAATTCTGCTGCCTCAATACAGGTGTTTATTTCTTCCAGAGTAGCCGTTGGTTGATCTGTAATTGTTACAGTAAACGTACAGATAGACTCATTGCCACTTTCATCTTTGGCTACAAAAGTATTAGTAGTAGTACCTATCGGAAATATCGACCCACTTGGTAAACCTACAGTTTGAGTTACTGTTACATTGCCGCAGCCATCTGTTGCTGTAGGTGTATTATAAACAATTACCTGCGTTGTAGAAGTAAAACATTCAACAATATCATTTACACAAGTCAATATCGGACCAACAGTATCTTTTACAGTAATGGTAAATGAGCAGGACTGCATATTTCCAACCGCATCAAACACTGCATATTCTTCCGTAGACACGCCATTCGGGAATATTGATCCGGTACCTAATCCATCAAGCAATACGGTTGTCGAATTGCCACTGCAATATTCTTTGCCAATAGGAACAGCGTAATCTACCATAGCTCCACATAGATTGGCATCACTTGCTACTATGGTGTCATTCGGACAGATAATGGCAGGCCCATTCGAATCGGTAACTGTAACTTTGAAGCTACAAGTAGAAAGATTCCCAACAGCATCATAAACTCCATATTCTTCTAAAGTAATACCAACCGGGAAAGTAGAACCGGCACCCAATCCATCAAGCAATACTGTTGTTATATTTGGACAATTATCTGTAGCTATCGGGAAGGCATAGGTTACTAATGCACCACACAAATCAGAATCTAATTCTACCTCAACATCGTCAGGGCAAATAATAACAGGTGAAATAGTATCAGAAACCGTTATCGTAAATGAACAAGTTGTACTATTGCCTACTAAATCATAAGCAGCATATTCTTCAACATTCACACCTATCGGGAAAACAGAACCACTACCAAGTCCTGATAGTAAACTGGTGATGGTGCCTCCGCAAAGATCAGAACTTACAGGCAATGAATAGTTGTATAAAGCTCCGCATTGGTTTGCTTCGCTATATATTACAGTATCGTTAGGACACACAATAGTTGGCAATGTATTGTCAATAACCGTTACCGTAAATGAACAGATACTGGTATTGCCCGAAACATCTGTAGTTTCATAAACCTCTGTAGTTACTCCTACAGGAAACAACGCACCAGAACCTAATCCGGAAACCAAAACTGTGGTTGATACTCCAGAGCAATCACCCGTTCCTGATGGAGCTGCGTAATTTACTATTGCACCACATAACCCTGATTCTTCATCAACAATTGTATCACTCGGACATGAAACCTGTGGTACTACTATAGTATTTACAGTAACTGAAAATGTGCAAGTAGCCTTATTGCCGGCTACATCAACTGCTTCATATTCAACAGTCGTAACTCCGGCAGGGAATGTTGCTCCACTAGGCAAACCTGCCACTAAAGCAGGAATTACAGTTCCACAATTATCTGTAGCTAAAGGTACGGCATAGTTCACTACTGCATCACAATTGCCAGGATCATTTGAAACTACTATATCAGAAGTACAGCTAAGTACCGGTAGCTCGGTATCATTTACTGTCACCGTAAATGAACAAGATGTTGTATTACCGACTACATCTACTGCTTCATAGGTTTCTGTGGTTATACCTACCGGGAATATAGTTCCTGAACCCAATCCGGATAGTAAATTTATATTTACACCACCACAATTATCTGTCCCAACAGGTATACTATAATTGACAAAAGCTCCGCAAACTACTGGATCATTTGATACAACTACATCAGAAGGACATATAATAGAAGGACCTTCATCATCATTAACTGTTACTGTAAATGAACAGGTAGATTTATTTCCTGCTGCATCCTCAGCCTCATAGGTTACTGTTGTTGTGCCTACCGGAAACTCATCGCCACTTGCAAAGCCGGCTATCATAGTAGTTGTTAGGCCAGCACAATTATCAGTTGCAATTGGTGTAGTATAATTTACAGTAGCTCCACATGTACCTGCATCTTTGTCAATAGATATATTGGCTGGACAGCTAAATACAGGAAATTCAATATCGTTCACTGTTACCGTAAATGTGCAGGTAGATCTGTTTCCTGATACATCTTCTGCTTCAAAACTTACAACCGTAGCTCCAATAGGGAATACTGAACCACTGGCCAATCCTGCAGTCTGAGTTATTACAACTCCTCCTAAACAATTATCTGTTGCAGCTGGAGAAGTATAGGTAACTACAGCTCCGCAAGTACCTGGTTCATTATTAGTACTTATATTAGAATTACAAGCAAATATAGGTGCCTCTGTATCGGTTACAGTCACCGTAAACGAACAACTTGCTTTGTTGCCAGAAGCATCTTCTACTTCATAACTTACAACCGTCGCACCAATTGGGAAAACTGAACCACTAGCCAATCCTGATACCAAGGTTGGGGTTAAACCTGTACAATTATCAATAGCTATAGGCTCTGTATAATTTACTACTGCTCCACATGTGCCTATTGTATTGTTTACAACAACATCCGAAGGGCATGACAAAACAGGCAATTCAGTATCATTAACTGTAATATTGAATGAACAACTGGCTGTATTGCCTGAAGCATCCGTTACTTCATAGGTTACAATAGATACTCCTATAGGAAACACAGAACCACTGGCTAAACCTGAAGTTCGAACGGTAGTTGCACCTCCACAATTATCAGATCCTACCGGAGTTGAGTAATTAACTACAGCACCGCATGTGCCTATTGTATTGTTTACATTGATATCTGCCGGACAAACTATTGTTGGTAGTTCTGTATCAGTTACAGTTATGGTAATCGAACAGGTTGTTATATTACCCGCTGCATCTACTGCTTCGTAAGTTTCTGTATTTACTCCAACAGGAAATATTGCTCCACTACCTAAGCCAGACAATAAGTTAGTAGTTGCAGTTCCACAATTATCTGTTGCCGTAGGAACCACATAACTCACTACTGCACCACAAGTACCGGCGTCTTGACTTACTACTATATTAGCCGGACAAGTAAACACTGGGCTTTCCGTATCATTTACAGTTACAGTAAATGAACAGGTAGATATATGACCTGCTGCATCTGAGGCTTCATAAGTAATGGTTGTATTTCCAATAGGAAATGTTGAACCACTTGCCAGTCCCGATACCCTAATAGTTGTAACACCGGGGCAATTATCAGTTGCAGCTGGTTCTGTGTAATTTACAATCGCTCCACACAAACCTGGAGTGTTTGATATTATTATATTGGCTGGGCAATTTAATACCGGACTTTCCAGGTCATTTACAGTCACGTCAAACGAACATGTAGATGTATTTCCTGCTGCATCATTAGCAACATAGGTAACAGTTGTTGTTCCTAGCGGAAATATAGCACCATTGGCCAGGCCAGCCGTTCTTGTCAACGCTGTGCCAGGACAATTATCGCTTACTACCGGTAAAGTATAGTTTACCAATGCACCGCAAATTCCCGGGTCATTACTTACTGCAATATTCGATGGACAGGATATAGTTGGTAGTTCCGCATCATTTACCGTTACGGTAAATGAACAAATGGCCGTATTGCCAGATGCATCGGTTACAACGTGAGTTACTGTAGTTACACCCACTGGGAAAACTGAACCACTGGCTAGTCCCGCCGTTCTTAATGTTGTTGAACCGGCGCAATTGTCTGTACCGATTGGAGTAGTATAGTTAACAACAGCTCCACAAGTTCCCGGTGTATTATTTACAACAATATTGGTTGGGCAGGTTATCGTTGGCAATTCTGTATCGTTTACCGTTACCGTAAATGAACAGTTGGACTTATTGCCCGATGCATCCGTTACTTCATAGGTTACTGTAGTTATACCAACCGGAAATACTGAACCGCTTGCTAGTCCTGCGGTTCTAACAGTTGATCCTCCTGAACAATTGTCTATGCCAACAGGTGGGGTATATGTTACCACTCTTCCGCATGTTCCCGGAGTATTGTCAACCACAATATTAGAAGGGCAGGTAATCGTCGGCAACTGGCTGTCAATTACTGTTACCGTAAACGAGCAATTGGCCGTATTGCCTGATGCATCTGTAACTTCATATGTTACCGTAGTTACTCCTGCCGGGAAAGCTGCTCCGCTGGCTCGCCCTGCTGTCCTTACAGTAGTTGCACCTGGACAATTGTCTGTACCAACCGGAACTGTATAGTTCACAATTCTGGCACAGGCTCCAAAAGTATTATCAACCACAATATCACCAGGGCAGGTAATAGTTGGCAATTCCGTATCATTAACTGTTACCGTAAATGAGCAACTAGCTGTATTTCCTGATGCGTCAGTTATAATGTGAGTTACTGTAGTTACTCCCACTGGAAATACAGAACCACTGGCAAGTCCGGCCGTTCTAGTCGTAATAGCACCGGTACAATTATCCGTTCCTGTTGGAACAATATAGTTTACTACAGCTCCACAAGTACCAGGTGTATTACTTACTACTATATTCGATGGACAGGTTATAGTTGGAAGTTCAGTATCATTTACTGTTACGGTAAACGAGCAACTAGCTGTATTTCCTGATGCATCGGTTACAACGTGAGTTACAGTAGTTGCACCCACTGGGAAAACTGAACCACTGGCAAGTCCTGCTGTTCTAGTAGTAATAGCACCGGTACAATTATCCGTTCCAATTGGAGAAGTATAATTTACTACAGCTCCACAAGTACCAGGTGTATTATTTACAACAATATTGGTTGGACAGGTTATCGATGGTAGTTCAGTATCATTTACCGTTACCGTAAACGAGCAATTGGCAGTATTACCTGCTATATCAGATACTTCATAAGATACTGTAGTTATACCAACTGGGAAAACAGAACCACTGGCTAATCCTGCCGTCAATACTGTTGTTGAACCGGCACAATTGTCTGCACCTATTGGAGTTGTATAATTTATAACAGCTCCACAAATACCTGGGTCATTACTTACTATAATATTCGATGGACAGGTTATTGTAGGAATTTCAGTATCGTTCACTGTTACAGTAAAAGAACAGTTAGCTGTATTTCCTGATGCATCGGTTACTACGTGAGTTACAGTAGTTACACCCACTGGAAATACAGAACCACTGGCAAGTCCGGCTGTTCTCACCGTGGTAGCACTGCCACAATTATCTGAACCAATAGGAGTAATATAATTAACAACAGCTCCACAAGTACCCGGGATATTACTTACAACAATATTCGATGGACATGTAATTGTAGGAAATTCCGTATCATTCACTGTTACCGTAAACGAGCAACTGGCCGTATTTCCTGATGCATCTGTAACTAGATAAGCAATTGTGGTTACTCCTAAAGGAAAAACTGAACCACTGGCAAGTCCGGCTGTCCTTACAGTAGTTACACCGGCACAATTATCCGTTCCTATTGGAGCAGTGTAATTAACAACAGCTCCACAAGTTCCTAAGGTATTGCTTACTACAATATTCGATGGACAGGTTATCGTAGGAAATTCCGTATCATTCACTGTAACCGTAAACGAGCAACTGGTCGTATTTCCTGATACATCGGTTACTTGATGGGTAACGGTAGTTACACCTACAGGAAAAACAGAACCACTTGCCAGTCCCGCAGTTCTAACAGTAGTAGCACCAGCACAATCATCTGTTCCTACGGGTGTCGTATATGTTACTACTCTGCCACATGTACCAGCGGTAGCATTTAATATTATATTGGATGGGCAGGTTATACTGGGAGGGGAATCATTTACCAAAACATTAGTTGTAGTTAATGCACTGCATCCAATCACATCGGTTACTCTTAAGTTATAAGTGCCAGACATGGCAAGAGTTGCGTTGGCACGAGTTGGGTTTTGCGCTACTGAAGTAAAAGCAGGAGGCCCGGTCCAGCTGTATGTAGCAGCACCAGCTGCCTGTTTAACTACCGAGCCACTAAGGGCTATGGTATTGCCTGCACAATATGGACCGGCATTTGAAGCTGTAGGTGTTACCGAAAATGTAAAAAAACTACCCGGGTTGAAATCTATACATGTATTACCAGTATTAACAACTAATGGTGGAGAAAGCGAAATTGCAGGATACCAAATAAATCCAGGTCTGGCCTCAATAGTCGCTCGAACTCTAAAATTCTGATTAGCTCTAATTACTAATCTATTGTTATTATAAAATACAGGAATATTAGCATTCGCTTCATTGGTAAATTGTACTATCAATCGCACATTAACAGCTCCAGTTGTTGGAAATCCTAAGTAATCTAAGGCATATTCTGTTGAACCCGTATACTCAACACGTCCATTTGCTAAGTTAGTAGAACCACCTGCATTATAGGTAAAGTTGGCCATATTCGATCCATTGCAAATTGCAGGGCCATTGCCATTTATTACCCCGGTAATAACATCCGGAAAACCATAAGTATAACAAGGTGATTCAAACAAGGGCCAGGAAGGATTGGTATAAGTCCAGACGCGACCGCCGGATTCACCAACCGAATTTGGATCAGTTGGATTAACAGCAAGCGATGTACCGGCAGGTGCACTAACCGCAGTCTGAGCCTCTGCATCCCATAATCCACCTATCAATAAGATAACTAAAGCTAGTACATTAATTATTTTCATCACTGTATATTAAAAATTAGCAAACTATTCAACCTCTGTCCGGATTCTGATTTAAAGAGCAGTCTCAATCTAAATCAATGGAACTTATTCATTATTTTTTATGTTGGGCTATTAAACAAGAAGTAAGCACTATGTCTGTGCTTTACATAAATTCTCGCAAGCTCAATCAAAAACATTGATTTTATCAATTACAAAAAGGCATAGATATCCTATACCAATTCAGGTATGCACTAACGTATAGTTTGGGATAAAGTTTCAATCAGAACCCTGCAATAGTACGGTGTTTATTACAGATCCAAGTTTTACTATTTAAAAATAAACTTGAAAAAATACATCCATATCAATTATATATACCTTGCTAACTGGTTAAAAAAATGAAAAGAAACTCGAATAATTTTAAATAATAATGCACGTTTTTTTTTCAATAATCCTCAATAGCAATTAATTATATTTTTTAATTTTAATCCCATAAAAAATCCTCTTTCTCATTGATAAAAATTAATTAATATCAACATTCGGTTTTTTTTATCATCTGTTTTATAGCCAAATGTTCGATTTTCTTACATTTGCTATCGACAAATATCATTTTATCTAAAACTTGTTTCACCCAAATAAAAATCTTTAGGTTTTTCTTTTCCCAAAATATAAAGATCCGCAGTTTTACCTTGTACCGGTCCACCGGATAAATCAAGCATACGCAATCTTTCACCCTCCATGGCAAACTGCCGCATACCATGTTCAACAGGTTTGTCTATCAAGGTAATGACCCTATCCTGCAACACTTCGTAACGTCCAGAATGTTGAATGATTTCAGAGCTTTTGCCTATATACCAAATTTTTTCGGTATACAAATTTTCACCTTCAAAGGTAAGTTCATAATTAATACCTGAACAATCAGCACATGGTAGTATACCATAAAAAACACCTTGCGGTGAAGTCGTTTTTTGGCTAACACATCCGGAAAGAATGAAAATAAACCAGCAAAAGATCATAAGATATGTGTTATTCAGTAGTCTTTTGGATTTTATAACAAAGTTCATAATGTATTCTATTTCACTATTTTATATATTTTACCTGTTTTACTAACAGCCCCAATCACCGGCTGGGTAGCCATGTAAATTTCGCCCTCTTCATCCACTCCAAAACTGTTAATATAAAACCTTGGTTTTTCTCTTATGTTCAAATCAAATACATTCCATTTGCCGCTCTCTTCTTGTTGCAGATACCATGTATTACCTTCCCAATCTGCAAACAGATAACATCCAAACATATCTTTAATTTGGGTGCCATTATAAACGTACCCTCCGGTTATGGAAATTCCTTTAGAATGATCATATTCATATACAGGCATTTCAGAATTTTTTACTAGATCTTTTAGACCTTCATCATATATATGATATCCTTCCATATAACGCCAGCCGTAATTTTTGCCTTTTTCAACTATATCAATTTCTTCATAATCATCCTGTCCTACATCTGCGACAAATAGCTTTTCCGAAATTTTATCAAATGATATTCGCCACGGATTTCTAAAGCCATAAGCATAAATCTCCGGTTGTTGATTTTTCCCTGTAAAAGGATTGTCTGGTGGAATACTGTAGGGATTTCCACGGTCAATGTCGATTCTCAATATTTTCCCTAACAGATTTTCCAGGTTTTGAGCATTTCCATAGATACCATGTTTATCTCCTTTTCCGCCTCCGTCACCTGAGCCAATATACAAATAGCTATCAGGTCCAAAGGCCAAACTTCCTCCATTATGATTATTCTCGGGCTGATTTATAGTCAGCAATATCCTGCCATTATTATTGGCCAGATCAGCGTTCTTTGCTGAAACGCTATACTCAGCAATTACTGATTGATTGTTGCTTGACTTATCTATAGGCTCAGCGCTATAGAACACAAAAAAACGTCCATTTTCTTTATACTTCGGATGAAACGCCAGACCAAGCAAGCCACGTTCGGCGTAGGTATTATTAAGATGTACCATTTTTCCATTCAAGTCCAGAAAGGGTTCTTCAAGGATCTTCCCATTTTTTAAAATATGTATTTCTCCATTTTGTGAAACTATAAAAAGTCGCTTGGAACCATCACCGGCATTTTCAATTCCAACAGGTGAAATAATGTTTTCTGCAACTAATTCCAATCCAAATAGGGTATCCTTGGTTTGAGCATTGGCCAGGTTGTTCGATTGATCACTATTGCCGCCACAAGCCATTAGAAGCAATCCACAAAATCCGATAATATATGTAAAATACTGCATTCAATAAGGTGTATAAATGACTAAAATCTTAGCTGATTTCTATTATCCGAAATACTTTTAATCACTTTAGCTGCAAATATGTTTTTCATTTAGGATAGCATTTTGCTTATTTGGGTTAATTGACTAATTAGGTTCAAGTTTTTGGATATTTATATAAGAAGATGGAACAGGAAAGGATAGAAGAACTACTAAAAAAGAAAGGTATTGGGCCGTTAGGAAGCAAAAGCCTAAGTGCAGATGAGGTAAAACTTGTAAGAGACTTATTTATACACTCCAAGGTAAGTCTTACAACCAAAGCAACCATGCTTACAGCTCTGTTAATGCTGGAAGCAAATCCTGACGAAACAAAATTGATTAATGAAATAAAAGCAGATCCTAAAAGTAAGCTTCCGGCTGAACTAGTAAATTTTATTGAATCAGACAGGAAAAACCCTTTTCAAAATCTGGTCAATAAAACTATAAACAAAGAGAATCTAACTACTCAGGAAGCTTCCACAGCAATGGATTTCTTCTTTAATACTGAAGAACCTGCGTTTTTAAAAGCTTCATTTCTGGAAGCACAACGACTAAAGAGAGAAACATTTGTTGAAAATCAGGCATTTTTGCATGCTTTGTGGAATAAAGCCCGACGAATCACCATCGATCAAAAGCCGGTAATTCACATTTGCGACAGTTTTGATGGGTCTAATAGAACCAGAAATTACGTTGTATTTGTTGCAGCACTATTGGCAGCTGCAGGATACAACTGTATAGTTTCCGGTATAGATTCGGTTGCACCCAAACAAGGAGTTACGGCGCACCAAATTTTACAAGAAGGAGGCAAAAAACCTCTATTATCTATGCAGGAAGCATCCGCTGAACTGCAAAATATTGGTTGGTCATATATAGATCAGGCAGTATTTATGCCTGAATTGTATGCTTTTAAAAATATGAGAAAGGAAATGGTAAAACGTCCTTTTCTGGCCACCTTTGAAAAGTTGTTACAACCCATTCGGTCAGCTACAGAAAATTATATAGTTACCGGATATACACATCCACACTATCGGGAAGAATTGGTGAAACAGCTCAAAGAACACAAACAATGTTCTAAAGCCATCATTTTAAAGGGTATGGAAGGTAATACCCACCTAAGTCTAAGTAAAGAAAGTGTATGCGTACAACTGGATGGTGAAATAATTTCAGACTCCATGGTATCTCCACAGCACTACACGCTGACAGGTATGGAGGAAAAACAAGATAAAAATATCACTGCGCAGACAAGTTTAGAAGAAGGACTTGCAGCTTTCAAAGGAGTGAAAAACTATGCCAGAGAAAGTATACTGTATCTGGCAGCTGTAATATTGGATAGATTTAAATTACAACCAGCATCGGTAGTTGACAAATTGTCAAATCTGATAGATGATGGGTTTGCTATTCAAAAGTTCAATGAAAAAGCCTGATTTGCACCAGGCTTTTTTTTGTGTCAGGTCAGTTTAGTTAACTATTTTAGATAATCCGGTAATTACCGCGGCAATGCGTATTGCATCAAATATTCTCTCTTCGGATCCTCCATGGTTTAGTACAGATTGTTCATGTGCGTTTATACACATTTCACAAGCATTTACTGCCGAAACAGCTAAACTTACCAATTCAAAAAACTCCTTACCCAGTACCGGGTTCATCATTATCGACATTTTGATTCTGCCCTGTAATTGGTTGTATTTATCTTTTTTTACAAAATGTCTGAAACGATATAATACATTGTTTGTAGCTAACAGGGAAGCACAAGCCACAACTTCAGCAGTTTCAGCTTTAGTAGCACCTTTTTCAGTAGAAAGATTCAGATAAAACTTTTTCAGAACCTCGTTCTGTCCATTCACTGCTATTGCCAAGCCAATTAATGCACATTCCTTTTCTGATAAATAGTCAGATTGCAGTACATTTTTAACATTTACTTTCAAATCTTTAATATACCTGGATTCGCCTTGATCCAATATATCCAGCGTATCACTATTAAATGTCGACTCAACCTGCAGTTCAGTCAACAATTCATCTATTACTTCATTATTCATAATCTGATTAATTTAAAGGTTTTTCAATACTATGTTTTTTGCTAAACACTAAGTGTAGCTTCTCCTTTTTGCCAGTTACATGGACATAATTCGTCAGTTTGAAGTGCATCCAGTACACGAATTACCTCTTTTACATTTCTACCAACGCTTAAGTCATTTACCGAAACCCATCTGACTATACCTTGTGGGTCGATTATAAATGTTGCTCGGTAAGCAATTTTCTCTTCTTTTTCAAGTATTCCCAATTCTTCAGCAAGCGATTTGGAAGTATCGGCAAGCATAGGAAATTTTAGCCCTTTCAAATCATCATGATTCTTTCTCCAGGCCAAATGCACAAATTCCGAATCTGTAGATGCACCTATTAATTGAGTATCTCTGTCTCTGAAATCGCTATAGCTGTTATTAAACTCTGCAATTTCAGTAGGGCAAACAAAAGTAAAATCCTTTGGCCACCAGAACATAACAGTCCATTTTTCTCCATCCTTCAAATCGGCCAGGGTTAAGGTTGAAAACTCTTTTCCTTCCTCAATAGATACCACTGTTTTTTTAGTAAAATCAGGAAATACAGACCCTACAGGCAAAATTCCATTTCTCATAATTGTATGTTTTAGGTTTAGTTTGATTTTTTGTTTTAAGTATGTTGCAAATGTGCACGACTTTTAAGTATTGATCAAATCAATATTTTTTATTATATCATAGATAATTTCTATATTTAAGCAAATTGTTAACTAATGATTACACTGATTCAGCTAGAATATATAGTGGCAGTAGATACCTGGAGGCATTTTGCGACTGCAGCCGAAAAGTGTTTTATCACACAGCCAACGCTTAGTATGCAGATAAAAAAACTGGAAGAGGATCTGGGTATACTTATTTTTGATAGAAGCAAACAACCAGTAGTGCCAACACAAGCAGGTGTACTGGTTTTGCAACAAGCACGTCAAACATTGATTGAAGCGAAAAAAATCGCCGAAATTGTAAAGTTTGAACAAGGGATAATTTCCGGCGAACTCAAAATAGGTATAATTCCAACACTGGCTCCTTATTTGTTGCCCAGGTTTGTTGGTGATTTTATTAATTCTTACCCAAAAGTACAGTTACATGTACAAGAGCTGCTCACAAATCAAATTACAGAAGCGCTGAAAAAGGATCAAATTGATGCAGGTTTGTTAGTTACACCGTTTACAAACAGTGATTTAACTATTAGGCCACTGTTTTATGAAAAATTCATAGTATATACCAATCACATCAATTTGCCTGAGAATACCACCTACCTGAGCAGTAAAAATCTTAAAGATACCAGATTCTGGATATTGGCTTCCGGTCATTGTTTCAGAAACCAAAGCCTTAATATTTGCAACCAACAGGAAGTAGCCAGGCAACAAACTTTTCAGTTTGAAAGTGGATCATTAGAAACTCTTACTAAACTTGTTGATACAGAAGGGGGTGCTACACTTATTCCTGAATTGGCTGCGCTCGATTTGAACGAACAACAATCTAAGCAACTTGTGCAATTTGGTGAAAAACCACTTTATAGAGAGGTGAGCCTTGTGTTTAGTAGAAACTTCGTAAAAGCTAAATTATTGAAGCTACTAGAAGAAAAAATTAAGGCTTCTGTGCCAAATTATATGCTTGAAAAGGGAGATAAAGAGATTGTTGAAATAGAATAATCAAGCTTTCTGGTATTTCTGTATACAAAATGCTGTAATTTTTTCTCCATAACAGCCCATAGTATAGCTCTCTAAATTTAAGGAACAAGGTAGTTTTAATACTTTTTGTTTGACATATCAACATTTGTAGCCACAACATCTTGATAACTTGTGGATAATAAAAGACAAAGGGAAAAAAACAAAGTCAAAACCAATCTGTTTTGAAACATAATTATTCAACTGACTTTAAACACTTACCAATATGAAATCGAGATTTAACAGAAAACTACAGATAGCAAAAAGTCGCTTCACTAAAAAGGTTAGAACCAAAGAAGATCAAATCAAAAAACATTTTCTAATGGAAAGGTTAGAAGAGACTTTGGGAAAACCCAAAACGGAAATTAAAAATCTAATTAGCGATAGTTTACTGGCTACGCTTTCTAAAGTTCCATTTTCGATACAGAAAAATCATTAATTGCAGATAGGCATCTCGATTATAAAGCCATTATTCCTTGTACTCGGGATGCCTTTTCATATACCTCAATTACCTCATCACAAGTATTCATTTCTGAATAACTAGTTACACTTATATATTTTCCTTTGCCTGATTCTCTGGTAGATAGTTCACCTTTGGGCAATACATCCACAATTTCATTAACCTTATTGGCAGGTACAATAAATTTAAATAAATACCCTGCCGGCCATTCCAGTTCACTTAATTTTT
>Ga0101941_1000430_pt1 | contig 74703 bp, 60 predicted proteins | sample DewCreD2012metaG_3_FD_75242 | JGI IMG/M metagenome (GOLD analysis project Ga0101941, IMG submission 75242) | Hot spring sediment bacterial and archeal communities from British Columbia, Canada, to study Microbial Dark Matter (Phase II) - Dewar... ... | reverse complement strand
CATAGACCAGACCCCCATGAGATTGGACGGTCTCTATGTAAGGGGAGGTTCCACGTGGCCACTCACTGGACTGGACGCACCGGGCAATACTGAAACAAGAACTCCCAGGGGCGGCACTCCACCTTACAGTTACTCATCCAGCCGGCCAGACTATGTTTCAGTGACCTCAACTGGCAAAGCACAAGGGAGGAGTTGGGGCAGCAGTACTATTACCGTGACCGATGCCCGAAATAATTCAGCCTCGTATGTGGCAACCTCCTCAAACATTTACGAACTAATCGTATTGACCGCCGGGGCGGTAACACATCCAGAATCTGTTAGCTTGATGCAATATTGGAACATGCTTCCACTAACCCAGCAGCATATGAATCTGCTCACCCGCGTGTATGAAACGCCATTTGGTCCTATTTTAGGCGTACAAGGCTACTCTTGGTGCGGCACGGCCGGCGGGTGTGGCAGCGGCAAAGGGCTACTTTGGTTATTCCCAAACAACATACTCCGCTGTGACCCCCCTGAAGGCAAATACGGTTACAGGGGTATACGGAGAGTCGACTATTCGAAATAAAAAGTCCGTCATTGCCTGCCAATGCAAAGTATCACTTCGGAGAGACCGACTGGACGGAATGGGACAACATCAAGATGACAACGCGTAATCCTGCAAGGAGCAAAAGAAAATGAAGACAGGATAAAGGGGTCTCGGATAAAGGGGTCTGATTTATTTAAGACGATCGAGCTGGAACTGGATGCAGAGTGCCAGGCCGTCTCGTTCGATGTTCATGGCGTGGAATCCGGAAGTACTGCCGTTCGCTATCGGGATGCAGCAAAGACGGTGATAAAGGTGATAAAGGGGTCTGATTTATTGATAAAGGGGTCTGATTTATTTAAACAGGGGCCTGATTAATTTACGGTGAAGCGTACAAATCAATCAGTCCCCTTGCACCTGCTGCCCCCTTACACCTTTACTCAGCCCCTGCCTCGATTCAGCGCTTTTGGGCCGCTTGCGCTACAAACGTTGCAACTCATTTTCCCCGTCTCGCGCAGGTCACACTCAACTACCGCGGCTACGCTGATCCTTCCCAAGGACGGAGGATCAGTCATGCCCCGCATTGCTCGTATCGTGTTGCCCGGTCACCCTCATCATATTGTTCAGCGCGGCCATAACCGGCAAACGGTGTTTGCCCATGAGGACGATTTCGCGCGTTATCTGGATGATCTTCAGGAACTCAAAGATGTGTTTGACGTGAAGGTGTTTGCGTTCTGCCTGATGACCAACCATGTGCACTTATTGCTAGCCCCTTCATGCACCGAAGGATTGGGGAAGTTGATGAAGGCGCTTGCTGCGCGCATGACGCGGTATCGCAATAAGCTGGAGGGGCGGTCTGGAACGCTATGGGAGAGTCGTTACAAGTCTAGCGTTGTGCAGTCCGATGCATATTTGCTGGCGTGCAGTCGGTATATCGAACTCAATCCTGTGCGGGCCGGAATGGTTGAACGCGTCGAGGAGTATCGATGGTCAAGCTTTGGGTTGCGGTTCACCACGAATGTGCAGCACGACTGGCTGGATGCTCATTCCTGTTACGAGGCGTTGGGGCTGACACAGCTTGGTCGGCAACTGGCGTATCGGGCGTTTTTTGAGGCGCCGGCGGCTGACAGCGAGTTGAGACTGATTCGGGATGCACTGCAGAGGGGGCAATTGACCGGGGGACGGCAATTTGCTGATGAGGTTGAGCAGGTGTTGGGGCGACGGGTTGAGTATCGGGGCCGGGGTCGGCCTCAGGGTGTATTGGATACTTGATCAGGGATGGATCAGATCGGATTTGGCACGCGGGGACATGGCACGCGCGGCACTCGGGGACAGATTAATTTACGGTGAAGCGCTATAAATAAATCAGTCCCCTTTAAAGCACACTAGGACTAAAAGGGGTCTGATTTATTTGATTTTGGTTCCCTTCAAACGGGGACAGATTAATTTACGGTGAAGCGCTGTAAATAAATCAGTCCCCTTTAAGCATAAATAAATCAGTCCCCTTTAAAGCACTAGCCCCCTTTAAAGCACTGTAAAGCAGTCCCCTTTAAAAAGTCCCTTAAACACACTTTAAAAAATCAGCTCTCGATGATAGCCGTAACGCCCTGACCACCGGCCGCGCAGATGGAGATCAATCCGCGCCCTCGGCCGGCCACACTCAGCAACTTGGCCAGGTTGGCGACGATACGTCCACCGGTCGCCGCAAAAGGATGCCCCGCCGCCAATGAGCTGCCTTTCACATTGAGTTTGCTGCGGTCAATGGAGCCCAACGGCGCATCCAACCCCAAACGAGTTTTGCAGTACTCCGGATCTTCCCACGCCTTCAACGTGCACAGCACCTGCGCCGCGAAGGCTTCGTGGATTTCGTAATAGTCGAAGTCTTGCAGCGTGAGGCCGTTGCGCGCCAGCAAGCGCGGGACGGCGTAGACCGGGGCCATCAGCAGACCTTCGTTACCGCGCACGAAATCCACTGCCGCCGCTTCGCCGTCCCGCCAGTAAGCCAGAACCGGCAATCCCCGATCACGCGCCCACTCTTCGCTGGCGAGCAACACCAGCGAGGCACCGTCAGTGAGGGGCGTCGAGTTGCCCGCCGTCAGCGTGCCTTTTGCGCTGCGCTCGTAGGCGGGCTTGAGCGAGGCAAGCTTTTCCAGGCTCGCATCAGTGCGCAGGTTGTTGTCGCGGGTCAGGCCGAGGAATGGCGTGAGCAGGTCGTCCTGCCAGCCTTCCGCATAGGCGGCGGCCATTTTTTGATGACTGTCCAGCGTCAGTTGGTCCTGTGCCTCGCGGGGGATGCCCCAGCTCTGCGCCATCAATTCGCAGTGCTGACCCATCGACAAACCGGTGCGGGGTTCGCCATTGCGCGGCAGTTCCGGCTTGAGGTTATGCAGGCGCAATTGTGTCAGCGCCTTGAGCTTGTCAGCCGTCGTCTTGCTGCGATTGACCTGCAACAGGATCTGCCGCAGGTCTTCGTTGACGCCGATGGGCGCGTCGGAGGTGGTGTCGACGCCACCGGCAATGCCGCACTCAATCTGACCGAGGGCGATCTTGTTCGCCACCAGCAGCGCCGCTTCGAGCCCGGTGCCGCAGGCTTGTTGAATGTCGTAGGCCGGCGTTTGCGGCGACAGCCTTGAGCCGAGGACGCATTCACGGGTGAGGTTGAAATCACGGGAGTGCTTGAGTACCGCGCCGGCGGCGACTTCGCCCATGCGCAGCCCATGCAGGTTGAAGCGCTCGATCAGACCTTCCAGCGCAGCGGTCAGCATGTCCTTGTTGCTGGCGGTGGCATACGCGCCGTTGGAGCGTGCGAACGGAATGCGATTGCCGCCGACAATGGCCACGCGTCGTGTCTGAATCATCGAAATCTCCCTGCCCTGAATGCGTCTATCGTTTGAGAAGCGCTGCCTGACAGCGTAGGACCTATTACCTAACCACGCGGTCCACTGATTTGAACCCAGACGCAAGGAGAGTGTTCCATGGCATCCGATCGCTACATTGACTTCGTCAACTCCGACCTCGGCCGCAAGCTGGTCGGCGCCGTCGGTCTGCCAGCGCCCGCACGTCTGGAGCGCTGGCAGGCGGGCCGTCTGCGTCCGGTGGAGGGCGCGCTGTTACTGAGCACGGGGCCGCTGGCCGAGCGAGTCAGCACCTTTGCGCCGCGCCTGACCGACGTGCTGTTTAGTAATGGCGGCGAAGTCAATGGCGCCCACCCTTGGAATGCGGAGCAGAGCGGGAAGATCAAGGCTGTGGTGTTCGACGCCAGCACGCTGCTGCACACCTCCCAGCTGAGTCAGTTGCGCGAGTTCTTTCAGCCGATCCTGCGTCATCTGGATAACAGCGCCCACGTCGTCATTCTTGCCCGTGCGCCGGATACTCAAACTGATCCGCTGGCCGCCAGCACTCAGCAGGCCATCGAAGGTTTCAGCCGCTCGCTGGCAAAGGAAATGCGCAACGGTGGCACGGTTCAACTGCTGCAAGTAGAGGACGGCGCGGAAGATCAGCTCGAAGGCGCGCTGCGATTCTTCCTGTCGCCGAAGAGTGCGTTCATCTCCGGTCAGGTCATTCGCCTGAGTGCCTGCGGGCAGCAGGTTCAGGACTGGACCCGTCCGCTGGCAGGACGTAAAGCGCTGGTGACAGGGGCAGCCCGAGGCATCGGCGCGGCCATCGCGGAAACCCTGGCTCGCGACGGTGCGGAGGTGGTGTTGCTGGATGTGCCCCAAGCCAAATCCGATCTCGATGCGCTGGCGGCGCGTCTTGGTGGGCAGGCGCTGGTGCTGGACATCTGCGCACCGGACGCTGCCGCTCAGTTGATTGAACACCTCCCCGGCGGCCTGGATATCGTCGTGCACAACGCCGGCATCACCCGGGACAAGACGCTGGCCAATATGCCTGCGGACTTCTGGGACTCAGTGCTCGACGTCAACCTCAATGCGCCACAGGTGCTGACACAGGCGCTGCTCGACAGCGGCGCATTGCGCGAGAACGGCAGCGTGATTCTGCTGGCGTCGATCAGCGGGCTGGCGGGCAATCGCGGGCAAACCAACTACACCACCAGCAAGGCCGGCCTGATCGGCTATGCGCGGGCGATGGCACCGACGCTTAAAGCGCGCGGTATCAGCATCAACGCCGTGGCACCGGGCTTCATCGAAACCAGCATGACGGCGCACATGCCCTTCGCCTTGCGCGAAGCCGGCCGACGCATGAGCTCGCTGGGCCAGGGCGGTCAGCCGCAGGACGTGGCGGAAGCGGTGGCGTGGCTGGGTCAGCCGGGCTCCGGTGCGGTCAGTGGCCAGGTGCTGCGGGTGTGCGGCCAAAGCGTGCTCGGTGCCTGAGTGGGCATCGACACGATGACCGTTTGAATGGCTCCCCCGTCGATCCGAGGCGGGCTGATCTGCAGCATGACCACAGGAGAAACTCGATGAGTGCGCACTGGCGGTATCTGGACACGCCCCCGGCCCTGCCCGGTCTGTTCATGCAAGCGGCGTTGCGGCGCAAGGTCAGCGGCACACAACTGCCGGATCAGGGGCTGCGGTGCTGGATGTCAGTGGATCCGGACAAGGTTAAAGCGTTCGCCCACGTCTGCGGCTTTGTGCCGGGCAGTCTGCTGCCGCCGACCTATCCCCATGTGCTGGCCTTCCCGCTGCAGATGAAACTGCTTACCGACAAGGATTTCCCCTTCCCGCTCCTCGGCCTGGTCCACTTGCACAACCGGATCAGCATTCGTCGGCCCCTCGGCAGCGTGATCAAGGTGCAGGTCAGCGTGCACGTTGGCCAGCTCAAACCCCATGCAAAGGGCGCGACGTTCAGCGTGATCACCCAGGTCGAAGACGCGTTGGGCCTGCTGTGGGAAGAAGAGAGCACGATGCTGTGCCGTGACGTCCACGTGGACGGCGAGATCGAAGGCGATTACGAACCGGCGCCGCTGCCGATGACGGAGCTGGCAACGTGGTCAGCGCCGTCTGACATAGGTCGCCAGTACGCCAAGGTCAGTGGCGACTACAACCCGATTCACCTCAGTGACAGCAGCGCCAAACTGTTCGGTTTTCCCAAGGCGATTGCCCACGGGCTGTGGATAAAAAGCCGTGCCTTGGCAGCACTTGAAGATCATCTGCCGACGTCGAATGTAGAGATTTCGGTGGAATTTCACAAACCGGTGCGGCTGCCGAGCGGGGTGACGTTGTCTGCCAGCGCGGCGGGGTCCCATGGGCAGTTCAAGCTGGAAGGCGCGGAAGGGATCGTGCATATGCTGGGGAGCTGGCGGCCGGCCACGGAGTAACTCTGTGGGAGCGTGGCTTGTCCCGCGATCTGGCGCGAAGCGGCAGCAAATCTGCCGGTCGCGTGGTGTCAGGCAGAATCCATTCGTTTGTTTTGCGACCGCTGCGCAGCCGATCGCGGGACAAGCCACGCTCCTACACTGCGTCCCCCGCCACCGAGCTCGGCGACTGCGCATCGCGCCCCCTTGCGTCAATCGCCTATCCCCCTGAAGCTACGCACCTTCAGGAGACCCCCATGAACCTCGACGAACTCACCCAACGCCTGCATCGCATCCGCGATAACAACGACTGGCGGCAATTTCACAGCCCGAAAAACCTGGCCATGGCCGCCAGCGTGGAAATGGCCGAGCTGGTGGAGATCTTTCAGTGGAAGACCGAGGATCAGTCCCGTCAGTTACCGGCGGACGAGCTGGCCCACGCCGGTCAGGAAGTCGGGGACATCGTGCTTTACCTGCTGCTTTTGTGCAGCGAGCTGGGCCTGGACATGGATGAAGTGGTGCGCGCAAAACTGGCACACGGTGAACGGCGGTTCAGCCAATGAGCGACCGTCATTTCGATCAACTGGCGACGCGCTTCGCTGAAAAAATCTACGGCGGCGCCAAGGGGGCGATCCGGTTGGCGGTGCTACAGGCTGACCTTATCGAAAGCCTGCCGGACCGTCCGTTGCGCGTGCTGGACATCGGCGCCGGGCTTGGGCACATGTCGCTGTGGCTGGCCGAGCGCGGGCATGATGTGACGCTGGCCGAACCCGCCGCCCCCATGCTCGAAGGCGCACGTCAGCGCTTTACCGACGCGGGGCAGACGGCGAACTTCATTCAGGCGCCGTGGCAAGCACTGCCCGATATTCTGACCGAGCGTTATGACCTGGTGATCTGCCATGCAGTGCTGGAGTGGCTGGACGAGCCGTTCACGATTCTTCCGGTCCTGCATCAGTTGACCGAGCCCGACGGCTGGCTGTCATTGGCGTTCTACAACCGCGACGCACTGATTTACCGCAACCTGCTCAAAGGCCACTTCCGCAAAATGCGCAAGAACACCCTGGCCGGCGAAAAACAGAGCCTGACGCCCCAGGAGCCTCTTGATCCCCGCGAACTGGCGGCGCAACTTGGCTCCCTGTGGCGAGTCGAAACCCAGAGTGGCATTCGGGTTTTTCACGATTACATGCCGGTCGAGTTTCAGGCCAAAGTCGACCTTGCGGATCTCCTTGAAATGGAGCTCGCCCATCGTCGCCACCCGGCCTTCGCCGGACTGGGACGCTACTTGCACTGGATGTGCCGGGCTGTTTGACCCCACGCTGGTTGATACGCACTGCTTAACACTCGCTGCGGAGACCCTCATGAAACGCCGTCTCGCTTTGCTTTCCCTCTGCCTGGGCCTCGCCGCCTGCCAGAGCCCCAATCCTTATCGCGCCGTGTCTGCGGCCATTCCACCGGCGCCGCCTCACGCTGCCAACGCCATCGACATGAGCGCTTACCCTGCGGCACCGCGCGACTATGGCCGCTATCGCAACTGGACCTGGCTCAACGGTCAGTTGCCGCCGGGCACCCTCTGGGCAGACTCGGCTCAACTGGCCGAAGCCGTCAGCAACGGGCTGGATCAGCGCGGTCTGCGGCCTTCACAGAACCCCCAGGCGGCTGACCTGCGCGTGGCCGCTGACGCGCATGCAGAGACCCGGATTCGTCAGGTGCGTGATGACTATTACGATCCGTACTATGGCGGTTCAGGTGGGGGCTATTACGGTGGTAACGGCTACCGCAACGGTTACGGCGGTTATGCCAGCGTGCCGATCGTGCGTACCTACCAGGAACAGGTGGTTGTGGTTCGCATCAGTCTGTTCGATGCCCGCAGCGGCCAGCCGGTGTGGAGCGCGAGCGCCGAAACCGCAAGCGGCGGCGATCAGTCGACGCGCGCCAAAGCCCTGCGTCAGGCCGTACAACAAGCCCTGACGGCTTACCCGCCGTCCTGATTTCGCGCCCCTTGGCGTTTTGTTTACACGCTGGAGAAATCCCATGTACCGCCGCATTGCTGTCCTTTGTGTCGCCCTGCTGCTCGGCGCCTGCCAGACCGATCGGGTCAATCGCGACTTCGACGCCCAGCGCGATTTCGGCGCCTACCGGTCGTGGGCGTGGAAGGAGCCTGGTTTGCAATATCAGCCGGACGATCCGCGCATCAAAAGTGATCTGACCGAGCAGCGCATTCGCCAGGCGGTCGGCGAGCAACTGGAGCAGCGCGGCCTGCGCATGGCAGCGCCCGGCGTGAAAGCGGACGTGCAACTGCAGGCGTGGCTGATCGTTGAAAACCGCCAGCAGACGGTCACTACCAACTACGGCGGCGCTGGCGGTTATTGGGGCAATCCGTGGGGCGGCTACTGGGGCGGCCCGATCGGCACCGAGACGCGCAACGTCGATTACAAAGTCTCGACCCTGCAGATCGACATGCTCGACGGCAAGGACGGCAAGCTGGTCTGGCGTGGCAGCACCGAGCAGATGGTCAGCGACGGCAACGCCAACCCTGCTGCGCGCGAGCAGGCCCTGCGCCAGACGGTGCAGAACATCCTGCAGCAGTATCCGCCGCATTGAGGGTTGATCCGGTTGTCAGCCTGTGAGGTCCATGTAGGAGTGAGCTTGCTCGCGAAGACGGCATTTCAACCGCCGAAAATTGAGTGGATGTACCGACCAATTCGCGAGCAAGCTCGCTCCCACTACGGCCTGATCTCGTCCACACAATGGGTGATCGACGCGAATCCGTAGGAGTCAGCTTGCTGGCGAACCCGATCTGTCATTCACCCTCGCGGCGTCTAAACAACAGCGTTCGCCAGCAAGCCGGCTCCTACGGTGGATCGGCGGCACCTCTGACCATGGGTCTCACGCACGGGCCTCTACGTTTCAATCCACCACACTGAATTCCACCCGGGCAGTCTGCCCGCTTTCATCCAGCACGCTCAGTTGGTAGCGCCCCAAACGCGTGAAGGTGTGGGTGTAGCTGTCCTGACTGGCGGTGTCGCCCACCGGCGTGCCGTCGATGAACCACCAGCGTCGGCCACTCCCGCCCAGCGCCGACAGCGTAAGCCGCAACAGCTGCTGACTGCCGGCCGGCAAGCGCAACTGATCGCCCTCCCGGACGCCCACCACTGACAACGGCGGCGCCAGGCTCAACCCTTGGGGCGGGCATGACGGGTCGATGTCCGGCAAACGCGCCTCGCGCCGCTCGCTCTTCGGCAGCCAAGGCTCAAGCGGCGCCGGCCAGAGGGCGATCTCTTTTGGTTGAGCCTGTGGACAACTTGCGGCGACACGCAGGCCCTTATCGTTCAGCCAGACTTTCTCCGTGAGCCCCAACCCCAGCGGCTGATCGGTCGCCTGCAAGGTCGGCGGCGTCGTGCCATCCAGAGTCCAGGCGAAACGTTGGCGACGGCAGTTCGGGTCGCTCTTGCTCATCGGCTGCCCCAGAGGCCAGCAGATGGCAGCAACGCCTACGTTGAGCGGCACCGGCAACACGGGCGGCAGGATGTTGCGCTGGGCGTCGCGGTTCACCAGCAGGTCGTGAACCTGCAGCATCAGCGGCGCTGCCGACGCCAGCCCAAACTGCCCCGGAACCGGGGTTCCGTCCGGGCGGCCGATCCACACGCCGATCAGAAACCTCGGCCCTACGCCAATCGACCACGCATCTCGAAAGCCGTAACTGGTGCCGGTTTTCCAGGCCAGTTGCGGGCGCTGCACAAGCTCGGCATGGGGGTCGAGATCAGGCCGCGACTGGCCGCTGAGAATCCGCCGAATGATCCACGCCGCGCCGGGCGACATCATCGGCCGGTCTCGCAGGCGGTCATCGGGCTGCAAGCGAATGTCCGCACTGCGCCCGCCCCGCGCAAACGCGCTGTAGCCACCGACCAGATCCTCCAGCCGACTGCCTGCACCGCCCAGGATCAACGCCAGATTGGGTTCAGCCAGGGGCGGCAAGGTCAGCGGCACGCCGCCGTTGCGCAGCTCCGCTGCGAAGCGTTTCGGGCCATAGACTTCCAGCAGTTGCACCGCTGGCAGATTCAGCGACATCGACAGCGCCGAGCTGGCCGCCACCGCACCGTTAAAACCCGACGAGAAATTACCCGGCCGGTAATCGCCATAGCGCCGGGGCACGTCCTGCAGCAACGACTCCGAATGGATCAGCCCGGCGTCGATGGCCTTGCCGTAGAGAAAGGGTTTGAGCGTCGAGCCGGGCGAACGCAGCGCGCTGACCATGTCCACATGACCAAAACGCTTAGCGTCACCGATGTCCACCGAGCCGACGTAGGCGCGCACGGCCATGTTCTGCGCTTCCACCACCAGAATCGCGGCCGACGTGCGCTCGGGCAGACGCGCGCGCCAGCCTAGCAGCAGGTCTTCAAGACGACGCTGCAGGCCGGCGTCCAGGGTGGTGTGGATCAACGGCGGGCTGTTCGGACGATTCAGGCGCCGGGCCAGCAAGGGCGCCAGGCTCGGTTCCTGACGCGGCGCGAGCAGCAGCGGTTCTTCCAGCGCTTCGTCAACGGCACCCTGCGGCCAGGTGCCGAACTCGGCCAGACGCCGCAACACTTTGTCCCGCGCCGCCTGAGCACGTTGCGCGTGGCGATCCGGACGCAGACGACTCGGCGCCTGGGGCAGCACGGCCAGCAGCGCCGCGTCTGCACGGGTCAGTTGCTGCGGGGACTTGCCCAGGTACGCCCAACTGGCGGCGGCGACGCCTTGCAACGTGCCGCCAAACGGCGCGCGATTGAGGTACAGCACCAGAATGTCCTGTTTGGACAGGTGCCATTCCAGCTGCGCGGTTCGCCACAGCTGTCGAAGCTTGCCAGCCAGTGTGCGCGAGTGTGGATCGAGCAAGCGGGCCACCTGCATCGACAGGGTGCTGCCGCCGGACACCACATGGCCACCGCTGAGGTTTTGCCAGGCCGCGCGCGCCAGCGCCATGGGGTTCACGCCGGGATGTTGATAGAACCAGCGGTCCTCATAGGTCAGCAGCGCTTCGAGGTAATAAGGCGACACCTGATCGACCGTCACCGGGTAGCGCCAGACGCCATTGGCATCGGCGAACCGCCACAGCGGCGTGCCGTCTTCGGCGAGCACCACGCGCGCCAGATCGTCCTTGGGCAAGGGCAGTGGCCAGATCCGGTCGGCGAGCCAGAGCAGCAGACACATGATTAGCAGGCTGCCGATGAGCCAGGCGACAGCGCGAGCACAGCGTCGCCCCATTCGCAAACAGGCCCGCTCCCATATCCCCGAGCGGATCTGTCGCAGCGATAATCGAGTGATCATCACAGAAAGCCTTTACCCGACAGGGAACTCGCCCGGACAATCGACAGCCAAAGCGAGCAACGCCGTTTTTGGTCCACGTCCCCCATCAGGAAGCAGATATGCAGGTAGAAAGCGTTTTCGAATGGCTCGGCCAAGTGATTGGCGCCGTGATCCGCTTCGTCGTCGACGGCTTAAGCTGGTTGTTCAACATGTTCACTCACGCGGGCGGCAATTTCGTTGACGGCCTGTCGCGCACGCTGGGCATGGACACTTCAATCGTCAGCATCGTGGCCCTGGTTGTCGGGTTGATGCTGCTGTATTCAGCGATCCGCGCCTTCATGCGCGCCTCGATCATCATGGGGATCATCTGGCTGTTTCTGGGGCTATGGCTGTTGAGCTGGATTATTCATTGATACGTCAGGAACCGGGGACAGATTAATTTACGGTGGAGCGTTGTAAATAAATCAGTCCCCTAGCGTCTACTAGCGTCCTAGCGTCTAAATAAATCAGTCCCCTAGCGTCCGATCATCATGGGGATCATCTGGCTGTTTCTGGGGCTGTGGCTGTTGAGCTGGATTATTCATTGATACGTCAGGAACCGGGGACAGATTAATTTACGGTGGAGCGTTGTAAATAAATCAGTCCCCTAGCGTCCGCTTTCCCGAGCGGCGCTGATCGTTCCCACGCTCCGCGTGGTAATGCCGATGCAGCCTCAGACGCTCCGCGTCATCTGACGCAGAGCGTCGACCGAGGTGCTACCACGCAGAGCGTGGGAGCAATCCGGCCCAACCGCGATCACCTTTCCCCTACTTCTTGCCCTTCACCACCAACTGCGCCGGCGCTTCGCCCAGTGCCTGCCAGTTCGGCCGATACATCGACTCCACTTGCGGCGGCGGCACGCGGTACACGCCCGGCGTCACAGCCCGCGCCAGATACAGCAGGTGCACCGTGTTGAAGCCCTCAAGGTCCACCGCAGCCACATAGCGATCGCCGCGGAATTCCTGATGCTTCACGCCGGCGTTTTCCATCGATTCGCGCCATTGCTTCACCGACTCGCTGGCGTCTTCGAGACTGGCCGAACTCTGCGCCAGATTCTGGTTTTCGATCTCCAGACCGGCCGGCAGCAGGTCCACCACCAGCGCATCCGGCACGCGCTCCTTGGCCTTGATCTCAAGGTGCACCAGGACCAGTTCGCCGCTCTTCAGCCCATTGAGGTTCAGCGCTGCGCCGTCCATGCCCAGGTAGTCGCGACTGATCGACAGGTTCTCGCCCCCGGCCGCAGGCGGCTGGGAGGGATACCCGGAGATCGTCATTTGCTGATACAGCGTGTCGCCACCGGTGTTCTGCACCGTCAATGGCGCGGCGAGCACTGAGCTGTCGAGTTTGACACCCGGCTGGTCGTTGCTCAGCTCGCGGTTATTGCTGCCGCTGGTCAGCGTCGCCGCCCATTTGGCCTCGGGCTTGCCGAGCAGATCGCGACCGGCAAGGAACAGCGAATTGCGCTCCTGGGTCGACAGATAGCGGTTCGCCGCGACCTGATCAGCCAGCGCAAACAGCCGCTCCTCGACCTTCTCCGGTGCGAGTTTGTTTTCTTCCAGCAACGACAGAATCAGCGCCTGATCACGCAACGGGCTGCCGTAATCGGCGAGCCAGTCGTTGGCCTTGCGACCCGCCGCCAGCCCTGCGAGCAAGGCCTGATCCGCGCGGGGTTTGTCGCCCATTTTTTCCAGCGCGATGGACAACTGCACCAGCGGCAGGCCCGAGCGCGCATCACTGCGGCGGTCAAACAAGCTGCGCAGTGCACCCAGCGGCGCCTGCTGACTGCGCGACAACACCAGACCCGCGTAGGCCTGTACGGCGAAGCGGGTGTGGTCGGCGTTTTCGCTGTAGTTGACCTCGATCTGATTGCGCTCCTGCAAGTAACGCAACAGCCGCTCATTGGCTTTCTTCAGCGCATCCGGTGGCACGGCAAAGCCTTGGTCGCGAGCACGCAGCAGGAAGTCGGTCACGTACGCCGTCAGCCAGTATTCCTCTTCGCCGTCCGCCGCCCACAGGCCGAAGCTGCCGTTGTAGCGCTGCATACCGATCAGTCGCTCGATGCCCAGTTCGATCTTGCGCTTGCGGTCGGCATCGGACTCGCCTTGCAGGCCCAAACGCTTGAGCGTTGCGGCGTCGGCGTAGAGCGACGGGTACAAGCCGCTGGTGGTCTGCTCCAGGCAACCATAGGGGTAGGCTTTGAGCGCCCGAATCTGTTCGCCGAGGTTCAGTGGCGGACGGCTCGACACCGACAGCAACGCCTCACGCCCAGCCGGCTCGAACGCCTCAAGGGCGCCCTCCGGCAGGCTCCACGCCTGATCCTTGAGCACTGCGCGATATTGCTTGAGCATCGCCGGGTACGCAGGGCGCACGCCGATGGTCCACTCGCGACTGAAGGCCGGCAGGTTCTCACCCGGCAGGTCCAGGCCGTTGACCGTGACCCGAATCACGCCCTGACCGAAGCCGCCCAGCGCCTTCACCGGAATTTGCAGCGTGGTGCGTTGCCCCTGATTCAGGCTGACAGCTTTGGCGCTGTCGCCTTCGGCCAGACTCAACTGCCCTTCAGCAACCACTTGCACATTGAGCTTCTGCGCTTTACCGGAAAGGTTCGACAGGTCCAGCGCCACCTTGGTCTGGTCGCCACCCGCCAGGAATCGGGGTGCCGACAGCTCGGCAATCAGCGGCGCCGCGACAACGGTTTTGGCTTCGGCCATGCCGTAGCGCTCGTCAGTCCAGGCTTGGGCCATGATGCGCAGCTCACCGTTGAAATCCGGGATGTCGACGCTGACTTCCGCGTCGCCCTGCTCGTTCAGGGTCACCGGCGCGCTTTGCAGGGCGACGATGGTGACGCTGGTTTCCGGGCGCTTGCCACCCTTGGCCAGTGCCGCGTCACCGCCGAAGGCCAGGCTGGCGAGACGATTACGGCCGGCCTCGATCAACTGCCCGTAGATGTCCAGTTGATCGGCGCCGTATTCCTTGCGCCCGAACATCGCCGCGAACGGATCGGGCGTGGCGTATTCGGTGATATTGAGAATGCCCACGTCCACTGCGGCGACCAGCACATGCACGCTCTTCGGTATCGTGCCGTCGGCGTTCTTCGCATTGACCTTCAGTTTGAGCGGCTGCTTGGGCCGCATCTTCTCGGGTGCCGTGAAGGTCAGCGCCAGCTTGCGCTGCGAGCGATCCAGCGGCAGGTGCAGCACGCCCACGGCGCGTTTCGGCGTGACGTTGGCTTTGCGCTCACCCGGACGAATCACCAGCGCGCTGACGTACAGGTCATGCCGCGCCCATTTCTTGTCCATCGGGATGTCGTAGGTTTTGCCTTCTGCGGGCACATCGATCTCTTGCCACCACAGCGGCCCTTCGCTGGACTCCACCAACAGATAGCCCTTACCCGCCGACGGTGGCGTGACCGTCACTTTTGCGGTGTCGCCATCGGCATAGGCCGGTTTGTCCAGCGCCAGCTTGACCTGATCGGGACGCACGGCGCCGCCTTCGGCGTTGTCCTGCCAGCGGTAACCGGCCCAGAAACGCACGCTGCTGATCAGGCCGGTGGCTGGATCCTCGACTTCGACGCGATACGGGCCCCACTCGACCGGGAAGCTGATTTTCGCCGTCGAGTCCTTCTTCACGCTGAGGGTTTCTTCGGACAGGTTGAGAAACTTCTCGTTGAAGTGATAGCTCCAGCCATCGCTGTCGGAGTAGTTCCAGTAGTAATCGCGGCGCTCGCGCACCAGCCGCACCTTGAGGTTGTCGGCGGCCAGTTTGTGGCCTTGGGCGTCGGCCATCAGCACTTCGAATTCAACCGGGCCGTCACCGTCAGTGGCTTCGCCGTCGTACAAACCACGCAGACCGGGCATTGCGTCAGCGGGCCAGACTGGCTGGGTCAGTCGCCGTGTGATCGGCCGTCCACCCGACTCCTGCAAACTGGCTTGCAGCACCAGCTCCAGCGGTGAACGGGCCTTGGCCCATTGGCTGTCAATGCTCAGGTCGAGCTTGCCGTTGGCGTCCAGCGTGCTGTCTTCGATTTCCAGGTCTTGCTTGAGGTCTTCCTCGGTCACCGAGCCAAACTGATAACCCGGCAGGCCGGGCACCGCTTCACGCAGAGGACGCACATACAACTGACCGTTCAGGCGATTGCCCGACGCTGGCGCGCCGTACAGGTATCGACCGGTGATGGCTACGTCGAACGGCGCATCGGGCGCCAGCGGGGTGTCGCTGCCCTTGAGTTCCAGCGCCATGCGCTCTGGCAGGAAATCTTCGACCTGGAATTCATACAGCTGCGGCTTGCCGTCACCCAGATCAAACACCAGTTGCCAGCGACCTGTCGGCGCTTCTTCCGACAGCTGCAATTGATATTGATACAGCCCGGTGGCGTCAGCGTCCCACACGAACTTGCGACTGACCTGCTCATCCGGGCGACGCACTTCCACGGTGATCGGCTGAGGTTTCACACTCTTGCCGTCGCTGTCACGCAGCAAGCCATTGAGCAGCACCACTTCTCCCGGACGATAGAGGTCGCGCGGGCCAAAGATAAAGAATTGCAGCGGATGGGCCTTGGGGCCAGTGATGTCGAATTCCGCCAGATCCAAAGCGGCGCTGTTCAGGCGCAGCATGCTGGTCTGCTCGCCTTGATGGGCCAGCAGCACCTGAGCCTTGGCCGGCAACGGCAGCTCGGCGTGGCCGGCGTTGTCGGTCTTGCCCTGGCCGATCACACGGCCTTTCTCGTCATACAGCTCGACGTCAACGCCACTCAGGGCTTTGCCGCCTTCCAGTGCCTGGGTGAACACGTCCAGGCGATTGGCGTAACGGTGCGCCGACAGACCAATGTCGCTAAGGGTGAACAGCGTGGCAGGCTGGGTGTAGTTGTAGGTCCCGGAGGCGCGCATCACGGCCAGGTAAACGCCCGGCTGTTGCAGCGGTTTGAGGCCGGAGATCGGCAGCAGCACGGTCTCGCGGGTGTTGCGCGCAGGGTTCAGGTCGAAACGGCCGCTGTAGACCAGATCAGCCAGGGGCAGCAGTTCTTTGGACTGGTAACTCTCAAGGCTTGAGGAGCCTTCCCACGAGCCCAGAAACGCAGGCAGCGACTCAGGCTTGATGCGAAAGAATTCGACGTCAACTTTATCGACGTTGAGGGCAATGACCGGCAGCCCCTCAGCGAGCCGGGTTGGCAGCAGACTGCCGCGACTGGCGAAGCCCACCGTCGCTTGCAGATCAGCCGTTTCCAGCCGCGCGGAATACTCTGCCGCCAGGGTGTTGTTGTTCACCGCCACCAGGCCCGGATCGATGGTCAGCACCAGCTTGCGCTTGGGCTCGAGGTGACGAAGGCGCAGCTCCATGAGGTTGTCCGACAGCTCCCAGGCGCCATCGACCTTGCCGTCCTTGCTGTCGACCAGGTGCACTTTTTCAGCGAACTTCTGATCAGGGTTCAAGGGCACCGAGAAGCTCAACGACAGCGTGCTGGCGCCATCGAGCTGAACTTCGGAGACGTCCACCACCGTCAACTCGCGCCCGGCGTACCGCTTGCTCAGCGCGGGAATGTCCACCGCAGGCTTGGGCTTGGCATCGGCGGGTCCCGGTTGCGCAACTGCCGCAGCAGGTGGGGCGGGGACAGCCGCGGGCTTGTCGGACGAAGAGGAATCGCAGGCACTGAGCAGTACCAGCGCGCAGGCCAGGAACAATCCTTTGTTTAGCATGAGGCACTCATTTGGACGGCAGCGATGAGGGAGCAGAAGTTATAGCACCGCTTTGGCAATCGTAAAGCGCGGCGCGCACATAGACCGTGGGTTTGTGCGTTTGTTCTCAAGGGGAAACGCAACGGTGGCTGCAGCAAACGCGCTTTGTCTGTCTGCCACGATCAACTGTAGGAGTGACCGGGGTGGCGCTCCACCTTGCTCGCGAAGGCATTTTCACAACAGATAGAGATGCGGCGGATGTACCGACGCTTTCGCGAGCAAGCTCACTCCTACAAGGTCGCGGTCGACTCAGAATCCAGGCCACGTCGCTGTACCGGTAGGAGTGAGCTTGCTCGCGAAGGCATTTTCACTACCGATAGAGATGCAGCGGATGTACTGACGCTTTCGCGGGCAAGCGCGCTCCTACAGTGGTTTTGCGGTGGGCGATGGATCCCGGTTGGGCGCGAAATCTATAGGCGATTCTTCGTCCAGTGATCGCGCAGTAACAGGAGAACGGCATACAGAAGTCCTGCATTCAGGCGTCGTCATCGCTACACTCGCGCGCTTGCCCGGGAGCCTTCATGTCCAACTTCTTCAACGACTGGCGCCAGCGCGCGACCCATCGGCAGGTGTGGGCGCTGGCCGCACCGATGATCCTGTCGAATATCTCCGTGCCGCTGGTTTCACTGGTGGACAGCACGGTCATCGGTCACCTGCCCCACGCTCACCAGCTCGGCGCTGTGGCGGTCGGCGGCACGCTGTACAGCTTTCTTGCCTGGGCGATGGGTTTTCTGCGCATGGGCACGACCGGTTTTGCCGCCCAGGCCGCCGGGCGCAATGACGGCGCTGCGCTGCGCCAGGTGCTGTTGCAGGGCCTGCTGCTGGCGATGGGGTTTTCGGTGCTACTGGGACTGATCGGCCTGCCGTTCCAGCACCTGGCGCTGGAAATGATGCAGCCCTCGGACGACCTCAACGACCTGACCCGCGACTTCTTCCATACCCGCTTGTTCGGCTTACCGGCAGCGCTGGCGAGCTACGCGCTGGTGGGCTGGTTCCTCGGGCTGCAAAACGCTCGCGCGCCGCTGGCGATTCTGCTGACCACCAACCTGGTCAACATCGCGCTGAATCTGTGGTTCGTTATGGGCCTGGACTGGGGCGTGGTCGGCAGCGCGCGTGCGTCGGTCATCGCCGAATGGACCGGCGCCCTCCTCGGGCTCGCCCTCACCCACAAAGGCCTGCGCGCCTATCCGGGACAGCTGGCCGTGTCCGCGCTAAAGCGCTGGCAGAGCTGGCGGCCGCTGCTCACGGTCAATCGCGATATCTTCATTCGCAGCCTGATCCTGCAATCGGTGTTCTTTTTGATCACCGTGCAAGGCGCTCGACTGGGCGATGCCACCGTCGCCGCCAATGCGCTGCTGCTTAATGGGCTGTTGCTGATGGCCCACGCGCTGGACGGCCTGGCTCACGCTGTCGAAGCGCTCTGCGGACACGCCATCGGCGCACGGGACCGCGACGCCTTGCGGCGCTCGCTGAATGTCTCCGGGGGCTGGTCGCTGATTTGCAGCGTCGCGTTCGTGGGGCTGTTTCTGCTGGGCGGGCACCTGTTCATCGAGCTGCAGACCGACATCACCGCAGTGCGCGAGATCGCCTTCGTTTATCTGCCCTATCTCGCCGTGCTGCCCTTTGTCGCGGTCTGGAGTTATTTGCTCGATGGTCTGTTCATCGGTGCCATCCGCGCTCGCGAGATGCGCAACGCAATGGTCGTCACGGCCTTGATCACCGCACCGTTTGCCTGGCTGGCAAGCGGGTTCGGCAATCACGGGCTATGGCTGGTATTTTTGCTGTTCATGGCGATGCGAGCGCTGACGCTGGGGTATCTGGCGTTGAAGCTCAACCGCAGCGGCGCCTGGTTCAACGGCTGACCGAAACCCTCGACACCTGTGCCTGATCCTGGGCGTGGATGAACGCCACAACTTCCTCAAGCACAGGCGCCAGGCTGCGCAGCGGCCTGGCAAATGCACCCACCAGCGTACGGTGGCTGGTGCGAGAGAAATACAGCTCACGCACTGACACGCCCTGAGCGCGCAAACGACTGGCCATGCCCCCCGTGTTGCGTTGCGGGTTTACCTCCGTGTCGTCGGCGGAAGCGAGCAGCAGCGCCGGCGGTGATGCTGCGCTGACATGGTTGATCGGCTGGGAGTCGGGTGGCGAATTCGGGAAGTAAAACACCGGCTTCACCTCCGCGTCTTCGATGGGCAGGAAATCATAGGGCCCGGCCAGACCGATCCAGCCCTTGATGATGGAAGGCGTCGTGCCCGCTCCGGCCAGCCATTGTGGGTCCAGCGCCAGCATCGCCGCGTTGTAAGCCCCGGCACTGTGGCCCATTACATACAACTTTGCCGGATCGCCGCCGAACTGACGAATGTGCGCGTGGGTCCAGGCCACTGCCTGGGCGCTGTCCCGCAGCAGCTCCTGATAATGCACTTGCGGGTACAACCGGTAATCGGCGAGCACGGCAACGATGCCACGGGACGCGAGCGCCTCCCCGACGAACGCGTAGTCGCCCCGCGATCCGCTGGTCCAGCTGCCGCCATAAAAGAACACGACGATCGGCGCGTCCGGCACTGCATCTTTGGGCGTGTAGATATCGAGTTTATTGCGCGGGTCCGGACCGTACGCCAGGTCAGACGTTCTGCTGAAGGTGTCGCTCGGGGTAAACGCGTTGAGCACCTTCAACGGCGAGCAGGCCATCAGCAAGGTCATCAGCCAGGCGGTGAACACCGCTTTGAGCGCCAGTTTGATCATGGTTCATTCTCATAAAACGCTGGAGGAGGTCTTGCATGCAGGGTGACGTTTGATCTTCGCCGACTGGCATTGCAAACGAAGAAAACGGGCCACCGGGGCCCGTTTTTTTCAAATTGCCTGCATCATCACGACGACAGGTAGGACGACCGCGTCAGGCCCAGACGCAACGCATCCAGAAACTGGGTGCGTTCACGCGGGGTGATCTTGGCGCTGGCGACTTTGTCCCGATAATGGGTCATCAGCTCTTCCGGCGACAAGTGCACGTAACGCAGCATGTCTTCGATGGTGTCGTGGGTTTCGATCCCGGCCGAATACGCACTGCCATCCTGATTCTGGTAGATGTTCACCGAATCGGTGTCACCAAACAGGTTGTGCATGTCGCCCAGAATTTCCTGATACGCGCCGACCAGGAACACGCCCAGCAAGTAATCCTCACCCTCGTTCAACGAGTGAACCGGCAGGCTGGTCTCGATGCTCTGCTCGTCGACGTATTGGTTGATTTTGCCGTCGGAGTCGCAGGTCAGGTCTTGCAGCACGGCGCGACGCAGCGGCTCCTCGTCCAGACGATGCAGCGGAATGATCGGCAGCACCTGATCGATCGCCCAGGTGTCCGGCAGGCTCTGGAACACCGAGAAGTTGCAGATGTACTTGTCGGCCAGCTTGTCGTTGAGCTCGTCGAGCACCTGGCGATGAGAGCGCTGACGGGCTTTCAGCGAGTTATGCAGACGGCGGCACACCGCGAAGTAGCACTGCTCGCCCAAGGCCTTTTGCGCCAGGGTGATCTTGCCGTCGGAATACTGGGACGCGATGTCGCTCATGTAGTGCGTGGCGCGCCAGTAGGTCTCGGTGACCATTTCGATGTCGGTCGGGCCGAGCAGGTCGATCAGCCACTGCAGGGTTTCCGGGAGGCTTTCCTTGTCGGTGATTTCCGGCACTTCGTCGTTGTGACGCTCGACGTCGGTGACCTGAATCACGAGCATGGCGTGGTGCGCGGTCAGCGAACGGCCGCTTTCCGAGAAAATGTGCGGATGCGGCAGGCCCTGCGCGTCGCAGAACTCCTTGAGCATCCCGACCACGACACCGGCGTAATCGTCCATGTCGTAGTTGATCGAACTGGCATTGCGCGAATGCGTGCCGTCGTAGTCGACACCCAGACCGCCGCCTACGTCGATGTGATCGACCGGCAGGCCGAGGTTGCGCAGCTCGCCGTAGTAACGAATCGCTTCCTTGAAACCGTGCTGATAGTCGGCCAGGTTGGCGATCTGCGAACCCATGTGGAAGTGCAGCAGGCGGATGCCCTGATCGAGCCCGGCCTTGGTGAAGCGTTCTACGACCGACAGCAATTGCGCAGCGGACAGCCCGAACTTGGACTTCTCGCCGCCGGTGTCGGCCCACTTGCTGGAAGCCAGGGACGACAGGCGCACACGCAGACCCACTTGCGGCGCGACCTTCAGCTCGGCGGCTTCTTCGATCACCAGTTCGACTTCGGACTCTTTCTCGATAACGATGAAAACGTTGTGGCCCAGCTTCTGACCCATCAAGGCCAGACGAATGAATTCGCGGTCCTTGTAGCCGTTGCAGACGATGGTGCCGCCCTTCGGCGCCAGAGCCAGCACGGCCATCAGCTCAGGTTTGGAACCGGCTTCGAGACCAATGGAAACGTTTTGCGTGGCGATGATGTTTTCCACCACCGCCTCTTGCTGGTTGACCTTGATCGGGTACAGCGCGGTGTATTTGCTCTGGTATTCCAGACGAGCGATGTTCTCGTCGAACGCACCGGTCAGCTGACGCACGCGGTCCTGCAGGATGTCAGGGAAGCGCACCAGCAGTGGCAGGGACAAGCCGCTCTTGCGCAGCTGATCGACCTGCTCGTAAAGATCGATGGGCGAGCTGGTCGGCCCGTTGGGGCGAACTTCAACGCGGCCGGCTTCATTGATTGCGAAATAACCGGCCCCCCAATGACGGATCCCGTAGACACTGCGGCTGTCTGCCACGGTCCATTGGCTGCCATCGTCTTTGCGTGTGCGTCGTACGGACATCAAAGTCCCCTATAGAAAAGTCATAAAGCCCCGGCCTGACCGGCTGGGCGCAGTGTAGAGCGTGGAAATGACGGTTTGGCGCCTGCTCGCTGTGGGGCAATAGACCCGCATTGCGCAGCAGAGTTTGCATGGGTGACTGCAGCCAGACCGACGACGAATATCGACGGACTCGAAACAGACGGCTCAACCGCCCGACTTCTTCGCCTTGAAACCCTGCTTGACCAGCTCGGCCAGCAGCGTTTCGACGTGGTCACCCTGGATCTCGATCACGCCATCCTTCAGCGCGCCGCCGGTTCCGCAGCGTTGCTTGAGGGTCTTTGCCAAGTCCTTGAGCGCGTCCTCGGTCAGCGGAACGCCGGTGACGGTCGTAACGGTCTTGCCGCCGCGGCCTTTGCTTTCACGGCGCACGCGGGCGATGCCATCACCTTCCGGGATGAGCGTGCTTTTGCAGGTGCAGGCGTCGACGGGCTGACGGCAGTCGGGACAATGCCGACCGGCGTCGGTTGAAAATACCAGGCCACCGAGGGCGGCGAAGGATGCGGCTTTTTTGGCCACCGGCAATCCTCTTGTTGAGGAGCGAAGTCTGGCCGACGGGAGCCGACCGCGAAGCCCCACTCAGGCAGGGGCAGCGCTACCGGATCGCAAGGGCGGTCCGGCGTGAAAAGTCGCGCAGTGTAACGGCAAAAGGCGCCGATGCTAAGTGCAAATATGCGCCAATTTACGGGACATTTGCGACGCCTTCCAAATAGCGCTTAAGGGCGGCCAGCGAGTCCGGGCAGTAAGGCTTTTCAGTGGTTTCGCGCAGCACTTGTTCGATGCTGAGAAAGCGCGCTTGCAGCACTTCTTCCGGCTGGAGCTTCAGCGGCCCGTCCCAGACTGCCGAAAACACCGCGCACCACAGCCGGTTATCCGGTTGATCGAAGAAAAAACGCTCGTGCGCCGCAAGCGGCACGCCGGAGACGCCCAGCTCTTCCGCCAGTTCACGCGCCGCCGAGAGCTCGTAGCCTTCATCGGCCTGCACCATGCCGCCCGCCGCCACATCCCAATAACCGGGATAAATCGCCTTGCTCAGCGTGCGTTGATGCACACACAGTTCGCCAGCCGAATTGAACAGCAAGATGTAGGTTCCGCGCCCGATCAGGCCGCGCTCTCGCAGCTCTGCCCGGGGCAAGGAACCCAGTGGTTGATCGTGACGATCAACCCAGGCAATCAGCTCGGCGTCCGAAGCCGCACGGTGGGCGGCCTCTTGATCGGAAACACTCATCGATCAGCCTTGGGACAGCAGCTGACGCAGGTCAATCACCGCCGCGTTGGCACGCGACAGGTAGTTGGCCATGACCAGCGAGTGGTTGGCGAAGATACCAAACGGGCTGCCGTTGAGGATCATCGGGCTCCAGACCGGCTCTTGCGAGGCTTCCAGTTCACGAATGATCTGACGCACGCTGACGGTTGCATTTTTCTTCGCCAGCACGTCGGCGAAATCGACTTCGATCGCGCGCAGCAGATGTGACAGCGCCCAGGCCTGACCGCGTGCTTCATAGAAGACGTTGTCGATCTGCATCCATGGGGTTTCAACAATTTCTTCGTCAACCTGCGGGACTTCGCCCGGCTTGACCGTGACCGTGGACTGCGCTTCGGTTTTCAGGGTGCTGTTCAGCTTGACCCGGCCCACGCTGGCGGACAACCGTTGGGACAATGAGCCCAGTCGCGTACCGACGTCGCCCAGCCAGTTATTCAGGTTATCGGCGCGGGTGTAAAACAGCGCGCCCTTCTGGTTCGGGTCAGACAGGCGCGCCTGATAGCGGCTCAGCGCAGCGATGCCGTCGCGGTATTGAGACTCGCTCGAAGGCAGCACCCAGCTTTTGTTGTCGAAGTTGAACAGCGGCTCGGCACGCGCCAGATCGCCATCTTCAGCGGACTGGGATTGCGAGCGGGCGAAGTCTTTACGCAGTGCGCGGCTCAGGTCGCGCACCTGGACCAATACGCCGTATTCCCAGCTCGGCATATTGTCCATCCACAGGCCGGGCGGCGAGCGATCGTTGGAGATGTAACCGCCTGGCTTGTCCAGCAGGGTGGACGCGACGGTCTTGAGGGTTTCGACGGTGGTGTAGCCCAGCACCATCTGCTTGCCTTCGCTTTGCGCGGCAGCCTGGGCTTGCTGCTGAACCGGAAACAGGGGCGGTTCGCTGCTCCACCAGATGCCGAGCACCACGGTGACCACCAGATAAATACCCACCACGGCCCCGACGGCGCGACTGAACAACAGGCCGCCCCAATAACCGCGAGAACCGCGAGGCGCCTTGCCCATCGGCTTTTCGTCAACGCGTTCAGTTCCCGCGCTGCCCGAGCGCTTCTTCCAATCCAGCATGGCCTTGTCCTTTCAATCACGGAATTCAGTGCTTCTGACCGCAACCTTACAGCAAGGTGCGTTTGCTAGGGAATGTGGTGGCAGGTGCAATTGTTTAGCAACTGAGCCGAGCGGATTGTAAACGCCGCGCGGTCTTTCCGACGCTTCCCCGCCTAAAGCCGGTGCTGATAGGGATATGGGGCTTGAGTGCATCTCATCCATTTTCCTGCCTCTCAAAACCACTGCTGATCACCCCTTATGAGTTGAACCAACTGGTACGAACACTCGAGCGCGTTAAAAGGTGCAAAGTTGGTGGATAAAAAGCTGAACAATGACAAGAAAATGACTTGCGGCATCCTGACCAGGGAAAACTAGTGCTAGCATAGCGCCAGCATTCACATCGGGGCTTACCCTATAAAGAAGCCAGGACATGACCGAAGCAGCAGACCCGAGCCGCGACCGGCTCAGACACCACTTTGCCCAGCGCGTTATCCATCAGGCTCGTCAGATTCTTGAGGTATGGCAGCGCCTGCAGCACGGTGAATGGTCGCCAGCGGACATGGCTGAGCTCACCGAAGCCAACCAGCGGCTGCTGCGTTTCGCCGAACGTTTCGAGCAGGCCGAACACGTGCAACTGGCCACTGCCATTAACCTGGCATTGCTGGACGTCGACGCCAATCGCGGCCGTTTGAGCAGCGCCCTGATTACCGACCTCAATCGCCTGATGCAACGCCTGTCCCGAACCGGCCTCAGGCACGGTGACAGTCTTGAGCAAACCGCCCTGCCGCCCCTGCGCAAGCCGATTTACATCGTGCTGGAGGATCATGAACGCGGCGAGCGTCTGGCCAGGCAACTGGAATTCTTCGGCCTGAGCGCGCAGTCACTCGGCTGCGTCGACACGTTCCACATGACCATGGCAGAGCGCTTGCCCGCCGCCGTCGTCATGGACGTCGACTTTGGTGGTGCTGGCGAAGGCCTGAAGCTCGCCACCCAGATGCAGGAAGGTCTCGAGCAAAAACTGCCGTTGCTGTTTTTCAGCCATCACGAGACAGACACGCCCACGCGCCTCGCCGCCGTCCGCGCTGGAGGCGAAGAGTTTCTGACCGGCACGCTGGAGGCCTCAAGTCTGCTGGAGAAAATTGAAATCCTGACCCGGGTCGCGCAGTACGAACCGTACAAGGTGCTGATCATCGACGATTCACGCGCCCAGGCGACACACACCGAGCGCTTGCTCAACGGCGCCGGAATCGTCACCCGCACCCTGCTCGACCCGATCAAAACCATGCCTGAGCTGGCCGACTTTCAGCCTGACCTGATCATCCTCGACATGTACATGCCCGGTTGCACCGGCACCGAACTGGCCAAGGTGATCCGCCACAATGACCGCTACGTCAGCGTGCCGATCATTTATCTCTCGGCGGAAGACGATCTGGACAAACAGCTGGATGCGATGAGCGAAGGCGGCGACGACTTCCTTACCAAACCCATCAAGCCTCGCCATCTGATTACCACCGTGCGCAACCGCGCAGCGCGGGCGCGCAACCTCAAGGCGCGCATGGTCCGCGACAGCCTGACCGGCCTGTACAACCACACGCACATCCTGCAACTGCTGGAAGATTGCAGCTTCCGCTCCCGGCGGGAGAACAAGCCGCTGAGCTTCGCCATGCTGGACATCGACCACTTCAAGAGGGTCAACGACGGCCACGGCCACCCCATGGGCGACCGTGTGATCAAGAGCCTGGCGCTGTTCCTCAAGCAACGCCTGCGCAAGACCGATTACATCGGTCGCTATGGCGGTGAGGAGTTTGCCGTGGTCATGCCGGACACGGATCTGGCTGCCGCCCACGGCGTGCTCGACGAAATCCGCCAGCGCTTCGCTGAAATCCACTACCCCGCGCAGCCCGTGGATCTGTTCTGCACGTTCAGCGCCGGGGTGGTGGAAATCGCCGAGGACGACGACGCACTGATGATGGCCTCGCAAGCAGACGAGGCGCTGTACCGGGCAAAAAAGGCAGGTCGCAATCAGGTGCATGGCCTGGAGGTACGAGTGGCAATGACGTCTCTGAGCAAACACACCCAGTCGGACATCGTTTGACTGCTGCGTCCTGCATCATTTTCAGACCGAAGTTCAGACCGAAGAACTCTCGCCCTCCCTGCACGCCCGCAGACACTCCGCTATCATGCGCGGACTTTTGTGATGCGAGACCGCCATGCGCCGCCTGCTTTGTCTGTTACTGCTGATCTGTGCCTTGCCCGCCGTTGGCGCGAGCTTTCTGGAGAGCAGATCGAGCCCCACACTGGGCGGCGCCGCAGTGGACAACAGCAAGGACTTCCTGCCGGTTCGTCAGGCGTTTCAGCTGAACCTGAGCGACACCACACCTGAATCCATCAAGCTGCAGTTTGTCGCCACCGAAGGCTATTACCTGTATCGGCATCGCTTTCAATTTCGCACCGAACCTGCCGATATCGGCCTCGGCGCCGCGCAACTGCCCGACGGCGAAAAGAAACATGATGAGTACTTCGGCGACGTCGAGGTCTACCACGGTATTCTCGACGTCACCCTGCCGCGCAAAGCCGGAGACACGCGCCCCTTCACGCTTGTCGTCACCTATCAGGGCTGCGCGGACAAAGGACTGTGCTACCCACCGGAAACCGAGCGCCTGAGCATTGGCGGCGCGAGCCCCGCAGTGTCCGATACCCCACTCGCTGGCGATGTCACCCACGTCGAGTTCAGCTGGAAACAACTGGCGCTGTTTTTCCTCGCCGGCGTCGGGCTGACCTTCACACCATGCGTGCTGCCGATGCTGCCGATCCTCTCCGGCGTGGTCCTGCGCGGGCAGATCGGCGGGCTGCGCGGTTTCTCTTTGTCCCTGGCCTACGTGCTGCCGATGGCGATCTGCTTTGCCATTCTTGGCGCAGTGATGGGTATGTTTGGCGCCAGCCTGAATCTGCAGGCGCGGTTGCAGTCAGCGTGGGTGCTCGTGCCGTTCGCCGGGTTCTTTGCGCTGTTTGCCGTCGCCATGTTCGGCGCGTTCGAGCTGCGCCTGCCCCGCGCGCTCAATGACCGACTGGACCGCATCGCTGGCAATACGCAGGGCGGCTCCTTGTGGGGCGCAGCCGTTCTGGGCGTGGTTTCTAGCCTGCTGGTTTCGCCATGCGTGTCGGCACCATTGGCCGGCGCGCTGCTTTATATAAGCGCCAGCGGCGATGCGCTGGGTGGCGCCTTGAAACTGTTCGTTCTGGGCCTGGGCATGGGCGCGCCGCTGGTGCTGGTAGCAACGGGCGGCGCGGCGTGGCTGCCTAAAAGCGGGCCGTGGCTGGTCGCGGTCAAGAATGCCATCGGCGTACTGTTGCTGGCCCTCGCCATCGGTTTGCTCAGCCGTGTGATTCCGGGGCAGGCCACGTTGCTGTTGATCGGACTGCTATGGGCCGGCGTCGCGTTGTTCCTGGGCGCACTGGAATTCGGCGAAAAAACCACGCGAGGTCGCCTCGCTCAACTGCTTGGCGTGTTCTTGCTGTTTTACGCCCTTGCCTGCTGGTATGGCGCGTTGAGCGGTCAGACGGATCCGCTACGTCCGCTGGGTCAATCCAGGATCGATTCGGGCCCTGCCCAACCGGCTGCGGAAAGCCGCTGGCAGACCGTGACCCAGGCCAGCGAACTGGACCAAATTCTTGCGGAGTCAAAAAGCGAAGGCCAGCCGGTCTTGGTCGACTGGTACGCCGACTGGTGCATCAGCTGCAAGGTCATCGAGCATGAGGTGCTGCCGGATCCGAAAATCGTCAGTCAGCTTGTCGCTTTCAGACTGATCCGTTTCGACATGACTGACAGCAACACGGAGCAACGTGCATTGCTGGATCGCTACAAACTGTTCGGCCCTCCCGCGCTGCTGTTTTTCGGAAAAAACGGCAACGAGCTGGCAAACGTGCGTGTCGTCGGCGAAATCGACGTCGAAGCGTTCGCAGAGCGCCTTTCTAGAGCAAATGACCAAATTTAGCGCCATGGTCACAAACTTCGCGCGAACATCGGGCATCGTGCTGAATATTGTGGGTAACTGGACAGTCCATCGTACTTTCCGGCATAGTCGCTGCCCATCAGCGGCTCACTCTGTACGTGAGCGTCGAAAACGCGAACAACAAGGAACACTCGATGGCGACTTTTCTGGTTCTTCACGGACCTAACCTGAACCTGCTGGGGACCCGTGAACCGGGGATCTATGGCTCGATCACGTTGGCCGATATCAACCAGGATCTGGAACAGCGTGCGCGCGAAGCCGGTCACCACCTGATGTACCTGCAGAGCAACGCTGAGTACGAGCTGATCGATCGCATCCACGCTGCACGCGATGAAGGCGTGGACTTCATCCTGATCAATCCGGCTGCTTTTACGCACACAAGCGTTGCGATACGTGACGCGTTGCTGGGAGTGAGCATCCCATTCATCGAAGTGCACCTGTCAAACGTGCACAAGCGCGAACCTTTCCGCCATCACTCCTACTTTTCAGATGTTGCTGTAGGCGTGATCTGCGGCCTTGGCGCCAGCGGTTACCGACTGGCCCTGGAGGCCGCCCTGGAACAATTGGCCAAGAGTTCGAAAGCGTGAACGGCCCAGTCCCGTACTGAGCCAGACCGCCGGAACCGGCTACCAAATCCCCCTGACCGTCCCTTGGGAGTTGATGATTAATGGATATCCGTAAAGTCAAGAAACTGATCGAACTGCTGGAAGAGTCCGGCATCGACGAACTGGAGATCCGTGAAGGCGAAGAATCCGTACGGATCAGCCGTCACAGCAAGACTCCAGCACAGCAGTACTACGCGCCTGCCCCGGTTGCCGCTCCGGCACCTGCCCCGGTTGCAGCCCCCGTGGCCGCCGCTGAAGCACCTGCTGCTCCACAGCACGCCGGCAATGTCATCAAGTCGCCAATGGTCGGTACCTTCTACCGCACTCCGGCGCCTGGCTCGCCAGCCTTCGTCGAAGTCGGCAAGACCGTCAAGAAAGGCGACACCATCTGCATCGTTGAAGCGATGAAAATGATGAACCACATCGAAGCCGAAGTCAGCGGCACGATCGAATCCATCCTGGTAGAAAACGGTCAGCCGGTTGAGTATGACCAGCCGCTGTTCACTATCGTTTGAACCGGGGAGAGCCTGCGATGTTGGAAAAAGTCCTGATCGCCAACCGCGGCGAAATCGCCTTGCGCATCTTGCGTGCCTGTAAAGAACTGGGCATCAAGACCGTCGCGGTCCATTCCACGGCAGACCGTGAGCTGATGCACCTTGGCCTGGCAGACGAAACCGTCTGCATCGGCCCGGCGCCAGCCAATCTGTCGTACCTGAACATTCCGGCCATTATCTCGGCTGCGGAGCTGACCGGCGCCACGGCGATCCACCCGGGCTACGGTTTCCTCGCGGAAAACGCAGACTTTGCCGAGCAGGTCGAGAAATCCGGCTTCGCCTTCATCGGCCCCAAGGCCGAAACCATTCGCCTGATGGGCGACAAGGTTTCCGCCAAAGACGCCATGAAGCTCGCCAACGTGCCAACCGTTCCCGGTTCCGACGGCCCGTTGCCGGAAGACGAAGAAACCGCGCTGCGCATCGGCCGTGAAGTCGGCTATCCGGTGATCATCAAGGCCGCTGGCGGCGGCGGTGGTCGCGGCATGCGCGTGGTGCACAAGGAAGAAGACCTGATCGAAGCGGCCAAGCAGACTCGCGCTGAAGCGGCTGCCTGGTTCAGCAACCCGATGGTCTACCTGGAAAAATACCTGACCAACCCACGTCACGTGGAAGTCCAGGTGATTTCCGACGGTCAGGGCCAGGCGATCCACCTGGGCGATCGTGATTGCTCCCTGCAGCGCCGCCACCAGAAGGTTCTGGAAGAAGCGCCTGCACCGTTCATCGACGAGCAAGCCCGCAAGGACGTGTTCGCGGCCTGTGTCAAAGCCTGCATCGACATCGGCTACCGTGGCGCCGGCACGTTCGAGTTCCTGTACGAGAACGGCCGTTTCTACTTCATCGAAATGAACACCCGTGTTCAGGTGGAGCACCCGGTTTCGGAGATGGTCACCGGCATCGACATCGTGAAGGAGATGCTCAGCATCGCCGCCGGCAACAAACTGTCGTTTACCCAGGATGACGTTGTCATTCACGGGCATTCGCTGGAGTGCCGGATCAACGCTGAAGATCCAAAGACCTTCGTCCCGAGCCCGGGCCTGGTCAAGCATTTCCACGCGCCAGGCGGTAACGGCGTGCGTGTGGATTCGCACCTGTACAGCGGCTACAAGGTTCCGTCCAACTACGACTCGTTGATCGGCAAGCTGATCACCTGGGGCGCGACCCGCGACGAAGCCATGGCGCGCATGCGTAACGCCCTGGATGAAATCGTGGTCGACGGCATCAAGACCAACATCCCGCTGCACCGTGATCTGACCCGCGATGAAGGCTTCTGCGAAGGCGGCGTCAACATCCACTACCTGGAACACAAGCTGGCCGCTGACAAGCATTGATCCGCCAGTAAGTGCTACAGACCAACAAAGCCGCTTTCGAGCGGCTTTGTTGTTTTTCGGTCGGGCCTCTGGATTTTGGGACGCGCCCATCCTGTGGGACCGGCTTTAGCCGGGAAGAGGCCTGGGTGACCGACATCACCTTCGCGGTGTGACGCTTAACGCATTCCCGGCTAAAGCCGGTCCCACTTTCCCAGCCTCACTGCCACACCCTCTTTGTTGTTTCCCCGCGAACCCCGTAAACTTCCCGGTCTTTCGTGGCCGTTGGCCGCTTCTCAATTTTTCAACTCGAAGGTCACCCGCCATGCCTTGGCTGCAAGTCCGTCTCGCCATTAGCCCAGAACAAGCCGAAACCTACGAAGACGCCCTGCTCGAAGTGGGCGCCGTATCGGTGACGTTCATGGACGCTGAAGACCAGCCGATCTTCGAGCCAGAGCTGAACACCACGCCGCTGTGGTCGCACACGCACCTGCTGGCGCTGTTCGAAGCCGACACCGATGCCGATCACGTCCTCGCTCACCTGAGATTGCTGACCGACGCCGAGCTGCCGGAGCACACCCATGAAGTGATCGAAGATCAGGACTGGGAACGCAGCTGGATGGACAACTTCAACCCGATGCGCTTCGGCCAGCGGCTGTGGATCGTGCCGAGCTGGCACGCCGCACCGGAGCCGGAAGCGGTCAATCTGTTGCTCGACCCGGGCCTGGCGTTCGGCACGGGTACCCATCCGACCACCGCGCTGTGCCTTGAGTGGCTCGACGGCCAGGACCTCGCCGACTGCAACGTGCTGGATTTCGGCTGCGGCTCCGGCATCCTCGCCATCGCCGCGCTGCTGTTGGGCGCTAAACAGGCCGTCGGCACCGACATCGACGTCCAGGCCCTTGAAGCGTCCCGCGACAACGCCGGTCGCAACAACGTCCCTGCCGAGAAATTCCCGCTGTATTTGCCTGAAGACCTGCCCCAGGTGCCGGCCGACGTGCTGGTGGCCAACATCCTCGCCGGCCCGCTGGTTTCTCTGGCGCCACAGTTGGCGAGCCTGGTCAAACCCGGTGGCCGACTGGCGCTGTCCGGTATCCTTGCCGAGCAAGGCGATGAAGTTGCCGCCGCTTACGCTGACACCTTCGAGCTGGACCCGATCGCCAACCGCGAGGGCTGGGTACGGATCACCGGTCGTCGCCGCTGACAGCCAGTTACCCTAAGATCCAACCATCAGGCGCTCTTTAACCCCGGATACCCGCATGACCGACAGCTTCGTCACTCAGTGCCCGCATTGCCAGACCAGTTTCCGCGTCAGTCACGCTCAGTTGAGCGTGGCCCGAGGCATGGTCCGCTGTGGCTCATGCCTGCAGGTGTTCAACGCCGCGAAACAGCTGTTGGAGCAACGCGACGGAACAACCCCGGAAACGCCGTCGCCTTCCGCGCCAAACGCCGAAGGCGTGGAGAAGAAGCCGGAAATCCTCGCGCCGCAGTCACTCGTCGTGACCCAGCCAGCGCCACTGCCGGTCAAGCGTGACGAGCGTGAAGTCGATCTGGATAGCCTCGATCTGGACGATCTGGACGTTGAACTGGCGCGTCTGGAACAACGCGAAATTCAGCTCCCCGAGTCCTTCGGGCGGGTCAGCAAGGCGCGCGATCACGACGAAGTCGAGTCCTTCAGCGCCCGACGCGACGAGCCTGACGTCGCGCAGGAGTCGTGGGCCCACGGGATGAGTCACGACGACGTCGACCAGCTGCCCGAACTTCGCGCAGAAGTCGTCGAGGAACGCGAAGCGCATACCGACCACACGATAGACGAAGGCCCGCTGGACGAGCCGATCAATCAGCAGGACCGCCATCGCACCGAGCCTTCATTCTCGCTGACGCCGGACGATCTGGACGACCTGAATGACGAGCCGGCTCGCCCCCACTCGTTCAAGCATCAAGCCGAACCCGACGACGACGCAACGTCGGAACGCTTCACCGCCCTCGACAACCATGACGATCAGGATCGCCTCAGCGCCCGTCATGATGATGAGGAAGACGATGAGGCCCCGCACGCAGCTGCCGACGGCAAGCGTGGCGGCCGCAACGAACCAGGCCTGCGGGACAGGGCGTTGGTCGACCTGACGGATGACCCGCTGCAGTTGTCCTGGCAGAAACCCAAACCGCGCTGGGGGCGGCGCCTGCTGTGGATGCTGTTGATCCTGATTGCGCTGGGCGCACTGGCCGGCCAGTACATTGCCTACCACTTCGAGGAGCTGGCGCGACAGGATCAGTACCGGCCCATTTTCATGGAGCTGTGCCCGTCCCTCGGCTGCAAGGTCCCGTCCAAGGTCGATATCAAACTGCTCAAGAGCAGCAACCTTGTCGTGCGCAGCCACCCCGAATTTCAAGGCGCACTGGTCGTCGACGCGATCATCTATAACCGTGCGTCCTTTTCCCAGCCGTTCCCGCTGCTCGAACTACGCTTTGCCGATGCGACGGGTCAGTTGATCGCCAGCCGCCGATTCAAACCAGGCGAGTACCTGAGCGGCGAGCTCGCGGGCAAAGACGAAATGCCGCCACAGACGCCGATCCACATTGCGCTGGACATTCTCGACCCGGGCCCCAAGGCGGCGAACTACAGTCTGAGCTTCCGTTCGCCGGAGTAAAAACGACGGACGCAGCGGGTTTCCCGCACCGAAATGCAGCACCCTGCGCGAGACGGGATGCCCGAAATCCGACGACACTTTTATGACGATGCCGGCCTAAACCTAACCGTTTGCGATAAGAACGGAACTGTTCAGATTTTATCCAATTCAGCCTTTATCCAGTCATCGAGAGCGGGTATCATGCCCACCCTTTTTCATACTCTGGGTCCCGTCTGAATTGGCGCTGAAGCACTTTTCGGACCAGACCTCGTGATTCGGCCCCACAACAGGTCACCCTATGTCGGCGGTACGCATCGGCCCTTACACATTGCAAAACGGCTTGATTCTCGCCCCGATGGCGGGTGTCACCGACCAGCCCTTCCGCCAACTCTGTCGCCAGCTCGGCGCAGGCCTGGTGGTCTCGGAAATGGTCACCAGCGACATGAGCCTGTGGAGCAGCCGCAAGTCGCGGTTGCGCATGATTCACGAAGGCGATCCCGAGCCACGCTCGGTACAGATCGCTGGCGGGGACCCGCAGATGCTTGCGGACGCAGCACGCGCCAACGTCGAACTCGGCGCGCAGATCATCGACATCAACATGGGTTGCCCGGCGAAAAAGGTCTGCAACAAGGCCGCCGGCTCGGCGCTGTTGAAAGATGAGCAGTTAGTGACCGAAATCCTGCACGCGGTGGTCGCGGCAGTCGAGGTACCGGTCACGCTGAAGATTCGCACCGGCTGGGACCGGGCGAACAAGAATGGTCTGACCGTCGCCAGAATTGCCGAACAAGCCGGCATTCAGGCATTGGCGGTGCACGGGCGAACCCGTGCCGATCTCTACACCGGTGAAGCCGAGTACGACACCATCGCCGCGATCAAGCAGGCGGTGTCCATCCCGGTGTTTGCCAACGGCGATATCGATTCACCGGAAAAGGCCCGCTACGTCCTCGACGCAACCGGCGCCGACGGGCTGTTGATTGGCCGGGCCGCCCAGGGGCGCCCATGGATTTTTCGCGAGATAGAACACTACCTGCAGACCGGGGAAAAACTTCCGGGCCTGCCCGTCGGTGAAGTGGAACGCATTCTGCTAGAGCATCTGGCTGCGCTTCACACGTTCTATGGCGACGTGATGGGCGTGCGAATCGCCCGCAAACACGTCGGCTGGTACCTCGCAACGTTGCCGGGCGCCAGGGAGTTTCGCGCCCTTTTCAACCGTTTGGATGATACAGAAGCACAGTGCGCCAACGTTCGGGAGTTCTTTTCCCAGCGCGATAAATCCCTCCCAGCAGGGAACGAAGAAGAGGTGGCCGCATGACGATGATGACTGAGACTTTAGTGAGTGGAACAACACCCGTGAGCGACAACGTCAATTTGAAACAACACCTCAATACGCCGAGCGAAGAGGGTCAGACCCTGCGCGGAAGCGTCGAGAAGGCGTTGCACAACTACTTCGCTCATCTGGAAGGTGCGGCCGTCACTGATGTCTACAACCTGGTGCTCTCGGAAGTCGAGGCGCCGTTGCTCGAGTGCGTGATGAACTACGTCAAGGGCAACCAGACCAAGGCCTCCGAGCTGCTGGGGCTGAATCGCGGCACCCTGCGCAAGAAACTCAAGCAGTACGACCTGCTGTAAGCATCCGAAAAACAAGCGACCTCACTTCAATGCGGTCGTTTTTTTTGCAAAATTCTTTTGCTTTTGATGGAAGTTGAGATGACCGACCAGACGACCCGCCTGCCGATCCGCCGCGCCTTGATCAGCGTATCCGACAAGACCGGCATCCTCGAATTCGCGCGTGAACTCCAAGCCCTCGGTGTCGAGATCCTCTCCACCGGCGGTAAGTTCAAGCTGCTCAAGGACAACGGCGTTGCAGCGGTAGAAGTCGCCGACTACACCGGCTTTGCGGAAATGATGGACGGCCGGGTCAAGACACTGCACCCGAAAATCCACGGCGGCATCCTCGGCCGTCGCGGCATCGACGACGCCATCATGACCGAACACGGCATCAAGCCGATCGACCTGGTCGCGGTGAATCTCTACCCGTTCGAAGCGACCGTTTCCAAGCCGGGCTGCGACCTGCCGACGGCCATCGAGAACATCGATATCGGCGGCCCGACCATGGTTCGCTCTGCCGCTAAAAACCACAAAGACGTCGCCATCGTCGTCAACGCCAGCGATTACACGAACGTGCTGGAAAGCCTTAAGGCCGGCGGCCTGACCTACGCGCAGCGCTTTGACCTGATGCTCAAGGCATTCGAGCACACCGCCGTCTACGACGGCATGATCGCCAACTACCTGGGCAGCGTTGACCAGTCCGCTGAAACCCTGAGCACCGAAGGCCGCAGCGAATTCCCGCGCACCTTTAACAGCCAGTTCATCAAGGCGCAGGAAATGCGCTACGGCGAGAACCCGCACCAGAGCGCGGCGTTCTACGTTGAAGCCAGGCCTGCCGAAGTCGGCATCGCCACCGCGACCCAACTGCAAGGCAAAGAGCTTTCCTACAACAACGTCGCCGATACTGACGCGGCGCTTGAGTGCGTGAAGAGTTTCGTCAAGCCTGCCTGCGTGATCGTCAAACACGCCAACCCGTGCGGCGTTGCAGTAAGCCTGGATACAGAGGGCGGCATTCGTCAGGCCTACGAGCTGGCCTATGCCACCGATAGCGAATCGGCGTTCGGCGGCATCATCGCCTTCAACCGTGAACTGGATGCCGAGACGGCCAAGGCCATCGTTGAGCGTCAGTTCGTCGAAGTGATCATCGCCCCGAGCGTCAGCGCCGACGCTCAGGCCGTCATTGCCAGTAAAGCCAACGTGCGCCTGTTGACCAGCGGCCAGTGGGACGCAGAACGCGCGCCGGCCTGGGATTACAAGCGGGTCAACGGTGGCTTGCTGGTACAGAGCCGTGACATCGGCATGATCGGCGCCGACGACCTGAAAGTGGTCACCCAGCGCGCGCCGACCGAGCAGGAAATCCACGACCTGATCTTCGCCTGGAAAGTCGCCAAGTACGTGAAATCCAACGCCATCGTCTACGCCAAGAACCGCCAGACCATCGGCGTCGGCGCAGGCCAGATGAGCCGCGTGAACTCCGCGCGCATTGCTGCGATCAAGGCCGAACACGCCGGCTTGCAGGTGCAGGGCGCGGTCATGGCCTCCGATGCGTTCTTCCCGTTCCGCGACGGCATCGACAACGCTGCCAAGGTCGGCATCACCGCGGTGATCCAGCCAGGCGGCTCGATGCGTGACGCCGAGGTGATTGCGGCAGCCGACGAAGCAGGTATCGCGATGGTATTCACCGGCATGCGCCATTTCAGGCACTGAGTGCAGCGGCAAGCATCAAGCTGCAAGCGGTAAGTAAAAGCAGAGTCGCGTCGCTTTACTCGCCCTTGCAGTCTTATTAATTCAGAGCAATGAGCCGTGATTAAGAGTTGTGCTATTCGCTTTTACTTGCCGCTTGTAGCTTGCAGCTTCTCCGAAGGAGTCTTTCTTTGAATATTTTAATCATTGGCAGCGGTGGCCGTGAACACGCTCTGGCCTGGAAGGTCGCGCAGGACGCTCGTGTCGAGAAAGTCTTCGTCGCTCCCGGCAATGCCGGCACTGCCACTGAAGCCAAGTGTGAAAACGTCGCGATCGACGTGCTGGCGCTGGAGCAACTGGCCGACTTCGCCGAGAAGAACGTCGCGCTGACCATCGTCGGTCCGGAAGTGCCGCTGGTGGCCGGTGTCGTCGACCTGTTCCGCGCCCGCGGCCTGAAGTGCTTCGGCCCGACCAAAGGCGCCGCACAGCTGGAAGGCTCCAAGGCATTCACCAAGGACTTCCTGGCGCGCCACAACATTCCCTCTGCCGACTACCAGAACTTCACCGAAATCGAACCGGCGCTGGCGTACCTGCAAGAAAAAGGCGCACCGATTGTCATCAAGGCCGACGGCCTGGCGGCGGGCAAAGGCGTGATCGTCGCGATGACCCTCGCGGAAGCGGAAGACGCCGTGCGTGACATGCTGGCCGGCAATGCTTTCGGCGACGCCGGTTCGCGCGTGGTGATCGAGGAATTCCTCGACGGCGAAGAAGCCAGCTTCATCGTCATGGTCGACGGCAAGAACGTGCTGCCCATGGCAACCAGTCAGGACCACAAACGCGTCGGCGATGGCGACAGCGGCCCGAACACCGGCGGCATGGGTGCGTATTCCCCGGCCCCGGTGGTCACCGCCGAGGTTCACCAGCGCGTGATGGATCAGGTCATATGGCCGACCGTCAGGGGCATGGCCGCCGAGGGGAACATTTACACCGGTTTCCTCTATGCTGGTCTGATGATCGACAAGGCTGGCAACCCGAAAGTCATCGAATTCAACTGCCGCTTTGGCGATCCGGAAACCCAGCCTGTGATGCTGCGCCTGCAATCGAGCCTGGTATCGCTTGTCGAAGCCGCTCTGGCGCAAACGCTGGATACGGTGGATGCTCAGTGGGACCCGCGTCCGAGTCTGGGAATCGTGCTGGCAGCCGGCGGTTACCCGGCCGACTACGCCAAGGGCGACGAGATTCAGGGGCTGGACGCTGCGGCCGCGTTGCCGGGCAAGGTGTTCCACGCTGGCACCGCGTTGCGGGATGGCCGTATCGTGACCTCCGGTGGTCGTGTGCTGTGCGCGACAGCGCTGGGCGACACCGTTGGCGACGCGCAGAAACAGGCGTACGAACTGGCTGCAAAGATTGACTGGAAAGGTTGTTTCTACCGCACGGACATCGGCTATCGCGCCATTGCCCGGGAACGCGGCGAAGATCTGGCGTGAGCCCCCCGTCCGATCAGCGATTCCCCGTTGAGTCGCTGATCGGTCATCCGGTGCCCCAGAGTTAAACAGGCTTCATTCACGAAGGGATTTCGCCGTGCGCTGGCTCAGGATTGCCACTCGTTTGACCGTCACATTGCTGACTCTGCTCTGTATAACCTCGGCCGCTGCCGAGGTCAGTGCAGGCTGGTCAACCCTTGTCGATGATCAGGCTAACCTGAACCTCAGCGACGTTCGCTCCCCCCACTACGAATCCCAGTTCAGCCCTGTCGAACTCGACAAAGTGCGGGCGACCAACCGCGACTCCGCACTGTGGCTGCACTATCGCCTGCCCCCGACCACCCATGAACAACTGGTGCGAATCTTCGCCCCCGATCTGGCCACGGTCGACATGTACGTGCTCGACGGCGACAGCCTGATCGATCATTCGCGCTCGGGTAACCGAGTGCCGCGCGAAGCCCAACCCCTGCCGTCACTGGACTTTCTGCTGCCGGTGCCCCACAGCGACAAGACGCTCGACCTGTATCTGCGCCTCAAGTCCGAGCAGGAACTGCGCCCCAACATTACGTTACAGTCCGCAGTCACCAGCGCCGCCGACGAGCGCCGCCCGCTGCTGCTCGGCCTGTTCTTCGGCTCGCTGGCCATGCTGATCGTGCAGAACATCACGCGCTTCGCCCAGTCCCGCTCAATCAGCAGCTTGTGGCTGGCAGCGTGCGAGGCGTTTCTGGGGTTGAGTGCGCTGTTGCTGCTCAACCTTCAGGCGCCCTGGCTGCCGCGCTGGCACCTGGAGCAGACGCCGAGCGCTCACCTCGCCCTGCTCCTCGCCGCCGCGACAGGGCTGATGTACACGTACTGTTTCTTCGTTCAGCGCGGGGTCGAGATGCTCAATCGGCTCCTGATGGGCGTGCTGCTGGTGGTCGGCTTTGGCGCGCTGCTGGTGCTGTTCGTTGAAACGCTGCCGCTGAACATCATGACGTTCCTGCTGGTGGCACTGACCACGGTCAGCATCACCCTGGTGTCGATCTACCACCTGCAGAAGGGTTACTCGCCTGCCCGGCCATTCGTGATCGCCATGATCGCGTTCAATCTCGGCAACCTCGTGGTGCTACCAGCCATGCTCTGGTTGACGAGCATTCCCGCGCAGACGCTGATCATCGGGGTGTTGGCGGTATTTTGCCTGTGCGGCCTGTTGATGAGCATCGCTCTGAGCGAGCGTCATCGCAGCATCACCGAAGACAACTTCAGCATCAGCCGCGAACTGGCGGCCAGCACCGCAGAGATCAACGCCAAGGCCGAGTTTCTGGCGAAGATCAGCCACGAGATTCGCACCCCCATGAACGGCGTTCTGGGGATGACCGAGCTGCTGCTGGGCACGCCGCTCTCGGTCAAGCAGCGCGATTACGTGCAAACCATTCACAGCGCCGGCAACGAACTGCTCACCCTGATCAACGAAATCCTCGACATCACCAAACTGGAGTCAGGGCAGATCGAGCTGGACGACGTGCAGTTCGATCTCAACGCGATGATCGAGGACTGCCTGAGTATCTTCCGCGCCAAGGCCGAGCAGCAAAATGTCGAGCTGATCAGCTTCATTCAGCCCCAGGTGCCGCGTGTCATCAGCGGTGACCCGACGCGACTGCGGCAGACGCTGCTCAGCTTGCTGGAGAACGCCTTAAAGAAGACCGACGAGGGCGAGATCCTGTTGGTCGTCGCCCTCGACTCCCGCGGCGGCAAGCCACGCTTGCGCATTGCCGTCCAGGACAGTGGCACGCCGCTGACGCCCAATGAACGCGACGCCCTGCTGCACGCCGAACTGCATAGCAAAAATTTCCTGGCCGCCAGCAAGGTCGGCGGACACCTGGGGCTGGTCATCGCCCGGCAGCTCATCCTGTTGATGAGCGGCGAGTTCGGCATCCAGAGCGGCACCAATCAGGGCAGCACGCTGTGGCTGAGTCTGCCCCTTGATACGGAACGGCTGGAACAGCCCCCCGCCGACCTGGACAGTCCCCTCAAAGGCGCGCGAGTTCTGGTGGTCGACGACAACGACACCTGCCGCAAGGTGCTGGTACAGCAGTGCAGCGCGTGGGGGCTTAACGTCAGCGCCGTGCCATCAGGCAAAGAGGCGCTGGCGCTGCTGCGCACCAAGGCGCACCTGCGCGACTACTTCGATATCGTCTTGCTCGACCAGAACATGCCCGGCATGACCGGCATGCAACTGGCCGCCAAGATCAAGGAAGACCCGAGCCTGAACCACGACATTCTGTTGATCATGCTCACGGGCATCAGCAATGCGCCGAGCAAGATCATCGCGCGCAATGCCGGGGTCAAACGCATCCTCGCCAAGCCGGTGGCCGGGTACACGCTGAAGACCACGCTGGCGGACGAGCTGAATCAGCGCAACAAAGGCAATGCGCCCTTCTCTGCAGTGCCCGGGGTGATCAGCGATATCGACGTGCCCAGCGACTTCCGTATTTTGGTCGCCGAGGACAACAGCATTTCCACCAAAGTCATTCGCGGCATGCTTGGCAAGCTCAACCTGCAGCCGGACACTGCCAGCAATGGCGAAGAAGCGCTGCTGGCGATGAAGACCCGGCGCTATGACCTGGTGCTGATGGACTGCGAAATGCCGATCCTTGACGGGTTCTCGGCGACTCAGCAGTTCCGCGCCTGGGAAACCGGCAACCAGCGCATTCGCACCCCTGTGGTGGCGTTGACCGCGCACATTCTGGCGGAGCACAAGGATCGCGCGCGCCAGTCGGGCATGGACGGCCACATGTCCAAGCCGGTGGAGATGTCGCAGTTACGCGATCTGGTCGAATACTGGGTGGAGCAACGTGCGCGGGATGACGCGACCCGCGCCACCCGCGGCGAAGACCGTTATGAGCAAAACTGACCGCCAGGTATCCGTGACAGGCTGATAGACTTGGCGCCGTCCCAGTCTGCTGCCATGAGCTCAAACCATGCTTCACGTGCTGTTCAGCGTTTACCTGAAGATGCTGGTGCTCTATAGCCCGTTCTTCGTCCTGTCCTGCTTTATTTCCCTGAGCCGCGGTTACTCACGCAAGGAACGCCGACGCCTGGCGTGGAAGATTGCCTTCGCGACTCTGGTTTCCAGCGTATTGCTGTACCTGTTCGGGCGGGTGATTTTCGGGGTTTTCGGCATCACCGCCGACGCTTTCAGAATCGGCGCCGGCAGTGTGCTGTTCATCTCCGCGCTGGCCATGGCCCAGGGCAAATCCGGCGTGCAGACCGACAACGTTCAGCAGGATGTCGCCATCGTGCCGCTGACCATCCCTATCACCGTCGGCCCCGGCACCATCGGCGCGCTGCTGGTCATGGGCGTGAGTCAGCCACACTGGGACGACAAACTCACCGCCATCGTCAGCATCGCGCTGGCCAGCTTGACGGTCGGCGTGGTGCTTTACCTCTCGAACAGCATCGAACGGGTTCTCGGCGATCAAGGCCTGCAGATCGTCAGCCGGTTGATGGGATTGTTCGTTTGCGCCTTGGCAGCGCAGATCATCTTCACTGGTATCAAGGGCTATCTGCTGACCTGACGACGCACGCTACAGCTCGGCAATGGCCTTTTTCGCGGCGTCGGTCAGGTAGCGACTGATCTTCTCCCTGTACGGCGCATAGCTCTGTTCGGTCAGTGAAAATGACGCCCCGTTGGTACGCACGATCATGTCCCCGGACAGGGTGTCCCAGAACAACAGCCCCGGTTGCACCGCACGCGTGGTCATCTGCAGCCCGCACACCAGAATATCTACCGCCCCGGTGCCGCTCGCCCTGCACGGCACCACCTGGAAGCTCTCGGACTGCCCCGAGGAAAACCAGGAACTGAAGAACGTGTTGGCATGCTCGCTGCTCAGTAACGTATGAAGGGACCCCGCCATCAATGCGTGCAGCTCCGGCGACGTTGCCCTGCCGAAAGCGCTGGCGGGGAGATAACGCAAATCCCGCAAACGCCTGATCGTGACCATCCCGGGATCGATACTGCCGGTCAGCCTGCCGCCTTTTTGGTAAATAGTGCGCTGGTACTGTTCTATCCAGGGCTTCCAGTTGCGGTACCGATCGTGCTTCTGGTCTGCGGATAATTGCGCGTAGAGCAAACAGTCGAGGATGTCGGCGCGCAGCTGCGCAGAAACTCCGGGCGCAAACGACACAAAACTCCGGCCCTGTAGCACGCTCTCGTCAGTGGACATCACCCGCCTCCTTCAGCGCACAGACCAGCCCCGATCGTCGGTCCTCCAGCGCCTGGCTGATTTTGGACCGCAACGGCGAGTACACGAGATCCATCAGCCGCAGCGAGTAGAACCTCAGCTCGACATTGCTGATGATATTCGCCGGTTGCAGGGGTTCGAACAGAAAGTCGTGTTTCAGCAACGAACAGTGGGTGAAGGTGATGAGGACCATCGACAGTTCACCGTTGGCGTCCAGAAATCCCAGTTGCAGCACCACTTTCTGGCCGTCTTGCGCTTCGCGCGGAATCCCGACGGTAACCGGCTCGAGCGCCTCACTTGCCAAGCGCTCGATGGCAGGCTGATCCGGGTAACTCAGCAACGATTGCCAGGCCGTGGACTCTGCCGCAAACAACAGGTCAGCGGGGATGAACGCCGGCAGGGTCTTCTTAATCCATGCCCAGACTGAGCCGGGCCCTAACTCAGCGGAGGGGCAAGCCAATGCCTCGTGGGTTTTCAGCGCCCAGCCGAAGCGGTTGAACGCTGCCAGCCAGGTGTCGTTCCAGGCCGAAGTGGCCGTGAAGCGAGGGTGTTTTTTTGTTGCCGCCATCTGCATGTACAGAACGCAGTCGGCAGCGTCGCTTTTGCGCTGTGCCGAGCAGCCGCTGTGCGTGAACAACACGCAGCCGGCGCTGACTTGCGCTTCGATCATTCCCTGATGCATGGCACATCTCCATGGGAGAGGAGGCGACTCGCGCCCCCTCTCTTGAGTTCAGATATCGAATTCTTCAATGGCGGCCGAGGCACTTTTACTCAGACGCTGCTGGATCCGCTCGCGTAAACGCGCGTACACACGCGTGTTAAACACCAGATGGTTTTCACCCCGGAAGGCCCTCACTTCCGCACTGTTCCATTCCCAGAAAAGCACGTTTGTGACGGCCGAGCTGGTAGCAAAATTAACCGCACCCATCGCCATGCTGACCGTGCCGTCGTTGGACTCGGCACACGCGCCGATGCGGAAATTCGCGCCGCGGTGGGTCTTGGTCTGACGCTCAAACAGTCGCAGCGGTTTGTCTTGAGCTTTGAGCACGGCAACGGCGTCACTAGCAACTTTCAACATGGCGATGGACGCGGGCCCGGGCAGTGCGGCGGCTGCAATGGCGGAAGAGATGATCTCCAGCCCTGCTTGCTCCATGCTGAATCGACGGTGCGTCGAGTAATAGCGGCTGTACCTCCAGTTGGTGGAAAGCCAGCCCATCGTCGCCAGCACACGGTTAAAGTGCTCGTACCACTCCCGACTCTGGGTCTCCGGGTTGAAGTCCTTGTTGGCGGACAGCGTGGCGAACAGGAAGGTGTCCATGACGTCTTCCTTGTTCTGCCGCGAAACGCCTTCAGCGAACGCCAACAGGTTACCAGCGACAACAGCGCCCTGGCTCGGCTCGTCCTGCAGGCCCGGAACCGGGTCATCCATTGCCGAAACGTGCTCGATCATCGAGTGGGTGCAGTCGGCTAGCTGGCAGTCGTTGATGAACGCACTGCGCTCGGCGATGGTCATGCTTGTTTCATGCTTCATTCGTTAATCCTTTAACTGATGGGGTGAGTCCGTCGTGGACACCTCCGAGATTAACGAACATTTGAAAGTGCGCCACCCGAGGGGCTGGACGCCTTACAGCCACGTTCGAGCAAGCTGTCCTACAGAGCGGCAGCGCACTCCCCTGAACCGGGGAAACGCAAACTTGAGGGAAACCACAGGGTTGCGAGAACCACCGCCCATGACAACGGAAGCAGACGACAGCTGGTGTCGGCCGCCACCTGACGTTTTCCGTCGGGCAATGGCCCGGTTTCGCCGTCTACTCGCAGACACGGCTGCGTCACCTATCAGACCGATCCCACAGCGCAAACCGCAGAGTCGCTTACGCCGGCTTGGCGCCATACCAGCGAGGTGTGTAGACCCACGACTGGCCATTGGCACGCGGGAATACGCAGGTCAACGACGAGCCGATCAAGACCATGGTGCGCATGTCGACTTGCTCCGGCGTCAGCTCACCAATTGTGATGACCCGCAATGTCTGCGCCGGCCGGCCAATATCCCGCCCCAGGGTGACCGGGGTTTGCGGGCCACGATGCTGGCGCACGATTTCCAGGGCGCGCCCCAGCTGCCAGGGCCGGGAGCGCGAAATCGGGTTGTAGAACGCCAGGGCCAGGTCGGCCTGACAGGCGAGATCCAGGCGCTTCTCGATGATCTCCCAGGGCTTGAGGTTGTCCGACAGGGACATCACGCAAAAGTCATGACCCAACGGCGCACCGGCCAGCGCGGCGGTCGCCAGCGAGGCTGACACGCCCGGCAGTATGTGCAAATCCACCCGGTGCCAGTCGGGATTGTCCGACTCATGCAGCGCTTCCAGCACCGCAGCGGCCATGGCGAACACGCCGGGGTCACCCGAGGAAACCACCACCACCGACCGCCCTTCAGCGGCCAGCTCGAATGCATGGCGGGCGCGCAGCATTTCTTCGCGGTTGTCAGTGCAGTGCAGCACCTGGTCGACGCGGAAAGGCCCGGCCATCCGCACGTAAGTTTCGTAGCCCAGCACATCGTTGGCGCGCGCCAGCTCGGCTTTTACGGCGGGGATCATGAAGTCGGTAGCGCCCGGGCCGAGGCCGATGACTGCCAGCCGCCCACGTCCACAGCCGATCTGTGAAACATCCAAAGGCTGTGGCGCGACAGCGATGGCAACGCCCGCCGCTGGCGTCAGCGGTGGCAGCAGTTGCGGCAATACCTGCTGGGTCATTTCGGCGGGCATACCGGCGGCGGTAAAACGCAACGGTACGCTGAGCGCGTCGGCTGCAGCGTGCAGCGCCGGATTGGCCATCTCGGCTTTGCTGGCCAGTAAACAGCCCAGCGCCTGCACGGCAATGCGCGACTCATGCAGCGCGTTTTTAACAGCCTCGGCGGGATCAGGCAGATCTCCGCTCACCGCCACCAGTACATTGCGCGGGTAGATCAGCAACTCGTGCTCGCTGGGTTCGCGCTCGTCGTAACCGACGTGAATCGCCAACTGCGCCTGATCATCCTCAGGCAGCTGCGCCTGAGCCAACCACGGCGCCGCGCCCTCGACGCGCACGCTTTCACCCGACAGCAAGTCGCTGACGAAGCGCTTGCCCAGCTCCAGATCGCCCAATGCGTAGCCGGCGGGCGGATTGAGCAGGCAGGTGCCGAAGCGCAGCTCGCCGCTGGTGGTGATGGCCGCTGCGGTGTTCAGTGCGACAGCCATTTCCCGGGCCATGACGTTGACGCCACCCAATCCCCCCAGCAGCGGCACGACTGCACTGCCATCTTCGGCAACGGCGAGCACTGGCGGCTCAACGCCCTTCTCCAGCAAAACCGGCGCCAGCGTGCGAATGACGATGCCCGCTGCGCACAGCGCGATGATCGGCGTGTCTTGCTGATAAAGCTGACGCAGTGTCGCGCCAAACTCCAAGTAGCTACGGTCGCCGTCTTCCACACGTCCGGCCAGCCCGTAAATCAGCGCTTGGGGATACAGTTGCTGAATACGTCGCGCCGTCGCCAGCGCGCCTTTGCCGAGAATGACAATCGCCGGGGCCTTGATGTTGGTCGTGCCCATCAGCCTTGCCACCGTTCGCCGGGGACAATGATCAGCGAGAAGTACGGCGACGACATCGGGTCAACCTCCGCCAGCGGCACGATCTTCTGATTGGCCATGGTCGCGCGCTCGACGTATAGCGCGCGCTCAGCCAGACCGGTTTCCACCAGCACCTGACGCACTTTCGGGAGGTTGCGCCCCAGCTTCATGATCACCGCAGCGTCGGCATCCTGAAGCTTGCGTTTGAGTTCTTCGGCGGACAACACGCCGGAGAGCACCGACAGGCTTTGATTGCGGTACACCAGCGGTGCACCCAGCACCGACGCGCCGCCGAGCATCGAGCAGACACCGGGAATCACTTCCGCTTCGTAGCGATCAGCCAGACGATCGTGCAGGTACATGTAAGAGCCATAGAACATCGGGTCGCCTTCGCAGATCACCGCCACGTCGCGCCCGGCGTCCAGGTGCGCAGCCAGATCGGCGCTGCTGCGGTCGTAGAACTCGCTGATCACCTGCTCATAAGACATGTGAGAGGGCAGCGCCTCGGTGGTCACCGGGTACACCAGTGGCATGAGGGTCTGGGCCTGCTGCAAATGCCCTTCGATGATGCCGAACGCGTTGCCCTTCTTGCCCTTGGCGACGAAGTACGCGACCACCGGCGACTCGCGCAACAGGCGCAGCGCCTTGACGGTAATGAGTTCCGGATCACCCGGCCCCACGCCCAGGCCAATCAGTCGACCGCGTGGTGCCATCATTCGATCTCCGTGGCGAGTGAGTTGACCGCCGCCGCCGCCATGGCGCTGCCGCCACGGCGGCCCTGCATGATCACGTAAGGCACGCCGCGACTGTCGGCAGCCAGCATGTCCTTGGATTCAGCGGCGCCGACGAAGCCCACCGGAAAACCCAGGATCAGCGCAGGTTTCGGCGCGCCGGCATCGAGCATTTCCAGCAGATAGAACAGCGCGGTCGGCGCGTTGCCGATCACCACGACCGCGCCTTCCAGATGCGGGCGCCACAGCTCAAGCGCTGCAGCCGAGCGGGTGTTGCCCAGCTCCCGCGCCATCTCGGGCACACGCTCGTTCTTCAGGGTGCAGATCACCTGATTATTGGCGGGCAGGCGCGTGCGCGTGACCCCTTCGGCGACCATGTGTGCGTCACACAGGATCGGCGCGCCGGCGGCCAGTGCGCGGCGACCTGCCGTGCCTGCGCCGGGCGAATAGCGCAAGCCTTCGACCGCATCAACCATGCCGCAGGCATGAATCACCCGTACGGCGAGTTTTTCCAGGTCGGCCGGGATGGAATCGAGCCGGGCTTCGGCACGAATGATCGCGAAGGAGTTACGGTAGATCTCCTGGCCGTCGCGGATGTAATCAATCATGGGTGTTGCTCCGTGAGTCGGCGGTCAACAACGCGCCGACTGCTTCAATAGTGAGGTCACGTGCGTGCAGATCGCCGAATCCGGACATGTCTGCATGACGAAAATAAAGGTCGTAACGACCAGGCGACCCTGCCAGAAGGGTCACCGGCATCACGTGCGCAGCGGCGCATGAGCGCGCGCAGCCGGACAGGTGCACCGCGCGGCTGATGCCGTTTTCTTGCAGCAATGCGGCAAGACGCAGCCCGTCGGCCTTGGTGTCGGCCAGCCCTCTAGCGCAGGCCGCGGAGCCGGTGCAGGCCACGATTTTCGACAGCGACTGAGCCGCATCGACGAGCAAACCTGCCTGACCCAAGCCATCCAGCACGGGTGCTGAATTTTCCGCCGGGACATTGCGCAGCATCAGGCTTTGCCACGGCGTCATGCACAACTGGCTGTCGCCGAACGCAGTCGCCAATCGGGCGGCTTGACGCAACATGGACGGCCGCAACCGCCCCAACGGCACGCCTGCGCCCACGGCCACAACGCCGGCTGTTCTTTGCGAGTACGTGCCGATGTGCGCAAAGGGCCGGATCGGCGCGCGCCGCCAGTCGGTTACTTTTTGATCAACCACCAGTTGCTGCGGCAAACGCGCGGCGACGTGTTCGATGAAACGGGTGACTGGCATTTCTTTCAGCAGATCACGCATGCGCGCCTGATCAGGGCGAGCGAGGTCGAGGAAGGTTTCCAGCACCGCAACGACCAGTGCGTGCGCGGTTTCCGGTACTACGGCTGCCACTGGCGAATCAGTGGCCGGACAGCCTGCCAGCCCGAAACCCAGCAGCGTCCGGCCATCGACCTGCACTGCAGACAGCCAGAGATCATGGGGATGCTCAAGCATCGCCAGTCCCTCGCCGCCGTCCAGCGACAGGGCGAACTTGGGTGATAGCTCGTGGAAATGCGGGTGGTGCTCGAGAGAGTGCAGGATCTGCCCGGCCAGCGGACGCACGTCCAGCAGCTGCTGCGGATCGAGGCCTGCGGTCGGGCTGAGCATCAGGTTGCGTACGTCGTCGCTGGCCGGGTTGCTCGGCCCCAGATCGGCATCAAGCAGGCTCGCAATCAGCCCGTCATGGTCAGCGCCAATCCCGCGAATCTGCAGATTGCCGCGATTGGTCGCTTCGATCACGCCACCGGCGAACCGCTCTGCGGCGTCTGCCACGGCAAGCGCCTGATCCGCGGAAAGCACCCCGCCCGGCAGTTTGATCCGGCAGATGCCGCCATCCAGCGCCGGGACGATACGCAGCAACCCCGGGCAAGCCGAGGGGCGAATGGGCGTAGCGGATGGGCGAGCGGGCAACGGCTCGGTCAATGGATCACCTGGTGCGAACGGGCGGACGCGTAGAGAAACGAAAAGTTACAGGGGCCGTATTATGCCTGCTTTGGCCGTTGCCATGAAAAGACGCTCTGTCGGATTCACAAACCCATACGAACCGGGCCCGCTGGCGCGGTATCATGCCGGCCACTTTCACAGGCCGAGCGGGCGGGCCTGTTGCACGCAATCGGGTTGAGGGCAATTCATGTCACCGTGGCTGACAGTCGTGGGAATCGGTGAGGACGGCTATAAAGGTCTGGGCCGAAACGCTCGGCACGCGCTGCTGCAGGCGCGGCAGGTGTTCGGCGGCCCGCGGCAGCTGGCCTTGCTGCCGCCGTGCATTCAGGCGGAGCAGCGCCAGTGGCCGAGCCCGTTTTCCCTGAGCCCTGTGCTGGAGCAACGCGGCGCCCCGGTCTGCGTACTCGCCAGCGGCGACCCCATGCTGTTCGGCGTCGGCGCGAGCCTGTCGAAACAGGTCTCCATCGATGAGATGCGGGTGATTCCCGCGCCGTCTTCTTATTCGCTGGCGGCGGCCCGTCTGTGTTGGGCGTTGCAAGACGTGGTCACGCTGTCGGTCGTCGCCCGTCCGGTTGCAGCGTTAAATGCCCACGTGCAACACGGCCTGCGCCTGCTGGTGCTGAGCAATGACGGTTCCAGCCCGGCGGCCATCGCGGCACAGCTCCGCGAACGCGGGTTCGGCCCCAGCCCCATGATCGTCCTCGAACACTTGGGCGGCAGCGCCGAGCGACAGATCGAAGGCACCGCCGGCGAGTGGAATGCCACCGACATCGCTGCGCTGAACCTGGTCGCCATCGAATGCCGCGCACAGCCGGATGCACTGCGCCTCTCGCCACTGGGCGGTCTGCCGGACGAGGCGTTTCGGCATGACGGTCAGCTGACCAAGCGCGACGTGCGCGCGATTACGCTGGCCCGTCTCGCGCCCGTTCCCGGTGAATTGCTGTGGGACGTGGGCGCAGGCTGCGGCTCCATCGGCATCGAGTGGATGCGCGCGCACCCGACCTGCCGCGCCATCGCGGTCGAGGCCGATGAAGGTCGGCAGCACCTGATTGAATTCAACCGCGATGCCTTGGGTGTGCCCGGTCTGCAATTGATTCGCGGACGTGCGCCGGATGCGCTTGAGGGCCTTGAGCAACCTGACGCGATCTTCATCGGCGGCGGCGTCACCCGCGAAGGTGTGCTGCGCGCCTGCTGGCAGAACCTGCGCTCGGGCGGGCGGTTGGTGGCTAATGCGGTCACGCTGCAAAGCGAGGCGATGCTGGTGAGCTGGCGCGAGCAATACGGCGGCGAACTGACCCGCATTCATCTGGCACACGCCAAACCGCTGGGTGAGTTCGACACCTGGCGTCAGGCGCTGCCGATCACCCTGCTCGAAGCGATCAAACCCTGATGCGCGACGAAACCGCCGAGCAACCCGCGCCGTTACGCAGCGGCTTGACCACCGGCAGCTGCGCCACGGCGACGTCCCTCGCCGCCGCGCGCCTGCTGCTGGCCGGCGAAACCAACGATGCCATCGACATCACGTTGCCCAAAGGCAAGTGCGTGCAGATGCGCCTGGAATTCTGCCGTCTGATTGCGGACGGCGCCGAGGCCGGCACGCTCAAGGATGCCGGGGATGACCCCGACGTCACCCATGGCGCACTGGTGTCTGCCCAGGTCAGGCTGATTTCTGAGCCGGGCGTGCGTTTTGTTGCGGGCGAAGGCGTCGGCACCGTCACCCGCCCGGGTCTGGTGCTGGGGGTTGGCGAGCCGGCGATCAATCCGGTACCGCGCAGGATGATGGCCGAACACCTCACGCAACTGGCGCAGGACGTCGGCTACGACGGCGGATTTGAAGTGACGGTCTGCGTCGAAAACGGCAGCGCGCTGGCGCTGAAAACCATGAATCCGAGGCTGGGGATTCTCGGCGGGCTGTCGATTCTGGGCACCAGCAGCATCGTCCGGCCGTTCTCCTGCGCGGCGTACATCGCGTCGATCCACCAGGGCATCGACGTCGCGCGCACCAACGGTTACCAGCACATCGCCGCCTGCACCGGCAATGCCAGCGAAGACACGATGCGTCGGGTGTATCAGATCCCGGACATCGCGCTGATCGAGATGGGCGACTTTGTCGGCGCTGTCCTCAAGCACCTGCGCAAAACCCCGGTCGAGCGGCTCAGTGTCTGCGGCGGCTTCGGCAAGATCAGCAAGCTGGCGGCCGGCCACATGGACCTGCACAGCCGCCACTCCAGTATCGATCTGGTTCAGCTCGCGAGATGGGCTGCCGACGTGGGCGCTGACGCTGAGCTGCAACAGAACATTCGCCAAGCCAACACCAGTCAGCAAGCGCTGGCCATGGCCTCGGCCGCCGGCATCGCGCTAGGTGATGCGGTGTGTCAGCACGCGCTGAATTTCGCCCGCAGCGTGGTGCCGGCGCAAGTTGATGTGGAGGTTTTTGCCATCGACCGCCAAGGCGGGATCGTCGGGCACGCAGGAGGGTTTGCTTGAAACCACACATTATGAAACGCGTGCTGCTGCTCGGTGGCGTGACCGACGCACTGGCGATCGCCCGCACGCTGGGGCCTCAGCATGTTTACAGCCTGGCCGGCGTGGGGCGCGTGCCCACCGACTTGCGCTGCGAAGTCCGTATGGGCGGGTTCGGCGGCGCTGAAGGGTTGGCAAACTTCGTACAGCGAACAGGCATCGATCTGATCCTGGATGCGACGCACCCGTACGCTGCGCAAATGAGCCAGAACGCGGTCACGGCGTCAAAGCTGACCGGCGTCCCCTGCTGGGCGTTGCGGCGACCGGCGTGGCAGGCAGGTCCGGACGATGACTGGCGCGAAGTTGCGGACTGGGCCGAACTGATCGCCGCCCTCGCCCCCTTTCGCCGCCCCCTGTTCACCTTGGGCCGCGAGCCTTTGCAGCACCTGCACGAGATTCCCGTCCATCAGTTCTGGACGCTGCGTGCCCTGGACGTCTACCCCGGCAACGAACGCTGTGAAGTGATCGGCGCGCGCGGCCCTTTCCTGCTGGAGGATGAGCGCGAGCTGTTCGAGACTCGCAACATCGACGTTCTCATCAGCAAGAACAGTGGCAGCACCGCGACCGAGCCGAAGCTGGAAGTGGCGAGGGAGCGCGGGGTACCGGTGCTGGTGTTGAAGCGGCCGGTGCTGCCGGAAGTGGATCGGGCATTCTGGAGTGTGGGCGAGGTGCTGGAGGCGTTGCAGAGCGGTGGCTGACGCAGGCCTGAAATGCCAAAAAATCGTCCGGGTTTGCGGATCGGTCCGACTTCACCGTCTGACTTGACTGACATCGGAAATGTGCTCTCCGGTATACCTTCCCGTGTTTTTGCGGAACGCCTCACGGCGAGGGAACAATGATGAAAGAAGAGTTCAAACCGTTCGACGCAGCGGAATATCTGGAAACACCCGAAGACATGGCAGGCTATCTGGACGCGTGCCTTGAAGAAGACAATGGCGACGGTGTGCTCATACGCAAAGCTCTGGGCAACATCGCGCGGGCTTATCGCATGTCTCAGATCGCACGTGATACTGGGCTGGGTAGAGAGAGCCTGTACAAAGCGCTGAGCACAAACGGCAACCCCGAATTCGCCACCATCATGAAGGTCATCAAAGCCCTGGGCCTGAAGCTCCACGCTTCCACCGCATGACCCGCTGCTGAACCCTTCCTGAACCAAACCCGCCCCGCGACATAACGTCGCGGGCGGGCTTTTTACATCTGGCGGCCGATCAGGCTAAATGGCCGACATGAAAAAACAACAAGATCAAATCATCACGCAGAAGCGGCGACGGGCGTTCGCCTGGGTGGCGTGTTTCGCACTGTTGTTCGGGGTGTTGGCAATGCCGATGACACCGACCATGCCACGCCCCGAAAGTGAGCGGCTGGTGTGGGGAAGCGGCTGCACCGGCACTGCGTCACGACTGGCCAAGACGCCCGTTGAAGTGATCGATAAACAATCGCCCTACCACCCTGACATCGCGTTCATGCAGCACTGCGCCTGTTGCACAAACGCAATGCCACTGGTTGCAGTGCCGACCAGCATCGGCTTTGGCTTGTTCGCCCTTGTCGAACCGGTGCGGTTCCCTGTCGCGGTATTGGTGCTGCGCGCGCCGCCCCGTCAGCAATGGCCTGAGCGTAACCCGCACGTATCACCCAGGGTCTGATTTACAGATCGTGCCGTCGCCTACCTCAATGAACCAGAGACCTGCGTTGATGCTGAACAAAATCCTCCTGCTGATTGCCCTTGCGCTGCCAGCGGGTTTCGTCGAAGCCCAGGATTACACCAAGGGCCAACTGACCGTCGCGCAGCCATGGTCCATGGCACTGCCGCCCAACGCGCCCACCGTCGCTGGCTATTTTGTGATCAACAACAGAGGCTCTGAGAGCGATAGGCTGAACGCGGTCGACAGCCCCATCGCCGGTGCCGCCCAGTTGCATGAACACATCAGCAAGGACGGCCTGATGAAAATGCAGCACGTCGAGACGGTGGCTATCCCTGCCGGCGGCACTGTGACCTTCGCGCCCATGGCCTATCACGTGATGTTGCTGGATCTGAAAGACCGTGCCCGACTCATCGACGGCCAGACCTTTCCCCTCACACTGCACTTTGAGAAAGCGGGAGACCTGACCGTTGAGGTGATGGTATTGAAACAGCCACCCGATGCTGCCGCCCCGGCCCACGCCCACTGACCTGCCGAATCCCGACGCCGCCCCCTTGAACCGTCCGCCCGCGAACCGCGCCCGATCAGCCCACGCCCCTCGTCACTCGCAGGGTGCGTGGCTGAGCCTGTTCGCCATGCTGATGATTTTCATCGGCCCGCTGATTTCCCAGTCGATGCCCATGGAGCATCACAGCGGCATGGCAATGCCTGCGCCAACATCCATGTCGATGTCGATGCACGGCGAAATGGACATGTCGGCGTCGATGGACATGGGCGCGGACGAGCACAGCGGCCATGCCAAGGCCGGGCAAGATGCGGGCGTCGATCATGTCATTTGGGCCAAGTGCGGGTATTGCACACTGCTGTTCAGTTGCCCGGCGCTGACCAAAACCGTCGCCGTCCTGGCCCCCGTCCCGCCCAGACCCGCCGACTTCTACAGCGAGGCCACGCAACTCGGCCACGCTCAGCGCAACGTCTTCCCCAACGCCCGCAGTCGCGCCCCGCCTCTCTCGTCAGTCGCCTGAACACCTCAAATTGACTCGTACTCGCTGACGGCTTCTCTGGCCGCCAGCGGGCTGCGCCGTGTTTTCCCTGACGGGAGCGTTGCACCATGTCCAAACCGAATGTGTCTTTCTACAACCTGGCGTGGCGATGGCATTTCTATGCCGGCCTGTTCGTCGCGCCGTTCATGATCCTGCTGGCGGTTACCGGGATCATTTACCTGTTCAAGCCGCAGCTCGACGCGCTGATGTACAGCGACTTGCTGACAGTTAAACCCGCTCACCACGCACTCAGTGCCGATGACCTGCAAAACCGCGTGCTGACCGCTTATCCACAGGCGCAGGTGAGCAAATACCTGCCGCCGCTGAATGCCGAGGGCAGCGCGCAGTTCGTGGTCAAAAACGACGGACGCGACGTGAACGTGTTCATCGATCCGTACAGCGGCACGGTGCTCGGCACTCAAGACGCGAAGCAAAACCTGCAGGCCATTGCGCGCGAACTGCACGGCGAACTGATGATCGGCACCGTGGGTGATCGGCTGGTGGAACTGGCCGCTGGCTGGGGTATTGTGCTGGTGGTTTCCGGCGTGTACCTGTGGTGGCCGCGAGGGCGGTCACCGGCCGGCGTACTCTGGCCGCGCATCAGCGCGCGAGGCCGCATTCTCTGGCGCGACCTGCACGCGGTAACCGGATTCTGGGGCTCGGTGGCGCTGCTGTTCATGCTGCTGAGCGGCATGACCTGGACCGGCATGTGGGGAAAAATGTACGCCGACGTATGGAACACCTTTCCGGCAGCCATGTGGAATGACGTACCCAAGTCGGACAAACAGGCCGGCACCCTGAATAGCGCCAGCGTGCAGACCGTGCCGTGGGCCATGGAAAACACGCCGATGCCGGTGTCATCCGGGGATCATGCCGAGCACATGAACCACGCCCATATGTCCAGCGCTCCCGCAGCGCCGGCCATCTCCCTGCAGCAAGTGGTCGACATCGCGAAGGCGCGCAACATCGAACCGGGCTACAGCATCACCCCACCAAAAAGCGCCGATGGCGTGTTCACCGTTTCCGTGTTCGCCGATGACCCGCGCAATGACGCCACGCTGCATGTCGATCAGTACAGCGGCAAGGTGCTGGCGGACGTGCGTTACAGCGATTACAGCACCGTGTCCAAAGCCACTGAGCTGGGCGTGATGCTGCATGAGGGCAAAATGTACGGCTGGATAAACCAGATCCTGATTCTGTTCATTTGCCTGATGGTGCTGCTGAGTTCGGTGAGCGGCATCGTGATCTGGTGGAAGCGTCGGCCACAAAACGGCTTCGGTGTTCCGCCTTTGCGGCATGACCTGCCGCGCTGGAAAACCGCTACCGCGGTGATGATCGTGCTGGGCGTGGCGTTCCCGCTGGTGGGCGTTTCGATGTTGGCGGTGTGGCTGCTCGATCGAATAGTGCGTTCGCGCTTTGCCAAAATGCCGGCAACAGCATAGATTGCGTCTCGCGGGGCCTTGAACCTCTTTTGGGTGGTTTAGTGATGAATTCCTCCTCATTTCGGGTTTCAGGCTCCGCACCTGATTTTCTGCTCATCAAGTGCCCCTCTTCCTCCGCGAAAAATCCTACCTGTCTGGTTGATTTCCCTTCACATCCAGACTTGGTCCCGCCTACAGACGCACGCCCCAAGCCCTGACTCCATGAAATGAGTCGCCGAACCCGTTGGTTCTGCGAGTCATCCCTCATGCATACGAACAGGCGCCATGAACTCCACAACCGTCACCGTTTCATCCGACCCCACCGTCGACAGCTCCGCGCTTACGCTCTACGAACTGCCCGATTTCACCCAGGCCCTTGAGCGGACGCTCACCGAGTGCCTGCGCCTGAGCCATCGCGGGCTCGCGTTTGACTACGCCAGTACATGGCTCGTCTGCCGAGAGCGGAGTATTGAACCCGGTGCAGCAGAAACCCCAAGCAGTTACCCGCTGCTTGCCAGCCTGACCGCACACTTCACAGGGTCCTTTCAGTGGCAGGACGTCGCGTCTGCCGGGCTTTACGCCACAGAAACGCCTTCGGCTGACATGGCCTCCATTGGTGCCCTCGACCGCGAGGCGCTGGTCGCCCTGTACGCATCCATCGCGCAAAGGCTGGCCGACCGCTACAAGCAAATACTCTCGGATTATTGGGCAGAGATTCAGCCGTCTGGCAAAGCCCGGCGCGAGGACTTCCTCGCAGACCGGGTCAAGTTACTCAGGCTGGAGTGCCAGATGCGTGTCGAGAAGCGCGAGTTCCTGCCTCATCTGTACAGCATGCTTAACGACACACTGGATTACGGCGTGGACACCTCGGCCGATCCCTTGCAGAAACACGATGTGTTCAGTCTGTGGCTGGGCACCGGGGCCACTGCGCTGTTTGCGCTGACAGGGGCATTTGTGGTCACCGAGCAGCGCCGTGATCAGGTCCCGGCCACCGACGACGAGTCCGTCGGAGAGGTCATCCTCTATACCCCTGCCGACAGCCTGGAACGATTCGATTCACTGAATCAGCTCACCGAAACCCTCACCCATCGTCTTGCCGACGAGGCTCAGCGACGCCGATTGCTGGGCCACCTCAAGCTCGATGATCTGGTCGCACTGGCACTCCCCGGCGTTGCGCGCGTGCAGCCCCCAATACGCTGGGGCTTGCAGAAACTGGGCAACAATTTCATGAGCCTGCTGCTGACATCGCAAATCATCAAACAGAAGGCTGACTTCGACCACGCGGTAAACATCGCTCAGTCCCTGAGCCTGAATCAGCCGTCTTTTCAAGGTCTCATTCTCGAATTAATGGCCTCGAATCAGTTGTTCGACAACCACCGTATCGAGCGCCAGCTGGATTGCGATGTGGTCCGCGAACAGATGCCCGACTGGTGGAAAGAAATGAGTGAGGAACAGCAGGTCGAATGGACCCGCGATGCAACGGCTTACGCGCAGGCTATCCGCACCATCCGACGCCTCAGCCTGGAGCGCTTCAACACCCCGCAAGGTGACAGCGCTCAGGTCATCAGCGGGTACGTCGACGCGACGGTCGCCGCCGCACTGGCAGAGAAAAACATTCGGCTTTCGCCCCAGAAAATCCAAGTCATGGCGATGTTCCACCGGCACCTCTCGACCCGCTTTTCGCCCACCGCCGAGCCAGAGACCGACACTCCGCCGCAGACCTGTTCGCTGCACGCATTGGCCCACGAAAACGCACTGCGGACCAATATCCACGAAGCCAGCGCGCTGGTTGTTACAGACGAGCGCGGCCGAGCGATACCGGGACTCTCGGGAGACGTGGTGAAGGCGCTGTTGGCGCGAATCGATATCCCGAAGCGACTGGACGACTACCTTGCCGAACATCTTGATCATTCGGATTATGCTGATCAGTTGAAGGGTAAGCATCGGGAATTGCTGGTGGCGCGGCTCGCCATGGCGTACAGGGAGAGTCAACTGAAGGGGTTTCCCGACAACCGCCTTCGCTGGATCAAGGCGGTACTGGACGGTCCCGATCCGCAGCAGCGTCGCAAGGTGGACGGGGCGACGATAGAGGTGCGATTCCTGCACATCGGCGGGGTCAAGATTCCGGACATCATGCTGATTGCCCCGGTCGGCACATTCGAAAAGGGGCCTCTGGTTCTTTGCACACTCAACGCGCCGGATAACGTTGTGTTCCGCTCCTTCGACGGCATGTTCCACCTCACACGAGCGTTTCTGGAGCGTGACGTGTACAAATCCTACGTCGCGAGGTTGCTGCCATTGGCCGATCGGCGAGTGGCTCGGGTGATGCTCGATTATGAGGAGTGGTTCAAGCACTGGCGCTTTCCAGACGCGGTGACCTCGCTGCCGACTCCGGTTCCCATCCCCTCAAACTTGTTGAATCCGGTGCTGTTCGTGGAGCAGCACAGCGACCCGTTCGATGAGCATTTCGCGGTGCGGATCAGCCAATTGAGAGAGGAGGCAAGATCCCTGTTGATCCAGCCCGAAAGCGCCGATGCCCGAACACATACCTTTGACATGGCCATGAGCATCGGGTTGTTGCTGTTGCCCGCCCCCGTCATGATCCCCCTCGCGCTCGGAATGGGCCTGGGCCACGCTTGGAGCGGCTTTCAAAAGGTGGATGAAAACGATTGGGAGGGTGCTGCACAAGAGCTCATGGGCGCAGTGGGTTACTTGTTTACTGCCGGTATCGGTCGCGCAAGCGCTGCGGCATTGAAGGGACCTCAACTGGCGATGCTAAAACGCCCGCATCTGGTCCGTCGTACCGGACGCGATGGGCAGGTGCAGATCGGCTATCTTCTGTCCCCCTCCGGAGCGCCCCACTTTGCCGAGTCGGGCATGATCACGCGGCTGGAGCCGAGCAAATTCACCGAGATCAGCTTAGGGCCTGAAAAAGGCTACGTCGGCCGACGCTTCAATCTGTTCGGGCGGTGTCGTCTGTATCGACCCCATCCCCGGGATCCGGCGCTGCTGGTCCATGAGGAAGAATATGTCATACGGGCAAGAACCGGGAGCTGGCGCAAGGTCTCGCAACCGGTCGTGCGCCTGAGCCCGCAGGCCGATCGACAAGCCCGGAATGAACTAAGTGTATTACTCAAGAAGTGGCCTACCCCCTCTGAAGGTAGTGCCATCCCTCAACCGTCCCTTGATGAAGCCCGGTTCCTGACGTTGGCTGAACGCGGAAAAGCGGAGCAGTACCCCGAGCTGCTCGACTACATCGAAGGCGGTTCAGCGGAGATCAACCAACTCCTGAGAAGCGGAGCGCGAACGCCCCGGACCCAGGCATTTCTCAACCAGTTTTACCGCCTGCGTTCATGGAAAGGCGATGCCTTCCGCGCTGCGCATGTGACCGACGAAAGCCTGCAGCACTTGCGACGCGAGCTCGGCGCGGTGTTCGTCGACGCGGGGGTGCAGTCGGCATCAATCAGCCGAGGGAATGCCGTGCGCTGGAGCCTGGACAGATTCGTCACTGACAAGGCTGCGAGCAATACGCATCCGGTTTTTTTGATCTTCGCACCGTCGGTTCCGAAGAAGAATCTGTTCTCCGGCTTTCTTGCCGACCACGTTGCCATCCCGCCGGGCACCCGCCTGCAACTCAGGGCGTTTAAAGAAGTGAAAGGACAGGCATTCGCGTACTTCACCGCGCCGGATACGATGGTGTACGAAACCTTTGATCTGTTTACGGGAGAGCGTGAGATTTTCGTGAGGTAGCCGCACTTCAGGTGCGTCAGGCCATTCAACCTCGCGGCACCCGACGGTATCGCACCAGTTGAGCGCGCCCGACGCACCACACGCCCCGTCCCGATCCACGTTGGTGCAACGCACTCCGGACACGCGACGTTTTCATTCCATTATGCGACGTATACAGCCTTGGCCCAGCCTTTGCTAAAGCCTAAGCAGACTCAACTCTGCACCGCCAACCGCCGTCATCTAAAAAAATCAAGGAATGGAGCTAGCCAATGAAGCGTCGTAGTTTGCTGAAAGCGTTCACTTTGTCTGCATCGATCGCAGCGATGGGTTTGACCTGGACCGCTCAGGCGGCCGAGACCATCAAGGTCGGCATTCTGCATTCTTTGTCCGGCACCATGGCCATCTCCGAGACCTCGCTCAAGGACATGGCGCTGATGACCATTGATGAAATCAACGCCAAGGGCGGCGTCAACGGCAAGATGCTTGAGCCGGTGGTGGTCGACCCGGCGTCGAACTGGCCGTTGTTCGCAGAGAAGGGCCGCCAGTTGCTGACCCAGGACAAGGTCGCCGTGGTGTTCGGCTGCTGGACCTCGGTGTCGCGCAAGTCGGTGTTGCCGGTGTTTGAAGAGCTGAACGGCCTGCTGTTCTACCCCGTGCAGTACGAAGGCGAAGAGATGTCGCCGAACGTCTTCTACACCGGCGCGGCGCCTAACCAGCAGGCCATTCCTGCAGTTGAATACCTGATGAGCGAAGACGGCGGCGGAGCCAAGCGCTTCTTCCTGCTGGGGACCGACTACGTCTACCCGCGCACCACCAACAAGATTCTGCGCTCGTTCCTGCACTCCAAAGGTGTGGCGGACAAGGACATCGAAGAGGTCTACACCCCGTTCGGTCACAGCGATTACCAGACCATCGTGTCGAACATCAAGAAGTTCGCGGCGGGCGGCAAGACGGCCGTGATTTCCACGGTCAACGGCGACTCCAACGTGCCGTTCTATAAAGAGCTGGGCAATCAGGGCCTGAAAGCCACCGACGTACCGGTAGTGGCGTTCTCGGTCGGCGAAGAAGAACTGCGCGGCGTCGACACCAAACCGCTGGTAGGCAACCTGGCGGCCTGGAACTACTTCGAATCGGTGAAGAACCCTGTCAACACCAAGTTCGTCGCCGACTGGAAGGCCTACGCCAAGGCGCACAACCTGCCGAACGCCGACAAGGCCGTGACCAACGACCCGATGGAAGCCACTTACGTGGGTATCCACATGTGGGCGCAAGCGGTCGAGAAAGCCAAATCCACCGATGTGGATAAAGTCCGCGAAGCCATGGCCGGCCAGACCTTCGCCGCGCCGTCCGGCTTCACCCTGACCATGGACAAAACCAACCACCACCTGCACAAGCCGGTGATGATCGGCGAGATCAAGGCCGACGGTCAGTTCAACGTGGTCTGGCAGACCAAAGAGCCGATTCGCGCCCAGCCGTGGAGTCCGTTCATTCCGGGCAACGACAAAAAGCCTGACTACGCCGTCAAGAGTAACTGACACATTGTCGGGCACAGCGCCCGACACCCCCTGTAGGAGCGTGGCTTGTCCCGCGATCTGACGCGAAGCGGCAGTAAATCCATCACATGTGGTGTACCTGTCACACCCCATTTGCAGGTTTTACGACGGGTCCCCCGCCGATCGCGGGACAAGCCTCGCTCCTACAGAGTTTCACCCATGACGTTAGGTCGTGCGGGTGCTTCCAGGACTCGATATGCCCAGATATTTCCACCTTCTTCTCGCGCTGTGCCTGTGGCTGCCTTTCGCCGCCCATGCCAGCGATGCCGGCGACTTTGTCGCGGCCCAATCCGCCGAGCGCGCCCAACTGCTGGAAACCTGGGCCGCCAAGCCTGACCCGGCGCGCGTCGAACTGCTGGTTGCCCTGCAGGACGGTCGCGTTGCCGCTGACAGCAGCAACCGGGCGTTCATCCAGAACGGCGACAGCTTCATCGCCGTCGACCCTGACGCTCCCGCGCTGGCCGGTGCACCCAACCCCGATGCGCCCCAAGCCATCAGCCTGAACAACCGGCTTCGCGGCCTGATCAACACCGCGCTGGCCAGCCATCAACTGCTCGCTGCCGACCCCAGGGTTCGCCTGGCCGCCGCGCAAATCCTGCAGAAGAACGCCCGTCCGGCGCAGTTGCCATTGCTGGTGCAACAAGTGGCGAGCGAACAGGACGACAGCGTCCATTCGGCCCTGAACCTGGCGCTGGCCAACCTGCAACTGGTCGACGTCAGCCCCACCGTGCGGCTCGCCGCTGTGCGCCTGCTCGGTGAGACCGGTGATCCGCTGGCCCGCACCCGGCTGGAAACCCTGCTCGAACCCAGCGTCGAAACTGACCCCACGGTGCGCCTGGCGGCCGAAACCAGCCTGGCTCAGGTCAAACGCAAACTGATGATCGGCGAGATCCTCGGGCAAGCCTTCGCCGGCCTGTCGCTAGGGTCGATTCTGCTGCTGGCGGCGCTGGGACTGGCGATCACCTTCGGCCTGCTCGGCGTGATCAACATGGCCCACGGCGAGATGCTGATGCTTGGCGCCTACGCCACCTACGTCGTCCAAATGATGTTCCAGCGCTACGCCCCCGGCGCCCTTGAGTTTTATCCGCTGGTGGCGCTGCCGATCGCGTTTTTCGTCACCGCCTGCATCGGCATGGCGCTGGAGCGCACGGTCATTCGCCATTTGTACGGTCGCCCGCTGGAAACGCTGCTGGCGACCTGGGGCATCAGCCTGATGCTGATTCAGCTGATTCGCGTGGTGTTCGGCGCGCAGAACGTCGAAGTGGCGAACCCGGAATGGTTGTCGGGCGGCATTCAAGTGCTGCCCAATCTCGTGCTGCCCTGGAACCGCATCGTCATCATCGCCTTCGCGCTGTTTGTCGTTGTGCTGACCTGGCTGCTGCTGAACAAGACACGCCTGGGCCTGAACGTGCGCGCCGTCACTCAGAACCGCAACATGGCCGCCTGTTGCGGCGTGCCCACCGGGCGCATCGACATGATGGCCTTCGGGCTAGGCTCGGGGATCGCCGGGCTGGGCGGCGTGGCGCTGAGCCAGATCGGCAACGTCGGTCCTGACCTGGGCCAGAGCTACATCATCGACTCCTTCCTCGTGGTCGTGCTCGGTGGCGTCGGTCAACTGGCCGGCAGCGTCACGGCGGCCTTCGGGCTGGGCATCGCCAACAAGATCCTCGAACCGCAGATCGGCGCCGTACTGGGCAAGATCCTGATCCTGGCGCTGATCATTCTGTTCATCCAGAAACGTCCGCAAGGCCTCTTCGCACTCAAAGGACGGGTGATCGACTGATGAATCAGCCATTGATGATCACTGCCGCGCAACGCGCCGGCACCACAGTCACAGTCTCGGTCGGCGTGGTAATTCTTGCCCTGCTGATCGCCCTGCCATTGTTGTCCCTTTTGCCTGAAAGCAACGGCCTGCAGGTGTCGGCCTACACACTGACGCTGGTGGGCAAGATCCTCTGCTACGCGATCGTCGCCCTGGCACTGGACCTGGTCTGGGGTTACGCGGGCCTGTTGTCCCTGGGCCACGGGTTGTTCTTCGCCCTGGGTGGTTATGCAATGGGCATGTACCTGATGCGCGAAGCGTCGGGCGACGACCTGCCGGCGTTCATGACCTTTCTGTCGTGGACCGAACTGCCGTGGTACTGGGTCGGCACGCAGCACTTCCTCTGGGCCATGTGTCTGGTGGTGCTGGCGCCGGGGTTGCTGGCGCTGGTGTTCGGCTTCTTCGCATTCCGCTCGCGGATCAAGGGCGTGTACTTCTCGATCATGACCCAGGCACTGACCTTCGCCGGCATGCTGCTGTTCTTCCGCAACGAAACCGGCTTTGGCGGCAACAACGGCTTCACCAACTTTCGCAGCATTCTGGGGTTCAGCATCACCTCACAGGGCACGCGCGCGGTGTTGTTTCTGCTGACGGTAGCGTTGCTCGCGGGCAGTCTGTTTGTCGGGTGGCGTCTGGCGCGCAGCAAGTTCGGTCGTGTATTGACCGCGGTGCGCGATGCGGAAAACCGCTTGATGTTCTGCGGCTACGACCCGCGTGGCTTCAAGCTGTTTGTCTGGGTGTTGAGCGCGGTGTTGTGCGGCCTGGCCGGGGCGTTGTATGTGCCGCAGGTCGGCATCATCAACCCGAGCGAGATGTCGCCGACCAACTCCATTGAAGCGGCCGTCTGGGTCGCCCTGGGTGGTCGCGGCACGTTGATTGGCCCGCTGCTCGGCGCCGGTCTGGTCAACGGCATGAAGAGCTGGTTCACCGTGGCCTTTCCTGAATACTGGCTGTTCTTCCTCGGCGCGCTGTTCATCGTGGTGACGCTGTACCTGCCCAAAGGCGTGATCGGCCTGATCAAGAAAAGGAGCGAGCCATGAAAAGCACTCCGACGCCCGCATTCGATCCGGTGCTCGATCCGAACAGCGATGCCGGCACCAGCCGCGACGCCATCGGTCTCGGCCAGGCCGCCGGTAAGGGGCTGAACACCCTGCACGGCACGATCCTGACCCTGGAGGACATCAGCGTCAGCTTCGACGGCTTCAAGGCCCTCAATGATCTGAATCTGTACATCCGCGTGGGCGAGCTGCGTTGCATCATCGGCCCCAACGGCGCGGGCAAGACCACGCTGATGGACGTCATCACCGGCAAGACCCGCCCCAGCCACGGCAAGGCCTGGTTCGGCGAAACCCTCGATCTGACCAGGATGAGTGAAGTGCAGATCGCCCAGGCCGGGATCGGCCGCAAGTTTCAGAAGCCCACGGTGTTCGAAGCGTTGAGCGTGTTCGAGAACCTGGAGCTGGCGCAGAAGACCGACAAATCGGTGTGGGCCAGCTTGCGCGCGAAGCTCAACGGAGAGCAGCGCGACCGCATCGATGAGGTGCTGGAAACCATTCGCCTGACGGCGTCGATGTCACGTCCCGCCGGGCTGTTGTCCCACGGCCAGAAGCAGTTTCTGGAGATCGGCATGTTGCTGGTCCAGGACCCGCAGCTTCTGCTGCTCGACGAGCCCGTCGCTGGCATGACCGACGCCGAAACCGAATTCACCGCCGAGCTGTTCAAGAGCCTGGCCGGCAAGCACTCGCTGATGGTGGTCGAGCACGACATGGGCTTCGTCGGCACCATCGCCGACCACGTCACCGTGCTGCACCAGGGCAGCGTGCTGGCGGAAGGATCGCTGGAAGACGTGCAGGCGGATGAACGGGTGATTGAGGTGTATCTGGGGCGGTGAACCGCCCAGCGGCAAGCTTTTAGCTGCAAGCGGCAAGCGGCAAGCGGCAAGCGGCAAGCGGCAAGCGGCAAGCTGAAGCCAAACGCATGACCCGCTTTTTCTTGCAGCTTGCAGCTTGCAGCTGATGAATCCGAGGAAATCAAATTGTTAACCGTCACTCAGCTGCATCAATTCTACGGCGGCAGCCACATCCTCCGAGGCCTATCGTTTGACGTGAACATCGGCGAGGTCACGTGCCTGCTCGGTCGTAACGGCGTGGGCAAGACCACGCTGTTGAAAGTGCTGATGGGGCTGCTGCCCGCCAAAGAGGGCGTGGTGCAGTGGGAAGGCAAGCCGATCACCGGTTTCAAGCCCCACCAGCGCGTGCATTCCGGCATCGCCTACGTACCCCAGGGCCGGGAGATTTTCGGCCGACTGACCGTTGAGGAAAACCTGTTGATGGGCCTGTCGCGATTCCCGGGCTCGGAAGCCAAGGAAGTCCCGCCGTTCATTTACGAGCTGTTCCCGGTGTTGCTGCAGATGAAACACCGTCGCGGCGGCGACCTGTCCGGCGGGCAGCAACAGCAACTGGCGATCGGTCGCGCCCTGGCCAGTCGCCCTCGCCTGCTGATTCTCGACGAACCCACCGAAGGCATTCAGCCGTCGGTGATCAAAGAGATCGGCGCCGTGATCAAAAAGCTCGCCGCGCGCGGCGACATGGCGATCCTGCTGGTCGAGCAGTTCTACGACTTTGCCGCCGAGCTGGCGGATCAGTACATCGTCATGTCCCGCGGCGAAATCGTCCAGCAGGGGCGCGGCGAAAACATGGAGGCCGAAGGCGTCCGGGGTCTGGTCACCATTTAATGCGCCGATCAGCTAAGGTACGGACCTTCGATAACACGATAATCGACTTATGAATCTTCCTGCCCACACCGCGCTGTTCGCCCCCAGCTGGCATGCCGAGCTGGAGCTGGCGTATGGGCGTTTCGGCGACAGTACGCGCCCGACCCAGCGACGCCACAAAGGTCCATTGCGCGTGCAAAAGCATCTGTACGCCGAAGGCCCGCAGGTCTGCCAGCACATCATCGTTCACCCGCCGGGCGGCATTGCCGGCGGCGATCGGCTGGACATCAGCGCCAGCGTCGGTGCCAACGCCTGGGCACAACTGACCAGCCCCGGCGCAGCGAAGTGGTACCGCGCAGCGGGTCCGGCCTATCAGCGACTGGACCTAAAAGTCGCTGCAGGCGGCACCTTGGAGTGGCTGCCCCAAGAGAGCATCGTCTTCAGCGAGGCCAAGGCTGAACTGACGACGCGAATCGACCTGGAAGGCGACGCCCGGCTGTTCTACTGGGACGTGGTTGCGCTGGGCCGGCCGGCCAGCGGCGAGCGTTTTGATCAGGGCCACTTTCAGGCGCACCTGGATATTCGTCGCGACGGCAAGCTGTTGTGGCACGAGCGTCAGCGCATCGTCGGCGATGACGGCTTGCTGGATTCACCCATCGGCCTGGGCGGAAAACCGGTGTTCGCGACGCTGATCGTGACCGGAGAAATCGACGCAGATTTGATGGAGCGCTGCCGCGAGCTGGCCGAAGATTCACCCGTGCGCGGCGACCTGAGCCAGTTACCCGGCTTAATCGTCGCCCGCTGCCTGGCAGACGAAGCGCTGCACGCGCGGGCCTGGCTGATTGAATTATGGAAACTGCTGCGCCCTGCCCTGTTGGGGCGTGACGCAGTGGCACCGAGGATTTGGAGTACATGATGGACCGCGTTCCCCAATTCGCTCCCTCGGGGCACGCATAGACATCCTGTAGGAGTGAGCTTGCTCGCGATTGCGGTGTGTCGGAGACATGTACCTATCTGACGAATCGCAATCGCGAGCAAGCTCACTCCTACAAGTACATTGCAGCGCTGACTTATTCAGTTATTTAAGACGGACAAAACCCATGGATCTGACCCCACGCGAAAAAGACAAGATGCTGATCTTCACCGCAGGCCTGGTTGCCGAGCGGCGGCTGGCACGCGGTGTGAAGCTCAATTACCCGGAAGCGATGGCCTTCATCTCCGCCGCTCTGCTGGAAGGTGCGCGCGACGGCCAGACCGTTGCTGACCTCATGCACTACGGCACCACCCTGCTGACCCGTGAACAGGTGATGGAAGGTATCCCGGAAATGATCCCGGAAATCCAGGTCGAAGCCACCTTTCCGGATGGCACCAAGCTGGTCACCGTGCATCAGCCGATTGCCTGAGCGGCCCATTGAACCTGAGATGCCCGTCGAAACAGCCACACAGGAACCCGTGGAAACGAACATGACCTATTCGATTCGTGACGCTTTGCTGACTGACATGCCGGCCGTGCTGGCCATCTACAACGACGCGGTGCTCAACACCACGGCGATCTGGAACGAGCAGCCGGTGGATCTCGCCAACCGCGAAACCTGGTTCGCCGCGCGCCAGGCCCAGGCTTACCCGATTCTGGTGGCGGTCGATGCTGACGATCAGGTGCTGGGCTATTCGTCGTTCGGCGACTGGCGACCGTTTGAAGGGTTTCGCCACACGGTTGAGCACTCGGTTTACGTGCGTGCCGATCAGCGAGGCAACGGCCTGGGTCCGATGCTGATGAAAGCGCTGATCGATCGAGCCCGCGCCTGCGACAAGCACATGATGGTCGCGGCCATCGAAAGCGGTAACGCGGCGTCGATTCACCTGCATGAGCGCGAGGGGTTCATTACCACCGGGCAAATGCCCCAGGTCGGCACCAAGTTCGGCCGCTGGCTGGACCTGACCTTCATGCAGCTAGACCTGTCCCCCGGCGCCTCTGCTCCACCCTCCCAAGCGCCCGGCATCAAGCCTGTCGCCTGACTGTTCATTCTGAAAGGACTTCACCCATGAATGCCGCCCACTTACGCCGTGTCACGTCAGAAAGCTTCGCGCACTACCGCTCAGGTCTGGTGGCGCTGTTGATGGACGCCGTCCGCCACGGGGCCTCGGTCGGCTTCATGGCCGATCTCGCCGCTGAAGAAGCCACCACCTGGTGGGACGGCGTCAAGGCTGAGGTCGAGCAGGGCAATGTGCTGCTGTGGGTGGTGGCAGAAGAAGACCAGGTGCTGGCGACGGTGCAACTGGCGCTGTGCCAGAAGGCCAATGGCCTGAACCGCGCCGAGGTGCAGAAATTGCTGGTGCTCAGTCAGGCGCGTCGGCGCGGGCTGGCGACGCAGTTGATGACCGCCGTGGAACAGGCCGCGCAGCAACATCAGCGTGGGCTTTTGTTTCTGGACACGCTGGCAGGTTCCGATGCCGAGGATTTCTATCGGGCGCTGGGTTACGAGCTGTCTGGCCTGCTGCCGGATTACGCCTGCAACCCCGATGGCGAATACAAGGCCACGGCCATCTACTACAAGTTACTGTCGAGGAAAACCGCATGATTCCTGGTGAATACCAGATCCAGCCGGGCGACATCGAGCTCAACGCCGATCGCCGTACCATCACCCTCAGCGTCGCCAACAGCGGTGACCGGCCGATTCAGGTCGGCTCGCACTTTCATTTTTTCGAAACCAACGACGCACTGACCTTCGACCGGGCCGCCAGCCGGGGCATGCGCCTGAACATCCCGGCCGGCACCGCGGTGCGTTTCGAGCCGGGGCAGGCGCGGGAAGTGGAGCTGGTGGACCTGGCCGGGTTGAGGCGGGTATTCGGGTTTGCCGGAAGAGTTATGGGTGAACTGTAAAACGCGTTCACTTTCCAGCCAGGTCAAGCTGCAAGCGCCAAGCCACAAGCGCCAAGCACAGCAGTCCGCGGCGTACACAACATTCGCTTTTACTTGCCGCTTGCCGCTTGAGGCTTGCCGCTTTGATTCGAGGAACGAAGTATGAAGATCAGCCGACAAGCCTACGCCGACATGTTCGGCCCCACTGTCGGCGACCGTGTGCGTCTGGCCGACACCGAGCTGTGGATCGAGGTCGAGCAGGATTTCACCGTCTATGGCGAGGAAGTGAAGTTCGGTGGCGGCAAGGTCATTCGTGACGGCATGGGCCAGGGCCAGGGCGTTGCCGCCGAAGTCGTCGACACGTTGATCACCAACGCGCTGATCGTCGATCACTGGGGCATCGTCAAAGCCGACGTCGGCCTCAAGGACGGGCGCATCGCGGCCATCGGCAAAGCCGGCAACCCGGACATCCAGCCCGGCGTGACCATCGCCATCGGTGCCGCGACCGAAATCATCGCCGGCGAAGGCATGATCCTCACCGCTGGCGGCGTCGACACGCACATCCACTTCATCTGCCCGCAACAGATCGAAGAAGCGCTGATGAGCGGCGTCACCACCATGATTGGCGGCGGAACCGGTCCGGCGACGGGCACCAACGCAACCACGGTCACCCCTGGCAAATGGCACATGATGCGCATGTTGCAGGCCGCCGAAGCGTTCCCCATGAATATCGGTTTTACCGGCAAGGGCAACGTCAGCCTGCCGGAGCCGCTGATCGAACAGGTCAAGGCCGGCGCCATCGGCCTCAAGCTGCACGAAGACTGGGGCACCACGCCTGCGGCCATCGACAACTGCCTGAGCGTCGCCGATCAGTACGACGTGCAGGTCGCGATCCATACCGACACTCTGAACGAATCCGGATTCGTCGAAACCACCCTGGGGGCGTTCAAGAACCGCACCATTCACACCTACCACACCGAAGGCGCTGGGGGCGGCCATGCGCCGGACATCATCAAGGCCTGCGGCTTCGCCAACGTGCTGCCAAGCTCGACCAACCCGACCCGGCCGTTCACCCGCAACACCATCGACGAGCACCTGGACATGCTGATGGTCTGCCATCACCTGGACCCGAGCATCGCCGAAGACGTCGCGTTCGCCGAGAGCCGCATCCGCCGCGAAACCATTGCTGCCGAGGACATCCTTCACGATCTGGGCGCGTTCTCGATGCTCAGCTCCGACAGCCAGGCCATGGGCCGCGTCGGCGAAGTGATCATGCGCACCTGGCAGACCGCCGACAAAATGAAACGCCAGCGCGGGCCATTGCCCGGTGACGGCGAAGGCAACGATAACTTCCGCGCCAAACGCTACATCGCCAAATACACCATCAACCCGGCGATCACCCACGGCATCAGCCATGAAGTGGGGTCGGTGGAAGTGGGTAAATGGGCGGACCTTGTGCTCTGGCGCCCGGCTTTCTTCGGCGTGAAACCGACCCTGATCCTCAAGGGCGGTTCGATTGCCGCCAGCCTGATGGGCGACGCCAACGCCTCGATCCCGACCCCGCAGCCGGTTCACTACCGCCCGATGTTCGCCAGCTACGGCAGCTCGTTGCACGCCAGCAGCCTGACCTTCATCAGTCAAGCGGCCTTTGATGCCGGCGTCCCGGAGCAGCTGGGGCTGAAGAAACAGATCGGCGTGGTCAAGGGCTGCCGCAGCGTGACCAAGGCCGACCTCATCCACAACGACTACCTGCCGAACATCGACGTCGACCCGCAGACCTATCAGGTCAAGGCTGACGGCGTGCTGTTGTGGTGCGAACCGGCGGACGTGCTGCCGATGGCGCAACGGTATTTCCTGTTTTAAGGGTATTAGTCCGTTTTTGTAGGAGCGTGGCTTGTCCCGCGATCTGGTGCGCAGCGCCAGTGAAATCCATGAATGCGATGATCCAGCTACTCCGTGATCGCCGCTTTTCACGACGACTTTGTCGCCGATCGCGGGACAAGCCACGCTCCTACAATGAAAGCGTGCAAATCCGTGATGTTTCCTGCAACAACATGGCGGTACTATGCGCGCTCTCATTCAGCGCCCCGCCAGCAAGGTAGTTCCCCATGCGTCTTTCGGACTTCATCGTTCAGAATGTGGATCGCATCGTCGATGAGTGGGAACGGTTTGCTGCCACGCTGGCGCCCGCAGCCGCTCAGATGAGTTCAGTCGAGCTGCGCGACCACGCCGAGGCGATCCTTCTCGCGGCGGCCCGTGACATGAACACCGCGCAGACCAAGGCCGAGCGCATCGCCAAGGCCCAAGGCGAAGACATCGGCAAAACCCCGACACTCGATCAGGCCGCCTCCAGTCATGGTGAGTTGCGCCACATAGTCGGGTTTGACCTGGTGCAGATGACTTCAGAGTTCCGCCACCTTCGGGCCACGGTCGTGCGCTTCTGGGCAGAAAACCAGATAGATCCACAGGTCAGCCACATCACCGACATGATCCGCTTCAACGAGGCCATCGACGAAGCGCTGGCCGAGTCGACCGCTGCCTACGCCGATCGCGTGACGCGCTCCCGTGACATCTTTCTCGCCATTCTCGGTCACGACCTGCGCGCACCCTTGCAGGCCATCGGTATGTCATCCGAAGTGCTGATGCGCAAGACCACGCTGTCGGACGCCGATCTTGCGTACATCAAGCGCATCAAGAGCAGCAGCTTGTCGATGGGCACGATGATCAATGATCTGCTGGAATTCGTCCGCAGCCGTCTGGGCGTCACGCTGCCGGTCGAGCGCAAGCCGATGGAGATGACCCTGGCCTGCCGCGAAGCCATCGACGCCGCCACGGCAGGACAGCCCGATTGCAACGCAGTGTTCACCAGCACCGGTGACACCCGGGGTGAGTGGGATCAGGCACGCATCGCGCAATTACTGCAAAACCTCATTGGCAACGCCCTGCAGCATGGTGCGGCGACGCGTCGGGTCACCGTGACACTCACCGGCAGCGAAAACCATGTGAGCCTCTCTGTGCATAACGGCGGCGAGCCTATCGCCGAGGAAGCCATCGGCAGCATCTTCGACCCGCTGGTGCGCTCGGCCAATGAAAAGGCCGGCATCCACAACCCGTCCACCAGCCTTGGCCTGGGGCTGTTCATCGTGAAAGAAGTGGTACATGCCCATGGCGGCGGAATCACGGTCGTGTCCAACGTCGGAGACGGCACGACGTTTACCGTGGAATTGCCGAAGAAAGGCTAGCAAGCGGACCCCGGTCAGGCAATCAGCCTTGGCGCAGCTGATACACCTCATACCGTAGGAGCCGGCTTGCTGGCGAACCTGCCCTGTCAGTCACCTCAGATGCCGCTGACCCACCGCACTCGCCAGCAAGCCGGCTCCCACAGATTTGCGTCGATCCCGCACGATGTGCATGACCTCAGGCCATTGTAGGAGTGAGCTTGCTCGCGATGGCCTCAGCACATTCATCAGCTCGTCAGTCCAGGAACCGCCCCAACCGCTGCCTGAGCATGCGGTTTTCCGCCCTCACTTGCTCAAGCTCTTCCAGAAGGTCGAGCGCCAGGGCGACGCCGTCCCATTCCATCTGCAATTCGTGATGCAACTTGACCGCACGCCTGGCGATCGACAGTGCTGCACTGTCGAACAGCCATTCGTCCGGCTGCCTTCCCTGGGGTTCGAGAATGCCGTGCTCGACAATCTCGATGACGAAAGCGGCCGGCAGATCGACCACCTCACATAGCTCCTGCATGTCTATGACCAGGGTGTTGCTCATGATCAGTTACTCCATTGAGCCCTCGGATTGAACGCGGCCTGCTCGGCCAGTTTCTCCCACAGCGCTTTGGTCGCCTCATCGGTGGATTTGGGCATCACGATTTTCAGTTGTGCGTACAGATCGCCGCGCTGGCCCTGCTTGTTCAGCAGACCGTTGCCCTTGACCCGCAGCCGCTGCCCGTTCTGACTGTCCGGACGGATGGTCAGGTTGATCTTGCCGGTCAGCGTCGGTACCGCCACCTTGGTGCCAAGCGCTGCTTCCCACGGCGCGATCGGCACCGTGATGATCAGGTCGTGGCCCTCGACGTCGAACATCGGGTGCGGCGCCAGGCGGATGATCAGATACAGATCGCCCTTCTCGCCACCCGCCACGCCCGGCGCACCCTGCCCCTTGAGGCGAATGCGCTCGCCATCGGTGACGCCCGCCGGGATCTTCACATTCAGCGTCTTGGTGATGTCCGCCATGCGCTGACCGTTGGCGCTGTGTTGCGGCACCTTGAAGCTGATCTGCTTGGACTCGCTGGAGAGTGTCTCCTCCAGAAACACCGCCAGTTCCATCTCCACGTCCTGCCCTCGACGGCCCGGGCTCTGCGCCCGACCGCCTTGCTGACCACCACGATTGCCGAAGATGGAGCTGAAAAAGTCGGAGAAGTCGCCGTTCTCGAAGTTGCCGCCACCAAAGCCCGGCCCCGCGCCCGCGCCGCCACGACCCTGCCAGCCAGGCGGCGGCTGAAACCGGCCCTGACTGCCGTACTTGCGAATCTCGTCGTATTCGGCGCGTTTTTCAGGATCGCTGAGCGCCTCATACGCTTCGGAGGCTTCCTTGAATTTGTCTTCCGCGCCAGGCTCTTTGCTGACGTCGGGGTGATACTTGCGCGCGAGCTTGCGATAGGCGGTCTTGATCGCCTTCTCGTCCGCTGTCGGCTCTACGCCAAGAATCTTGTAATAGTCTTTGAAGTCCATCTGACGGTCACCCAATTCTGGAATATCCAGCCCAGTCCGCAGCGTGTTTCACATGTGAATGCTGGCTGCGTTGAACGTTGCAAGGTTATCGGCACGCAGTCTCGCGAATGAAACGCTGTCCAGACCGGCCAAAAAACATGAAGAGTTGCCTGCTAGATTGGGGCTCGGGGCCGCAGTTCAAGCCATGCTCGCGAAATAGATACCGGGCGTGCGATAAACCGACGTTTCGCGCTACGCATCCGGCGCGCACTCGCATACACTGCGCGGCCGTTTTTTGACTGGTATGCAAAGCAGATGAGCACTCCATCCCCGGCCCGTGCCCTTGGCATCGACTTCGGCACGTCCAACTCCACGGTCGGCTGGCTACGCCCTGGAGTGGAAACGCTGATCGCACTGGAGGACGGCAAGATCACGCTGCCCTCGGTTGTATTTTTCAACATCGAGGAGCGCCGCCCGGTCTACGGTCGCCTCGCCCTTCACGAATACCTCGAGGGCTATGAAGGCCGCCTGATGCGCTCGCTCAAGAGCCTGCTGGGTTCCAAGCTGATCAAGCACGACACCAGCGTGCTCGGTACAGCGATGCCTTTCAAGGACCTGCTCGGCCTGTTCATCGGCGAACTGAAAAAGCGCGCCGAAGCCGCCGCCGGCCACTCCTTCGAGCAAGTGGTGCTGGGCCGCCCGGTGCATTTCGTCGATGACGACGCTGCCGCCGATCAGGACGCTGAAGACACGCTGGCCGACGTGGCGCGCAAGATCGGCTTCAAGGACGTTTCCTTTCAGTTCGAGCCTATCGCGGCGGCATTCGACTACGAGTCGACGCTGGACCGTGAAGAGCTGGTGCTGATCGTCGACATCGGCGGTGGTACGTCGGACTTCTCGCTGGTGCGCCTGTCGCCGGAGCGACGTCTGATCGATGACCGCCACAGCGACATCCTCGCCACGGGCGGTGTACACATCGGCGGCACCGACTTTGACAAGCAGCTTAGCCTGCAGGGCGTGATGCCGCTGTTTGGTTACGGCAGCCGGATGAAAAGCGGCGCGTACATGCCAACCAGCACGCACATGAACCTGGCGACCTGGCACACGATCAACTCGGTGTATTCGCAAAAGTCGCAACTGGCGCTGGGCAGCATGCGCTATGACATCGAAGACACCCAGGGCATTGATCGGCTGTTCAGGCTGATCGAGCAACGCGCCGGCCACTGGCTGGCGATGGAAGTGGAAGAAACCAAGATCCAGCTGACTCAGGCGGACAACCGCCTGGTGCCGATGGACCGCGTCGAACCCGGCCTGAGCGTCGACCTGACGCGTCAGCTGTTCGAATCGTCCATCGATGCATTGCTCGAACGCGTGCGCGCCAGCGTGACCAATCTGTTGAATGACGCGGGCGTTGGCGTGACCGAGGTCGACACCGTGTTCTTCACCGGTGGTTCCAGCGGCATCCCGGCCCTGCGCAACAGCGTCGCGGCCATGCTCCCCAAAGCGCGGCACGTCGAAGGCAACATCTTCGGCAGCATCGGCAGCGGCCTGGCGATCGAAGCGAAGAAGCGCTACGGCTGACTCGCGGCTGTCCCGCTTTTTTAGTGGGACCGGCTTTAGCCGGGAATGCGTCGGGCCTCACGCCGCAAAATTGATGGTGTGCAATCTGGCCTCTTCCCGGCTGAAGCCGGTCCCACAAAAACACCGCGTGCAAATGTAGGACTGGCTTTAGCCGGGAATGCGTCGGGTGTCACGCCGCAAAATTGATGGTGTGCAATCTGGCCTCTTCCCGGCTAAAGCCGGTCCCACAAAAACACCGCGCGCAAATGTAGGACCGGCTTTAGCCGAGAAGGCGCCGGGTGTCACGCCGCGAAATCGAGGGTGTTCATGAAGGCCTCTTCCCGGCTGAAGCCGGTCCCACAAAAACACCGCGTGCAAATGTAGGACTGGCTTTAGCCGGGAATGCGTCAGGTGTCACGCCGCGAAATTGATGGTGTGCAATCTGGCCTCTTCCCGGCTGAAGCCGGTCCCACAAAAACACCGCGTGCAAATGTAGGACTGGCTTTAGCCGGGAATGCGTCGGGCCTCACGCCGCAAAATTGATGGTGTGCAATCTGGCCCCTTCCCGGCTAAAGCCGGTCCCACAAAAACACCGCGTGCACATGTAGGACTGGCTTTAGCCGGGAATGCGTCGGGTGCAGTGGTCTAATTTCCCCGGACACCTCGATAAGTGGAAAATACATTTATCGAGGAGTTTTTCATGACCAGAAAACGCAACAGGTTTGATGACAGCTACAAACTGGAAGTCGTGAAGATG
>Ga0101941_1000428_pt1 | contig 74953 bp, 76 predicted proteins | sample DewCreD2012metaG_3_FD_75242 | JGI IMG/M metagenome (GOLD analysis project Ga0101941, IMG submission 75242) | Hot spring sediment bacterial and archeal communities from British Columbia, Canada, to study Microbial Dark Matter (Phase II) - Dewar... ... | reverse complement strand
CGAAAGGGGGACGACCCGTAAAGGCGGGAGCCGGCACAGGTGCTGCATGGCTGTCGTCAGCTCGTGCCGTGAGGTGTTGGGTTAAGTCCCGCAACGAGCGCAACCCCCGCCCTGTGTTACAGGTGTCACAGGGGACTGCCCCCCAAAAGGGGGAGGAAGGTGGGGATGACGTCAAGTCATCATGGCCCTTATGCCCTGGGCTACACACACGCTACAATGGGCGGTACAGAGGGAAGCGAAGGCGCGAGCCGGAGCAAATCCCAAAAAACCGCCCCCAGTTCGGATCGCAGGCTGCAACCCGCCTGCGTGAAGCCGGAATCGCTAGTAACCGCCGATCAGCACGCGGCGGTGAATACGTTCTCGGGCCTTGTACACACCGCCCGTCACGTCATGGGAGCTGGCCTTACCCGAAGTCGCTCGCCCAACGGGGCAACCCGAGGGAGGCGCCTAGGGTGAGGCTGGTGACTGGGACGAAGTCGTAACAAGGTAGCCGTACGGGAACGTGCGGCTGGATCACCTCCTTTCTAGGGAGCGCCCATCCGGGCTCCTAGGTCGGCCGGACGGCCGGGCACCGTTCCTTCCTTCCGCTATCCGGTTGTTAAGGGCAAGGGCGATTAGCTCAGGTGGCTAGAGCGCGGTCCTGATAAGACCGAGGTCGGAGGTTCGAGTCCTCCATCGCCCACCATCTCCCGCCCACCGAACGTGGCTGGGGGCAACCCCCCCCAGCCACGGCCATTACGGTGGGGCCGTAGCGCAGCGGGCAGCGCACCTCCTTTGCAAGGAGGGGGACGGGGGTTCGAATCCCCCCGGCTCCACCACCCCTAGGGCAGCCGCGCCACCTCGCTGACCAGAAAGCGCAACCGCCCCCGCCGCCCCTCGAGTAGGGAAAGGGCCACGTCGGGCAGCGCCTCGGCCAGCGGCGGCGCCAGCACCGCCACTCCCAACGGCCAGCCCCGGGCCTGCGCCTCCCGCCACAGGCAGAGGAGCGCCCCCACCAGGGCCAGCTCCGCCGCCGCCCGCAAGGGCAGACAGGCGTAGCCCTGGACGATGTCGGCCCTCATCACGTGCAGCACCGGCAGGGGTCGCTCCTGTTGCAGACAGCCCTGTGTGGCGCCGATGCCGGGATAGAAGATGTCGGCCAGGGCGTCCTCCAGCGAAGGAGCGTCGTCGGCGTCGTCGCTGGTGGCCAGATAGAGCACGCCGCGCAGGTCGCCGTCGGCGGCCGCTTCCTGCACCAGCGCCCTGGCCTCCTCCAGCCGCTGGCGCGGGCCGGCAGATCGCAGGTCTCGCCCCCGGACTGCGAGGCCCGCCCGCTCCAGGGCCACCGCCGCCGTCCGCCAGCCGGGGCCCAACAGCAGCAGGGGAGCGGCGCTCATATCACCAGCCCCCCGCTGATGTTGATGGTCTGGCCGGCCAGATACGAGGCCTCGGGCGAGGCCAGGTAGGCCACCAGCGCCGCTATCTCGTCGGGGGTGGCCAGACGGCCCATGGGCACGTGGGCCAGAAAGCCGGGCAGCCCGCCCCAGCGGCGCACCGGCTCCAGCATGGGGGTGTCGGTGTAGCCGGGAGCCACGGCGTTGACCTGGATGCCACGAGGGCAGTAGGCGCGGGCCAGGGCGCGGGTGAGGCCCACCACCCCGGCCTTGGCTGCCGTGTAGTGGATGCCATACCACTGGCCGGCCAGGGCAGCCAGGGCCGAGACATTGACGATGGCGCCGCCACCGGCGGCCAGCATCCCTTCCAGGGCGCGGCAAGTGCAGAGCCACGTCCCCACCAGGTTGGTACGCAGCATCCGCGACAGCTCCTCGTAGGTCAGCAGGCGGAAGAGGTCGAGGGAGGTGCGGGGCTGGGGGCGCTGGCCCGTCTCCGGGTCCACCTCCCGGCCAGCGATGGGGAACTGGATGCCGGCGTTGTTCACCAGCACGGTGACGGTGCCGAGGCGCTCCTCGGCCTGGCGGAACATGTCGTCCACCTGTCGAGGATCGCCCACGTCGGCGGGGACGGCCAGGGCCACTGCGCCCCGGGCGCTCAGGGCAGCGGCCACCGCCTGCGCCCGCTGGGGTTGGAGGTCGTTGACCGCCACCAGGGCGCCCTCGGCGGCCAGCCGCCGGCAGATGGCCTCGCCGATGCCGGAGCCGCCGCCGGTCACCAGGGCGACCCGACCGGCGAAGCGTCCCGGACAGGGGGTGGGGGGATGGGGTGGCGGGGGCGTCACCGCAGGGCCCTCACCCGCCCTACCAGCAGCCGGCTGCGCCCGTGGCTGTAGTAGGCCCCGCGGTATTCCAGCGGCTCCAGCTCGCACAGCAGGTTGATGATGGCGTGCTGGGTGGGGTTGTCGGCGAAGGTGGAGGGGAAGAAGCGCACCCGCCCCTGCCCCGTCTGCACCAGGTCGTATTCGGGCTCGGAGGGATAGAGGGTGGGCTGGGCCAGCTCCGCCCCGGGCCCGCCCAGCCGCGGTATGTAGCGGTAGCCCATCCAGTTGCCCCGTCGCGCCCGCTCCTGATAGGCGGCCGTCTCCGCCGGCGGCAGGGGCTGCAGATCCCAGACCTCCACCTCCACGATGGGGTGGCCATTGAGGCTGGCGCGGGCCAAGAGGTGGCCGTCCCGCTGCATCAGGTCGGTGATGTCGGCGTAGACCTTGGGGATGCCGGCCTGCTCGCGGCCGCCCAGGATGGGCTCGGTGCGGTCCTCCCACATGATGACGCAGTAGCTGCCGGAGACGTGGTCCACCTCGCCGTGGAAGGTGGCGGCCACATTGACGCCGACGAGGTTGTAGCCGCCGCCGGCCAGCCAGTCCACCCCCCGGTTGCGGCTGTAGAAGACGCTGACCAGGGGCTCGTGCAGGGGCTCGGCGCCCACCTCGAAGCCGTCGGGGAGCAGGCGGGCTACCTTGTCGGCGGGGGCCAGGTAGGTGACGCCGATGGTGGTGACGTCACGATACCAAGTGCCCTCGCTGGCCGGGCGGTGGCCGACGATGGGGGGCATGGTGTAGTGCAGTTCGGGGTCGGGGCGGGGGCGAGGCTGACCCATGGCTCCTCCTTCGGGCGACCGACGCATCGTTTCATACCATCGCGCCCAAAAAGTCTGGCTGCAGCATAGCTCTCGCCGCCGTCTCTGTCAACCGGCCCGCCCGCTCGCCTGATGAAAGGGGCCTGTGCCATGGGTCTCCCACCGGCGGCGTAGCGCGCTCTTCGCTTTTTATGCCGGAGGTCGAGGTCGATGGCGCCAGTCTGGGATCGCTCTCCAGGCTGCACCTGCCTTCTGCGAGGCAAGCCCGCCGCACGGGGCGGTCGCCTGCCGAACGAGCAGCGCTGACAGGTGCCAGACGAGATGGCGGTGGGCTGCCCAGGCGGACGGGACGCGGGCGCTAAGAGGCTGGGGAGGGGCGTAGCACGCCCCGCATCAGGAAGTCCACGGTGTGCTCCACCACCTGGTCGCGGCTCCAGGCGCCCCCCTCCTGGAACCACCAGCCCACCCCCAAGGCGGCGTCCATCAGGGTGAAGGTGACCAGCTTCGGGTCCTGGGGCACGAAGACTCCTTCCCGCATCCCCTGCTCCACCACCGCCATGATGAGGTCGCGGTAGCGCCTCTGCAGCTCGCGGATGCGCGACCGCCTCTCCTCGCTGAGGGTGACGGGCGTGCTGAGGACGGTGGCGTAGCGCTCCAGGGGGCTGTTGAGCACGTGCCAGACCTGGTGGTGCAGAGCGCGGCGCAGGGTCACGGCTGGAGGGTCGCCCCGGGCCACGATCTCCTGTAGGCGGGCCAGGGCGTCCTCCAGGGCGGTGATGCGGATTTCGACGAAGACGTCTTCCTTGCTGGCGAAGTAGTAGTAGAGGCAGCCCTTGGTGACCCCCGCCTCGCGGGCGATGTCGTCGGTGGTGGCCGCCTCGTAGCCCTTGCGGCCGAAGACGCTGGCAGCGGCCAGCAGGATGCTGCGGCGGCGCGCCTCGGCCAGGGCCAGGTTGCGGACGCGGTGGCCGCGGATGCCCACCGGCCGCTCGTCCCAGCGGGCGGCCCGCCCCGCCTTGGCTGTCTGTGGCATCGTGCGCCCCTCCTTCAACCCGGGCAGCCGTGTTCAGGGGGTCTTGTCTTCGCGAAAATGTTAACAAAATTCCCCGCCCGGCGCCAGGCGGTCGTCCCACCGCCCGGGCCTTGTCAGGGCCGTGGGCCTGCCCTTATATTGGCGCCGCCGGTCAACGGCGAGTCCTGCCACGGGGGGTAGAGATGGTGGACTACGGCTCCTATCGCGACCTGGTCACCGAGAAGCGGGACGGGGTGGCCATCGTCACCATGAACCGTCCCGAGGCCCTCAACGCCACCGACCGCCGCCTGCACAACGAGCTCTCCCGCATCTGGCTGGACCTGGGGCGGGACGACGAGGTGCGGGCGGTGGTCATCACCGGCGCCGGTGAGGCCTTCTCGGCCGGGGGCGACTACGACATGATCGAGGAGTCCTTCCACCGCCCCGAGGTGGTGCTGGACGTCTTCTTCAGCGAGGCGCGGGACATCGTCTACAACATGCTCAACCTGGACAAGCCCATCGTCTCGGCCATTAACGGCGCCGCCGTGGGCGCGGGGCTGGCGGTGGCCCTCATGGCCGACATCTCCATCGCCTCGGAGAGGGCCAGATTGACCGACGGCCACATCCGCCTGGGGGTGGCCGCCGGCGACCACGCCTGCATCATCTGGCCGCTGCTGTGCGGTCTGGCCAAGGCCAAGTATTACCTGCTGACCAGCGAGTTCATAGACGGGCGGGAGGCGGAGCGCATCGGCCTGGTCTCCCTGTGCGTGCCCCACGAGCAGCTGATGGAGACGGCCCTGGCCGTGGCCCGTCGCCTGGCCGACGGCCCCCAGCGGGCCATCCGCTGGACGAAGCGGGCCCTGAACCAGTGGCTGCGGCTGGGCGGGCTGGTCTCCTTCGACTTCTCGCTGGCGGCGGAGATGCTGACCTTCTTCGGCGAGGACGTGCGGGAGGGGCTGGCCTCCCTGCGCGAGCGGCGCCCGCCCCGCTTCCCCTCGGCCCAGGGGTAGGTCGGCGGCCCGCCGTTGTCCCTAGGGGGACGATGCCCTATCTTCGTTCTTGCAGGAAGGCTGCCCATGCCCGAAGGCCCCGAGTCCTTCTATTACTACTCCCAACGTCTGCGCCTGCACTACGTGCGCTGGGGCGACGGCGCCAAGCCGCCCCTGCTGCTGGTCCACGGCGGCGAGGACCATTGCCGCAGCTGGGACTTCGTGGCCCGCGCCCTGGCCGACCGCTACACCGTTTACGCCCCCGACCTGCGCGGCCACGGCGATTCCGACTGGGCCATCGGCGGCACCTACAGCCTGCCCGAGTTCGTCCTCGACCTCTCCGCCCTGGCCGACACCATAGACCGGGACCCCCTGACCATCATCGGCCACTCGTTGGGGGGCGCCGTGGCCCTGCAGTATGCTGGCGTCTTCCCCGAGCGGGTGGCCAAGGTGGTGTCCATCGAGGGCTGGGGGCCGCCCATGATCGAGGTGCCGCCCGCCCACCAGCGCATGCGCAACTGGATCGCCCAGATGCGAGAGCTAGAGCGGCGGGTGCCCCGCCGTTACCCCTCCCTGGAGGCGGCCGCCCGGCGCATGAAGGAGGCCAACCCCCACCTGACCGACGAGATGGCCTGGCACCTCACCGTCCACGGCGTGCGCCAGAACCCCGACGGCACCTACTCCTGGAAGTTCGACAACTACGTGCGCCAGCGCTCCCCCTACGGCTTCAACCTGCAGGACGCCCAGGACATCTGGGCCCAGATACGGGCGCCGGTGCTGCTGGTGAAGGGCAGCGAGAGCTGGGCCTCCGACCCCCGCCAGGGCGGGCGGGTGGCCGTCATCCCCAATTACCAGGCGGTGGTCATCGAGGGGGCGGGCCACTGGGTCCACCACGACCAGTTGCCGCGCTTCCTGGAGGTGGTGCAGGAGTTCCTGGCCCGGTAGACCGGCCGGTCATCTACACCATCGGCCACTCCACCCGCAGCCTGGAGGAGTTCTTGGCCGCCCTGGTTGCCCACGGTGTCCGGCGGCTGGTGGATATCCGCCGCTTCCCCAGCTCCCGTCGCTATCCCCACTTCGGCGGCGATGCCCTGGCCCGGGCCCTGGCGCGGGCGGGTGTGGACTACTTGCACCTGCCCGAGATGGGGGAAGGAGGCATCCGTCGCCGGGGCCTTCGCCCAACGCCGGCCTGCGCAGCCCCGGCTTCCGTGCCTACGCCGACCACATGCTGACGGAGGAGTTCGCCCGCGCCGCCGCCAGGCTCCTGGCCCTGGCGCGGGAGGCCCCCACGGCCATCATGTGCGCCGAGGCGGCCTACGCCCGCTGTCACCGCTTGCTGGTGGCAGACTACCTGATGGCCCAGGGCGTCGAGGTGCGCCACATCCTGGACGCCCGCCGCTGGCAGCCCCACCGCCTCAGCCCGGTGGCGCGGGTGGAGGGCGGCCGCGTCACCTATCCGGGCCCGGTCTAGCCCTGCAGGTCGCGCTGGCCGTAGTAAGGGAGGATCGTCCTGCCCTCTTCGCGGGCGCCCTCGGGCCTGGGGGCGGCGGGGAGGCCCATCATGGCCAGGGTGACGGGCGCCACCACCTCCGGGTCTATGAGGGCGTTGATGCAGGCCACCTGGCCGGTGGCGAAGGCGCGTTCCAAAGCGGGGCCGATCTCCTGCGGGCGCGTCACCAGTTCGGGGTGGGCGCCGAAGCCCGCCGCCGCCTTCTCGTAGGGCACCAGCCCCAGTTCGGTGGCGATGGTCCGCCCCTGGAACATGATCTGCTGGCCGTGGCGGGACATGCCCCAGGCCTTGTCGTTGAAGACGACGCAGACGAAGGGCAGCCGGTGGCGGACGGCGGTGTCGAACTCGGCGAAGTTGAGGCCCACCGAGCCGTCGCCGATAACCAGCAGCACGCGGCTGTCGGGGTGGGCCAGTTTGCAGGCGGCGGCGAAGGGTAGACCCACCCCCAGGCAGCCCAGGTAGCCGTGGGACAGGAAGCGCCCGGGGCGGCGCATGACGGCGGCGTCGGCGATCCAGGCGGCCGCCTCGCCGCCATCGGCCACCACCACATCGTCGGGGCCGAGACGGGCGGCCAGCTCGTGGGCCAGGCGGAAGGGATGGATGGGCACCCCGTCCCCCTCCAGGGCCGAGGCGAAGGCCCTCCCCCGCTCCCGCTGCGCCTGCTCCAGCACCTCCAGCCAGCGCGTTCGCTCCGGCCAGCGTCGCCTCCTGGCCCCCTCCAGGAGCTGACGCAGGAACTCGCGGCAGTCGGCCTGGATGCCGAGCTGGATGTCGCGGTTGCGGCCTATCTCCTCGCCCTCGATGTCCACCTGCACTACCGTGGCCGAGGGCGGGATGACGCTCTGGCGCCTGCCGCCGGTGAAGAGGCCCAGCCTGGCCCCCAGCACCAGCACCACATCGGGAGGGCCGGCCTCCCTCTGCACCAGCCCCGAGGAGAAGAGGCCGAAGCCGCCGTAGCCCAGGGGCGTGTCCTCGGGCACGGCGCCGCGGGCCTTGGCGTTCATGAACACAGGCACCGAGGTGACCTCGGCCAGCTGGCGCAGCAGCTCGGCCCCGCCCGAGAACCAGACCCCCCCGCCAGCCAGGATGACGGGGCGCTCGGCGCCGGCCAGCAAGTCCAGGGTCGCCTCCACCGCCTCCGGCCGGGCGGCGGGCGGGTGCTCCGGGCGCAGGCTCTCGGGCCAGGAGACCTGCTCCTCCTCCCGCCCGGCGAAGAGGACGTCAATGGGCACCTCCAGGTAGACGGGCCCCGGCCGGCCGGTGGTGGCCTGGCGGATGGCCATGGCCACGTATTCGGGGATGCGCTCAGGATGGTAGACGCAGCGCGCCCACTTGGTGATGGGGCGCATCATCTCCAGCTGGGGGAAGCCCTGCAAGGGGAGAGTGTCCTCGTCGCGCAGGGGGCTGCGACCGCCCAGCACCAGCACGGGCACGCAGTCCATGAAGGCGTTGGCCACGCCGGTGACGGCATCGGTCACCCCTGGGCCGGCGGTGACGGCGCACACCCCCAGGCGACCGGTGGTGCGCGCCCAGGCATCGGCCATGTGGGCCGCCGCCTGCTCGTGGCGCACGTCCACGATGCGGAAGCCGTGGCGGTCGCAGGCCTCCAGGATGGGGTCAATGTGGCCGCCGTGGAGGGTGAACAGCTCCCGCACGCCGGCCGCCTGCAGCACGCGGGCGATCATCTCGCCGCCGTGGACGCGGGCCATGGCGCACCTCCTCTCGCTCGGTCGGCACTAAATGACCACAGCGCCGGCCGACCTGTCAAGGACGCCAGAGGCCCCCGTCGCGCTGAAGGCAGGTGCGGGCCTGCGACCGGCCCGGGGCCAGCGCTGCCGGCCTCGCGCTGCAGGTTCTGCACGGGGCGAGTGCGGGACGCCGTGTCCGGGGGAACCCGCGTCGTGGGGCGGCTAGGGGAGGGTGCCGTCCAGGGGGAACATGTCCCGGAAGGGATACCACTGGTCGGGGTAGCGGGCCACGAAGCGCTCGAAGTGCTCCAGCACCCGCTGGGTGGTGTGGTGGGCGTCCTCCTCCGGCTCCAGGCTGGGGTCGGCGAAGATGGGCGGGCTAACGTAGGCGGCGAAGCGGCCTCCGGGGCGCCGCACCGCCAGCCCGAACAGGATGGGCGCCCCCGAGAGGCGCGCCAGCCGCGCCGGCGCCGTGGGGAAGTAGGTGCGGTGGCCGAAGAAGGTCACCGGCCGCCCCTCGCCGTTCATCACCCCCAGGTCCAGCACCAGCGCCACCAGCTCGTTGCGGCGCAGGGCGCGCAGCAATCGCAGCCCCGTCCCCTCCGTGGGCAAGAGGGTCACCCCCATGCGCTCCCGCACCTTCACCACCCACCAGTGGAGCCAGCGAGGGCGCAGCGGGTTCATCACCGAGGTAACGCGGTAGCCGTGCAGAAGCAGCAGGGCGCTGGCGATCTCGATGCTGCCCATGTGGGCGCTGGTGAAGATGACCCCCCGGCGATGGGCCAGGGCCTCGGCGAAGTGGTCGTCGCCGTGGATGGTCACCCGGTCGCGCAGGTCGTCCAGGTCCCACCCCTGCACCGAGAGCAGCTCGGCGATGTAGCGGCCGAAGTGGCGGAAGCTGTTGCGGGCCAGGCGCTCCACCTCCGGGTCGTCGGGGGAGCGGTTCAGCAGGCGGGCGTAGTTGCGGCGGGTGGACTCCCGCTTCTCGCGCCAGAGGAGGTAGAACAGGTCGGCGATGGGGGTGGAGACCAGGTAGCCCAGCTCCAGGGGGACGATGGAGGCTAGGGCGCGGTGGGCGGTCAGAAAGAAGGGCTCGGGCGACCCGCGCGCCCGGCCCTCCAACTGCGCCTCCCGTGCCAGCGCCATTCCCAGGTTCGATGTTAGGGCACGGGACGGTTAGGGGGAAGCGGCCGGCCCTTCGCCGGGGGGCAGCCCGTAGAAGGCGCGCAGGCGGGCCGCCTCGGCCGGCCCCACCCGCAGGAAGAGGGCCACCGCCTCGGCCAGCACCTGACCGTCGGCGCCCAGCAGGTGGGCCTCGGCCAGGAGGCGGCGTCCCCGCACCTCCTTCACCCGGGCGCGCACCTGCAGGGGCCCTCCCACCGGCACCGGATGGCGGAAGCGCACCTCCAGTCGGCCGGTAATGGCCCAGGCGCCGGCGTTGTAGACGGCCCAGCCCATGGCCTCGTCCAGGGCGGCCGCCACCACCCCACCGTGGACGTAGCCCGGGAAGCCCTGGTGCTCCGTCCTGGGCGTGAAGGTGCCCACCACCTCCGGCCCCTGCGGGACGAAGGCGATGGCCAGGCCGTAGGGGTTGGCGGGGCCGCAGCCGAAGCAGAGGTCGCGGGGGCTAAGGCCCTCCGGCGTCGCCGTCATAGCGGCGGAACACCACCGAGGCGTTCTGTCCCCCGAAGCCGAAGGCGTTGACCAGGGCCGTCCGCACCTCGGCGCGGCGGGCGACGGCGGGCACGTAGTCCAGGTCGCACTCCGGGTCGGGGTTCTCCAGGTTGATGGTGGGCGGGATAATGCCCTCGTAGATGGCGAGCACGGCCGTCAGGGCCGACAGGGCGCCGGCGCCCCCCAGCAGGTGCCCCACCATGGACTTGGGCGAGCTGATGGCCACACGGTAGGCATGCTCCCCCAGGGCCCGCTTGATGGCCAGCGTCTCGGTCACGTCGTTCAGGGGGGTGCCGGTGCCGTGGGCGACGATGTAGTCCACCTCCTCCGGCTGCAGTCCGGCCGTTCGCAGGGCGCCGCGCATGGCCCTGGCCGCCACCTCCCCCGAGGGTTCCGGGGCGGTGATGTGGTAGGCGTCGCAGGTGAGGGCGCCCCCGGCCAGCTCGGCGTAGATGCGGGCGCCGCGGGCCAGGGCGTGCTCCAGCCTCTCCACCACCAGGGCCACCGCCCCCTCGCCGAAGACGAAGCCGTCGCGGTCGCGGTCGAAGGGGCGGCAGGCGCCCTGGGGGTCGTCGTTGCGGCGGGAGAGGGCGCGCATGTTGTCGAAGGCGGCGATGGTCAGGGGGTGGAGGCTGGCCTCGCTGCCGCCGACGATGACCACGTCCGCCTCGCCGCGGTCCAGGATCCATTTGGCCTCCACGAAGGCGTAGGTGCCGGCGGCACAGGCCGCCACCGAGGTGATCACCGGCCCCCGAATCCCGTAGCGCATGGCGATCTGGCATGAGGGCATGTTGGGCGCCAGCATGGGCACCAGGAAGGCGCTCACCCGTCCGGGGCCCTTCTCCAGGTAGGTGCGCTCCCCCTCGGCGATGTCGGGGACGCCGCCACCACCCGTGTTCATGACCACCCCCACGGCGTAGGGGTCCAGGCGCTCCATCTCTAGGCCGGCATCCTCCACCGCCTGGGCGGCGGCGGCGATGGCGAACTGGCTGAAGCGGGCGCAGCGGCGGGCGGTGCGCAGGTCCATGTAGTCCAGGGGGTCGAAGCCCTTCACCTCGGCAGCGATGCGACAGCCCAGGCCCGACGGGTCGAAGGCCGTTATGTGCCCCACCCCCGAGACCCCCGCCACCAGGTTACGCCAGAACTCGTCCACCCGCAGGCCGATGGGCGTTATGCAGCCCAGTCCGGTAACGACGGCCCTAGCCAGGGGTATCGCCTCCTTTCTGCGGCAGGGTGGCGGGGCTGCCCGCAGGGGCTGGCGCCTCCGCCTCGACGCTTAGGAGCACCTGCCCCTTCCCGTCCAGCACCTCTACCAGGCAGGCCGTCTGCCCCGCGGCGCCCCGCCTGGGCAGCACCCGCACCGTGAGCGTCTCGCCCGGGCGGGCGGGGGCGCGGAAGCGGGCGCGCAGGCGGCCGCCCGCCAGCCAGGGGCGCCCGTAGACGCGCAGGAGCGCCTCGCAGGCGTAGGCCAGGACGAGCATGCCGTGGGCGACGGTGCCGCCGAACTGGGTCCGGGCGGCGAACGCGGGGTCCACGTGCAGGGGGTTGCGGTCGCCGCTGACCCGGGCATAGCGGTCTATCCTGGCCTGGTCCAGGTGGCGGGCCATCTCCAGCAGGGGCGCGGGCTCCCCCGTCACGGTCGGGCACCCCCCGAAGGCACGCCCAGGGTCGCCCGCCCCGACACCACCGGGTCGCCCCGCTGGTCGCGCACCGTCAGCTCGATGCCCAGGAGCAGCCAGCCCTGCCTCTCGCCGCGGCTGACGATGGCCGCCTCGGCGGTCACCGTCTCGCCGCGACGGGGCGCCCGGTGGCAGGCCATCTCCTGCGAGAGGTGCAGGGTGCCCTCGGGCAGGTGCGCCTGCTCCAGCAGGGCGCGCACGGCCAGGGCGAGGGTGGCCAGGGGCGGCACCGTCTCGGGCGCCAGGGCGGGGGTGGTGGCGTCCTCCACCGCCTGCAGGTAGGCGTCCACCCAGTCGTCGGCCAGGGGGAGGGAGGCGGGGGCGAAGCGGTGCCCGCGGGGTAGCTGGTCGAGACCGGGCAGGGACATGGCCCTGACTAGCGCTCCCCTGCCGCCCGCTCGACGAAGCGGGAGACGTCTATGACCCGGCGTTCGTGCAGGCCCTCGGCGATCTTCACGCCCGTCTCGTTGTGGGCCTCCACGGCGAAGACGAAGCGCCTCCCTTCGGCCTCGACCAGGCGGGCGCGGATGGTCACCTTCTGGCCGATGGGGGTGGGGGCCATGTGCCGCACCTCCACCCGGTAGCCCACCGAGTTCTCGCCCTCGTCCAGGTAACGGGAGAGGGCGCGCAGGCAGAGGGCCTCGATGTGCCCCACCAGCGAGGGGGTGGAGTAGAAGGAGCGGGGGCCCAGGTGGGTCGTCCCCATCTCGGGGGTGGTGGCGATGGTCATCTCTTCCTGCAGGTCGGCGGGCAGCGGCCTCATGGCTTCCCCCGGCGCGTTTATGGATAGTATAGAGCACCGCCCCAGGCTAAGAGCAATGCCGCCCGGTGCTAGAATGGCCTAGGAGAGAGGCGAGGTGCCCACCGTCCGCGTGCTGCCCGATGGCCCCGTGCTGCGCGCCCGCCCCGGCCAGACCATCATGGAGGCGGCGCGGGAGCAGGGCTACTACTGGCCCACCACCTGCGGCGGCCAGGGCATCTGCACCAGTTGCACCTGCGCCGTGGCCGAAGGTGAGGAGGGGCTGGAGCCCATGGGCCCCAGCGAGCGCCGCACCCTCTACGCCGAGTTCGGCGAGGCGCAGGTGCGCGCCCGCCGCCTGCGCCTGGCCTGCCAGGCGCGGGTGCGCGGCGACGTGGCGGTGCAGAAGCGGGGCGTCCGCCCCGCCTGACCTGGCGCCTTGGCCGAGCGAATGCTAGAATTTGGGCCGAGGAGCGACCTTCGCCGGCGGTAAGGGCCGTGGCCTACGTCATCGCCGAGCCGTGCAAGGGGGTCAAGGACGCCTCCTGCGTGGACGTCTGCCCCGTGGACTGCATCCACACCAGCGACGAGGACGACCAGTATTACATAGACCCCAACCTCTGCATAGACTGCGCTGCCTGCGTTGACGTCTGCCCCGTCAGCGCCATCTTCCACGAGGACGACCTGCCGGCTCAGTGGCGGGACTACATCGAGCTGAACCGCCGCTGGTTCGAGACCCACGAGGTGGGGAAGGGCTTCCGCCAGCGCACCGAGCGTCGTTAGGCGCCGCCCACATTGGCGGTTATCGGGCGAGGCTATAGGGGCGCCCACGGGCGCATGGAAGTGTGTTATGATAGGTGGCGTCAATACGGCGCGCCGGGGGATAGCCATGGACCTGGGTCAAATAGAAGCGTTCGTGCAGGTAGCGCAGCTCCACAGCTTCAGCAAGGCCGCCCAGTCCCTCCAGCTCACTCAGCCCTCCGTCACCGCCCGCATCCAGTCGCTGGAGCGGGAGCTGGGGGAGGAGCTGTTCGAGCGCGGCGGACGGGGGGTGCGGCTGACCGACGCCGGCGAGGCCTTCCTCCCCTATGCCCTGCGCATCCTGCAGATCGTGAAGGAGGCCAGGGACGCGGTGGAGGAGGTGCGTAGCCTGCAGTTGGGGCACCTGCGCCTGGGCTCGGCCCTCACCATCAGCACCTACGTCCTGCCCAAGATCCTGCACGTCTTCCGCCAGCGCTACCCGGGCATCAACGTCTCCATCCGCACGGGGCGGTCGGAGCAGGTGCTGCAGATGGTGCTGGGTGACGAGGTGCAGGTGGGGCTGGTGCGGGCCATCCACCACCCCGATGTGGACACCATCCCCCTTTACGAGGACGAGATCGCCCTGGTGGTGAACTGCGACCACCCCTTCACCCGCCGCCAGCGGGTCACCCTGGAGGAGGTGGCCGCCCAGCCCCTCATCCTCTACGACCGGGGCTCCAGCTACTTCGGCCTCATCCACTCCTACTTCCGGCAGGCGGGGCTGGTGCCCCACGTGGCCATGGAGCTGGACTCGCTGGAGGCCACCAAGCGCATGGTGGAGCAGGGGCTGGGCATCGCCATGGTGCCCAAGGTGACCATCGAGCGCGAGCTGCAGGTGGGGGCGCTGGTGGAGGTGCCCATCGCCGACGCGCCGCCGCCCAGGCGCACCATCGCCCTCATCCACCGCCACAACCGCCGACGCTCCCGCACCGTCCAGGCCTTCCTGGAGGTGCTGGGGGACATCTACCGCCTTCAGCCGGCCTCGGCGTAGCGCCCCAGGGCCTGCCGCAGCCGCCGCACCGCCCGGTGGAGCAGCAGGCGGGCGGTGCCGGCCTCGATGCCCATGCGCCGGGCCATCTGGGGCCCCCGCAGCCCGTGGACGAAGCGCAGCAGGAGCGCCTGACGCTGGCGCGGCGGCAGGGACAGCACCGCCTGGCGCAGGGCCCACGCCAGCTCTTCCTCCTCCAGGGAGCGCAAGGGGTCGCAGGCGTCCTGGCCCGCCCAGGGGGGCGGCTCGTCCCGCAGGAGCACCGGGCTGCGGCGGCGCAGGTGGGCGCTGACGGTGCGGCGCGAGATGGTCAACAGCCAGCCCAGACCCGCCTCCCGCTGCCGCAGACAGTGGAAGTGGAGGAGCGCCTGCAGGAAGGCGTCGGCGGCCAGGTCCTGGGCCAGTTCGGGGTCGCCCACCCGCTGACGGATGTAGGCCACCACCCGTTGGTGGTGGCGACGATACAGGTCTTCGAATCCTTCCAGGGACGTTGAGGGCAACGCAGGCCCGTCCTCGGTCATTCCGAGGACGTAAGATAACCGTTGGACGCTCGTTTGCCAACTGCTACGGACATCAATTGGATGAAAAAACTGTGAATGGCAGCCCAGCGGCCCGATGTCGCCCTCAGGCGCCCAGCGCCACGCTGCGCAGCGCCTTCAGCGCCTCCACGTTGGGGCGGTCGGGGCCGCTGCCGTCGGAGCCGGGCACCTCCAGCAGGAAGGGCAGGTCGCGGAAGGCGGGATGGGAGAGGATGTTGAGGAAGCCCTCGTTGCCGATGTAGCCCTGGCCGATGTTCTCGTGGCGGTCCACGCCGCCGGCCAGGGGGCACTTGGAGTCGTTGGCGTGGACGGCCACCAGCCGCTCCAGCCCTACCTCGCGGTCGAACTCCTCCATGGCCGCCTCCAGCCCCTCGCGGGTGCGCACGTCGTAGCCGGCGGCGAACATGTGCTGGGTGTCCAGGCAGACACGGATACGCTCGTGCCCGGCCGCCCGCACGATGCGCCCCAGCTCGGCGAAGCGCGAGCCCACGGCGTCGCCCATGCCGGCCGAGTTCTCCAGCACCAGCCAGGTGTCGGCGGGCGTCCGCTCCAGCACCTGCAGCAGCGACTCGATGAGGCGGGGGAAGACCTGCTCCAGCCCTACCTTCTTGTGGCTGCCCAGGTGGAAGATGACCCCCTTCATGCCCAGGCGGTGGCACAGCTCCATGTCCGTCACCAGCGCCTCCACCGACTTGGCCACCAGGGTCGGGTCGGGGCTGGCCAGGTTGACCAGGTAGGGGCCATGGATGTAGTTGGGCCCGATGCCCTCGGCCTGGGCGCGGGCGCGAAAGGCCTCCACCTCCTCGGCACTGAACTCGCGTCGGCGCCAGCTCTGGGGGGCGGAAGCAAAGATCTGCACCGCTTCGGCGCCCATCTCCAGGGCGCGGTCAATGGCCTTGTCCACTCCGCCGGCGGTGGAGACGTGGGCGCCGATCCTCACGTGGCACCTCCCCTGCGGCCGAGCGGCTGGCGCCCCAGGGCCCGCCGCAGGCCGTCCAGCCAGCGCCGCAGCCGCGGGAAGATGACCGTGCGCCCCACCGCCCTCTCGATGGCCTCGGCCGAGGGCGGGGCGTCGGCTTTCACGCTGGCGGTGCCCGTGGCCAGGTCCACCGTCGCCTCCCTCACGCCGGGCAGAGAGAGGAGGCCCCGCCGGGCGCGGGCGGCGCACAGGTCGCAGGCCAGCCCCTCGATGCGCAGGCGCACCGTCTCCCCCTCGCAGCCCAGGACGCTGGTGCGGGGCAGGTGAAAGAGGCGCCGCCAGTAGATGCGCATGTGCCCTCCCGTTCCATTATAGGGCCGCCTCACCACAGCAGCCGCTGGGCCTGGCGCCGCAGTTCGGCGCGGAAGTCGGGGTGGGCCACGGCGATGAGCTCCTCGGCCCGCTGGCGATGGTTCTTGCCCAGGAGCCTGGCCACCCCGTATTCGGTGACGACCGTGTCGGCGAAGAAGCGGGGCACCGTCACCAGCGACCCCGCCTCGTGCATGGCCACGATGCGCGAGACGGTGCCGCCCAGGGCGGTGGAGGGGAGCAGGGTGATGGCCCGCCCGCCCCGCGACAGGAAGGCGCCCAGGTGGGCCTCCGGCTGGCCACCGGTGCCGTTGATCATGCGCGGGCCGAAGACGCTCTCGGCGTTGATCTGGCCCAGCAGGTCCACCGACAGGGCGTTGTTGATGGCGTAGAAGCGCTCCAGGCGGGCCAGGTTGCGTATGTCCAGCACGTATTCGGGGTCGTAGACCTCGTAGGCGGGGTTGCAGACCACCCGCCGCAGCTCGGGGCCGGTGAGCCCCGTCCAGGCCACCGCCACCGCCTTGCCCGGGTGCAGCGTCTTGCGGCGGCCGTTGGCGATGCCCTGCTCCACCAGGTTGCCCAGCCCCGGGCAGGCCATCTCGGTGTGGATGCCCAGGTCGTGCTTGCCGTCGAAGGCGCCCGCCCGCACCATATACATGCTCGGCTCGCCGACGCCGATCTGGATGGTGGCGCCGTCGGGCACCAGCTCCGACAGGTAGCCGGCGATGGGGCGGTATTCGGGGGGCACCTCGGTGCGGGCCAGGTTGCGCCGCACCACCTCTGGCGGCAGCAGGCGCCGCACCGCCGCCCGCAGGATGGCCAGGTGCTCCGGCTCCACCTGCTCCAGCTGGTCTACCAGCGCCTCGTATTGGGCCCGCAGGGCGACGTCCTCCACCTGGCCCAGGGCGGCCTTGAGGGTCTCCTTGCTCACCTCCAGGGGCGGCACCTCCACGAACCAGTCAATGTCGGCGACGTGGACGTAGTTGAGGCCGTGGACGGGCTGGATGCCCGGGTCCACCTCGGCGATGACCGTGCGCGCCCGGCGCACGTAGGCGCGCTTGTTCCAGTTGTGGGGCCCGAAGTAGACCCGCCCCTGCTCGTCGGGCGGGGAGACGCTCACCAGGGCCACGTCTATGGGCTGGGACTCGGGGCGCCCCTCGTCCAGGGGCTTGAACTGGGTGCTGAACAGGTTGGGCAGGTAGGTGGCCCGTCGCTCGTCGTGGGCCGAGCGGGCGAAGTCGCCGATGAACAGCTCGAACTCGACGCGGAAGAGGTCCTGCATGCCGGGCTGCAGCCAGCCCGGGTCGCTGCGGGGGGCCGACAGGCGCAGCTCCAGTCCCCCCAGCTCCTGGCCGCGACGGAAGACGACGTCGGGCAGGACGCGGGGCCCGGCCAGGGGGAAGGCAACCCTCTGGCCGGACTGGATGCAGCGGACGGCGTCCTCGGCGCTGGTCAGCTTACGCTGGTATTGCTCGCGCCAGTCCATAGCCCCCCTCCTGGCGTTAGCGACGACCCGCCCCCATTATGGTGATACCTGACCAGGCTGGCAACGCCCTGGCCAGCTTCGCTCGGGAAAGGCGGGGCCGCGGCGGGGGCTGCGTCGGCGCCGGTGGTTGAAGCTACGGGCGCCTCTGGCCGATAATGCGCGGTGGTGTCATGGGACAGGGCCCCGTCCCTCTGTCGCTGGTGATAGCGCGCATCCTGGCCGTGACCGGGGTGGGCTTCTGCTCGGCCATCGGCGTCTTCCTGCTCATCGGTGGCGTCTGGCACCTGGGGGCGGGCTTCCTGGCCGCCACGCTCCTGTTCATCTTCCTGATGTTCTTCATCGAACGGGGCCGCTAGGCGCGATTGCCAGGGGCGGTGGCCCGTGCTATGCTGGGCGCGAAGGGGGAAGGGCGGATATGCCGTTCTTGCTGTTCCAGGGTCTGGGGCCTACCGAGCTGCTCATCATCTTCGCCATCATCGTGGTGCTGTTCGGCGCCTCGCGCATCGCCGACATCGGCGGCGCCATCGGCCGGGCCATCCGCGAGTTCCGCCGCGAGGTGCGGGAGCCCGAGGAGCCGCGGGCGAAGGTGCAGGAGCGAGAGAGGCCGCAGGTGCGGGGCGCCGAGCCCTACCACGAAGACAGGCCCGACTACCGCCACTGAGACCTCAGCCCTCCTGGATGGCGATGCCCAGGATGGCGTCGCCGGCAGGGGGCTGCTCCTGACAGGGGTTGTCCTTGCTCGGCCGCTGGAAGCAGGGATTGCGCTCCGTCAGCGCCTCCACCACCTCCATCCCCGCCACCACCTCGCCGAAGACGGTGTCCCGTCCGTCCAGTCGTGGCTGGTCGGCCAGCAGGATGTAGAACTGGCTGCCGCTGAGGTCGGTGCCGCCGGCGATGGGGGCCAGGGCCACGGCCCCCCGTCGGTGGGGGAGGCCGCTCTGCTCCAGGGGCAGGGTGTAGCCCGGGCCACCGGCGCCGGTGCAGGTCAGGGAGCCATCGGCGCGACAGGTGGGGTCGCCCGCCTGGGCGAAGGCGTAGGCCGGGTCGCGGCGCACGATGTGAAACACCAGGCCGTCGTAGAAGCCCTCCCGCGCCAGGAAGACGAAGCTGTTTACCGCCAGCGGCGCCCGGTCGGGGTAGAGGCGGATGCGTATCTCACCCTTGGTGGTGCGAACGACGGCGGTGTAGCTCTTGGACGGGTCCACTACCTGCTGGGGGCCCGAGTAGGTCTTGATGCCGGGCGCCTGAGCGGTGGGCGTGGGGCTGGCGCCGGGGGTGGGCTGGGGCTGTGGCGGCCTCTGGCCGCCGGTGAGGCCGCCGAAGCCCACCGCCGCCATGCTGGCGATGATGAGGGCGATGAAGGCGATGTAGAAGGCGCGGACGCTGAAGATGAGGTTCAGGGGGAAGGGCGGCCCCACCCGACGGGGTGCGGGCCTCGCTCGCGGACGGCGCTGGCGGCGGGTCAGGTCTCGGCTCCTGGCGCGGTGTGGGGCAGCGGTGCCCGCGCACCAGTATAGCGCACGGGCAGCCTAGGCGCCCCCGCCCGCTACTGCACCGTCAGGCCGCCGTCCACCACCAGGCAGTGGCCGGTGACGAAGGAGGCGGCATCCGACAGCAGCCAGGCGGCCGCCGCCGCCACCTCCTCCGGCTGGCCGAAGCGTCCCAGGGGCTCCAGGCGGGCGAAGCGCGCGGCCAGCTCGGCGTCGCCGCCCAGGACGCGGTCGAGCATGGGCGTGTGGACCACCCCCGGACAGATGGCGTTGACGCGGATGCCGGCCCGGGCATACTCCAGGGCAGCGGTGCGGGTGAGGGCCACCACCCCCTGCTTGGCGGCGCTATAGGCGGGGGCGCCCCGCCAGCCGATCATGCCCGCCACCGAGGCCGTGTTGACGATGGCCCCGCCGCCCTGGGCCACCATCTGCTGCAACTCGTATTTCATGCACAGCCAGACGCCCTTCAGGTTGATGGCGATGACCCTGTCCCAGTCCGCTTCCTGGTAGTCGGCGGTGCGGGCGGTGGCCCCCTCGATGCCGGCGTTGTTGAAGGCCCCGTCCAGCCGCCCGAAGCGGGCCGCCGTCTCCCGCACCACCGCCTCCACCTGGTCGCTGCGGGAGACGTCGCAGGGGAGGAAGAGGGCGCTGGCGCCGGCCTCCTCCACCTGCCGTGCCACCTCCTGCCCCCGCTCGTCCAGGTCGGCGATGGCCACCGCTCGCGCCCCCTCGCGGGCGAAGAGGAGCGCCGCCGCCCGGCCGATGCCCGAGGCGGCCCCCGTCACCAGCAGCACCTTGTCGCGCAAAAGCCCGTCGCGAGCGCTCATGCTCCCATCCTCTCACTCCCAGGAGCGCTCATCCACCAGCACGCGGGCGTCCTCGGGCAGGGAGCCGGGCGAGAGCACCTCCACCCGGTCTACCCGCACCCGCCAGAGGGACTGGAGGCGCGCCTGCAGGGACTCCAGGTCGGGCGGGTCGGCGCCGGCGGCCAGCTCCAGGCGCAGCACCAGCTCGTCGCGGTGCTCGTGGCGGCCAACGGCCGCCTGGTAGCGGGCCAGGCCGGCCACCCCCTCCAGGGCCTCCCGCACCTGGTGGGGGTGCAGGAACATGCCCCGCACCTTCACCGCCTCGCCCACGCGCCCCAGGATGCGGGGTATGCGGGGGGTGGGCCGCCCGCAGCGGCAGGGGTCGTCTATCAGGTAGGAAGCGTCGCCGGTGCCGAAGCGCACCAGCGGGTAGACGCGGTTGAAGGTGGTGGCCACCACCTCCCCCGTCTGGCCGGGCGGTAGCTGGCGGCCGCTGCCCGGCTCTACCACCTCGATGACCATCTCCTCGCTCAGGTGCAGCCCCTGGTGGGCCGGGCACTCGACGGCGATGAGCCCCAGGTCGGCGGTGCCGTAGGTCTCGATGGGGGCGATGCCGTAGCCCTCCAGCTCGCGGCGCAGGGAGGCGGGCAGCATCTCCGCCCCCAGCAGGGCGGCCCGCAGGCGCAGGTCGCGCCGGGGGTCGAGGCCCATCTCCTCCGCCCGCCGCAGGAGGGTCATCAGGAAGCTGGGGGTGCCGCAGTAGACGCTCACGCCCAGGTCCCTGAGGGCCTGCACCTGCACGTCGGTGTTGCCCACACCCCCCGGCACCACCGTCAGGCCGATGGAGCGCAGGAACTCGTCCAGCCCCAGCCCCGCCGGCACCAGGTGGTAGGAGTAGGTGTTCAGGGCCAGGTCGCCGGGCCCCAGGCCGAAGGAGCGCACCAGCTCCCGCGCCCAGTCGCCGGTGTAGAAGCTCTCCGCGGCGGCCGGGTCGTAGATGGGGCCGGGGGAGACGAAGACATGCCCCAGTTCCGTCGGCGCCACCGCTAGGAAGCCACCGAAGGGCGGCTCCTCCCGCTGCAGACGCGTCAGCTCCTCCTTGCTGGTGACGGGGATCCGCTCCAGGTCGGCCACCGACTGGACCTGCTCGGGGCGCAGGCCGGCGGCGTCCATCTTGCGGCGCACGGCCGGCGCCCGCTCGTAGGCGTAGGCGATGTGCTCCCGCAGCCTGGGGGCCAGCCGCTCGTGCCAGGACGGGACCACGCCCATGCTCTACCTCCGCCGGAGATGATGGGGAGGCCCCCGGCCTCCCCTCGCCTCTGCCTGCGCCTGCCCCGTCAGGAGAGCCAGCGCTTACGGCGCTTGTAGTGCTTCACCTCGCGGTAGCTCTTGCGCTGGCCCACGGCGCTCAGGCCCAGGTAGAACTCCTTAATGTCCTCGTTGTTCAAGAGCTTCTCCGGGTCGCCGTCCAGGACGATGCGCCCGTCCTCCATGACGTAGCCGTAGCCGGCGATCTGGAGGGCCATCATGGCGTTCTGCTCCACCAGGAGGACGGTCACCCCCTCCTCGCGGTTCAGGCGCACCACGATGTCGAAGATCTCGGCCACCAGCTGCGGGGCCAGCCCCAGGGAGGGCTCGTCCAGCAGCATCAGCTTGGGCCGGCTCATGAGGGCGCGGCCGATGGCCAGCATCTGCTGCTCGCCGCCGGAGAGGTAGCCCGCCTTGACGTGGCGGCGGGCCTTCAGCTGGGGGAAGTAGTGGTAGACCATCTCCAGGTCGCGGCGGATCTGGCCGTCGCGACGGATGTGGGCACCGGCAACCAGGTTCTCCTCGGTGGTCAGGTGCTCGAAGACGCGCCGCCCCTCCATCACCTGCACGATGCCCAGGCGCACGATCTCGGCCGCGTCGCGGTGCTCTATGCGCTCGCCCTGGAACTCGATGCTGCCCTTGGTGATCTCGCCCCGCTCGGGGCGCAGGAGCCCCGAGATGGCCTTGAGGGTGGTGCTCTTGCCGGCGCCGTTGGCCCCCAGGAGGGCGACGATGCCCCCCTGGGGGACCTGCAGCGACACCCCCCGCAGCACCAGCACCACGCCGTTGTAGACGACCTCGATGTTGTTGACCTGCAGCAGGGGTCGCTCCGGCGCCGCTACCATCGCTCCGCGCCTCCTAGCGGTAGACGAAGGACTCGATGACGTCGCGGTAGCCCTGGAACCAGTCGCGGGCCAGCTGCCAGCGGCCGCCCCGCACCTGGTAGACGCGCACCGAGCCGCCGCCTTCGTGGTCACGGGCGCTCAGGTTCAGGTTCACCACCCCGGCCACCTCGCCGCGGATCCCCTCGATGCCCGCCTTGAGGTCGGCGCCGGTGATGGGGAAGCCCTTCTGCCGCAGGGCGTTGCGGATGCCCTCGACGAACACGGCCGCGTTGCCCACCCCCCGCAGGTAGTAGACGTTGTTCTTGGTCATCAGGTCGGGAGGCTGCTTGCCCTGGCTGCGATACATCTCGGTGATCTCGCGCAGCACCGGCAGGTCGGTGCCGATGGAGGTGAACTGCAGGCCGTAGTAGCCCTCGGCGAAGGCCCAGCCGCCCGCCGCCTCCACGTCGGCGTCACCGGAGCCCCACACGAAGGAGATGACCCGGTTCAGAGGGAAGCCCGCCTCCTTGAAGGCCTTGATGGACACCGACGGAGCAGCCCCGAACAGGTGGGTGATGACCCAGTCGGCCCGGAAGCTCTGGACGATGCGGGTGACCTGGGTGGACATCTCCGGGCAGGGGGCGGGACAGGCCACCTCTTCTATCTGCAGCCCCTCCCGTTGGGCGATGCTGCGCAGCACGTCCAGGGGCTCCCTGCCGGCCGGGTTGTCGTAGTACAGGAAGGCCACCTTGGGCTTGCCCGAACGCCCTTCCCGCTGCCACTCGTCCAGGACGAAGCGCACCGCTGCCCCCGCCTGCGACCAGTAGCTGGCAGCCATGGGGAAGCCGTAGGGGAAGCGCTCGCCGTTGGCCGCCGCCGCCGCACCGTAGCCCGGGAAGGTGCAGACTATCTGGTCGCGGTTGCAGCGGTCAATGACGGCGGCAGTGATGGGCGTGCCGTAGGTGACCGTGCCGATGACGCCGGCCGCTTTCTGGCGCTCGTAGCACTCCACGCCCTTGTCGGCGCTGTAGCCGTGCTCGCAGAACTCCACCCTGATGGGGTGGCCGTCTACGCCACCCTTGAAGTTGACCAGGTTGATGTAGTCCTCGAACCCGGCCTTGTAGGCCACGCCGATGAGCTGCGTGGCACCCGTCCCGTCATACATCATGCCGATGACGATGGGCTCCTTGGTGGGCTGCTGGGCGACGGGCGTCTGGCCGGCCGGCTGCTCCTCCCGGCAGGCGGCCAGGAACAGGGCCACGGCCGCCAGCGCTGCCAGCGCCCAGAACCTGCCTGTCGTCCTCATGACCTGACCCCCTCCTTTCTGTGCTCTCCTGCCTCCTAATACGAGAAGGGCCACACCCGGAAGTAGTCCTTCACGTTGCGCCAGAGACGGTTCAAACCCTCCGGCTCCAGCATCAGGAAGAGGATGATGAGGCCGCCGAACACCATCAGCTTTAGCTGAGACACGAAGGTGTGTATGTCGGTGACCGGCAGCAGCCCACGGAAGTATTCCAGGACGTCCTCCAGCACGAAGGGCAGCAGGACCACGAAGAAGGTGCCGAAGATGGAGCCCAGGATGCTGCCCAGGCCGCCGATGATGACCATGGCCAGCAGCTCGATGGAGCGTGCGATCTGGAAGGACTCGATGTTGGCCGTCCCCACGTAGTAGACGTAGAGGGCGCCGGCCACCCCGGCGTAGAAGGAGCTGATCATGAAGGCCATCAGCTTGTAACGGAAGACGTCCACGCCGATGATCTCGGCGGCCACGTCGCGGTCGCGGATGGCCACGAAGGCCCGCCCCAGGCGGCTGCGGGCGATGTTCAGGCCCACCGCGATGGCCAGCACCGCCACCGCCAGGATCAGGTAATACTTCTCGATCTCGGTGTCGAAGCGCACCGGCCCCAAGCTGATGGGCGGTATGATGATGCTGGCCTGGAAGCCACCGCCTATCCACTTCACGTGGTTGATGACCCACTCGGTGATGAACTGGGCGGCCAGGGTGGCGATGGCCAGATAGAAGCCCTTCACCCGCAACGAGGGCAGCCCCACGATGAGGCCGTAAACGGCAGCGAAGACTCCCCCGGCTATGAGCCCCACCCAGAAGGGCACGTCGGCGCGGGTGGTCATGATGGCGGCCGTGTAGCCCCCGGTGGCCATGAAGGCGGCGTGGCCGATGGATATCTGGCCGGTGAAGCCCGTAAGCAGGTTCAGGCCGATGGCCGCCACCAGCGAGATGCCCACGAAGTTGAGCCACAGCAGGTGCTTGGTGTCCACCACGAAGGGCACCACCAGCGTGAACAGCAGGAAGAAGGCGGCCACGCTGATGCGGGCCAGAGGCACCGCATACAGGGCCATGTCCGCCTGGTAGGTGGTCCGGAAGACGCCGCACTCGCGGTTGATCATGGCCCTACACCCGCTCGATGACCTCGCGGCCGAAGAGGCCGTAGGGGCGGATCATCAGCACGGCCAGCATCAGCACGTAGGGCACGAAGTCCTTGAGGCCGCCGCCCACATACTTGTCGAAGTAGCCGCCGAACAGGTTCTCGGTGACCCCCACCACCAGCCCGCCGATGACGGCCCCGGCGACCGAGTCCAGGCCCCCGAGGATGACCACCGGGAAGACCTTCAGCCCCATCAGGGCCAGGAACTGGTCCACGCTCAGCTTACTGCCCCATATCACCCCCCCTGCTACGGCCGTTATGCCGGCCAGGGCCCAGGCCAGAGCGAAGACGCTGCTCACCCGGATGCCCATGGCCATGGCCGCTTGCTGGTCGTCGGCCACCGCCCGCACGGCGATGCCGGTGCGGGTGCGCTGGAAGAAGTAGGCGAAGCAGACCAGAAGGAAGAGGGTTAGGCCCACGCCAGTCAGGTCCACCGGCGTCACCAGGATGGTGTCCAGGCGCAGGGGCTGGCTGGGCAGCATCAGGTCCAGGGGCTTCTTGTCGGTGCCCCACAGGACAGGGGCGAAGCCGCGCAGGAAGATGCCCAGCCCCAGGGTGGCCATGATCATGCCCACCACCGGCCGGCCGATCATGGGGCGCAGCACCCCCCGCTCCAGGGCGAAGCCGAACAGCACCATGATCAGCATGGTCAGGCCGATGGCCGCCCCCAGGGGCAGCCCCAGCCCCGTGGCCCCGGCGAAGCCCGTCACCAGGAAGCCGGCCAGCATCATCATCTCGCCCACGGCGAAGTTGATGACGCTGGTGGCCTTGTAGATGAGCACGAAGCCCAGGGCCACCAGGGCGTAGATGCAGCCCAGGGTCAGCCCCTTCACCAGCAGCGACAGAAAGAAGTCCACGGCCTACCTCCCCGGCTGGGCGCCGGCCGTCGCCTCGGCCGGCTCCCGCACATCGAAGATGGGGACGATGCCACGGATCTCGGCCCGCCGCCCGTCCTCGTAGGTGATGGTGGCCGTCACCTCCACCTGGGCGGCCGCGCCGTAGAGGGCCTCGATGAGGGCGGCGTATTTCTGGGCGATGAGCCGCCGCCGCACCTTGCGCGTGCGGGTGATCTCCTCATCGTCGGGGTCCAGCTCCTTGTGCAGGATGAGGAAGCGGCGGATGCGCGTCTCCGGCGGCAGCTCGCGGTTGACCCGCTCCACCTCGCGGTAGATGAGCTGGCCCACCTCCGGCTTCTGGGAGAGGTCCATGTAGCTGGTGTAGGCGACGCCGTTCTTCTCGGCCCACTTGCCCACCGTCTGGCCGTCAATGTTGACCAGGGCAGCCACATAGGGACGGTCGGGCCCCAGGGCCACCGCCTCCTTGATGTAGGGGCTGAACTTGAGCTTGTTCTCGATCCACTGGGGGGCGAAGGTGGTGCCGTCGGCCAGGCGCGTCACGTCCTTGAGCCGGTCTATGATGACCAGCTGGCCGTCGGTGGTGAAGAAGCCGGCGTCGCCGGTGCGCAGCCAGCCGTCGGCCAGGGCCTCGGCGGTGGCCTCCGGGTTCTTGAAGTAGCCCTGGAAGACGCCGGGGCTCCGGATCAGCACCTCCCCCTCGTCGGAGATGCGCACCTCCACCCCCGGCAGCGGGCGGCCCACCGTGTCGGGGCGCACCTCGCCGTCCCGCTGCACCGTCGCCAGGGCCGAGCACTCGGTGCAGCCATAGACCTGCTTTAGGTTGATGCCCAGGGAGCGGAAGTAGCTCAGCACCTCGGGGCCGATGGCCGCCCCGCCGGTGTAGGCGAAGCGGATGCGGCGCAGGCCGATGTGGTCGCGGATGGGCCCGTAGGCCAGGAAGTCGCCGATCTGGTAGAGGAGCCGCAGCCAGGGGGGCACGCCCTTGCCCTGGCCGCGGCGGGCCTCCACCGCCTGGGCGATGCGCAGGCAGAGATGGTAGATGCTCCTCTTCAGCCAGTCGGCGTCCTCGATGCGCACCTGCAGGGAGGCCAGCAGGTTCTCCCAGATGCGCGGCGGCGCCACGATGAAGTGGGGGCCGATCTCGCGCAGGTCGCGCTGCACCGTCTCGGGCTCCTCGGGGATGTTGATGGCGAAGCCGACCTTGTGGGCCAGGGCCAGCGACCAGAAGGTGTCGCCGATCCAGGCCATGGGCAGGTAGGCCATCAGCTCGTCGTCGGGGCGGTAGCGGTCCACCTGCAGCAGCCCCTCGCAGACCGAGAGGAGGTTGCGGTGGCTGAGCATGGCCCCCTTGGGGAAGCCGGTGGTGCCCGAGGTGTAGGAGATGATGGCCACGTCCTCGGGGCGGGTCTGCTCCACCTGCTCCTGGAAGTAGTGGGGGTTCTTGGCATCGAACTGCCGCCCCATCTCCTGCACCTCGGCCAGGCTCAGGAGCCAGGGGTCGCGGTAGTGGCGCATCCCTTTGGGGTCGTCGTAGATGACCTTCTCCACGTAGGGCAGCTCCTCCCGCAGGGAGAGGAGCTTGTCCACCTGCTCCTGGTCTTCGGCCAGGACGAACTTGGCCTCCGAGTGGTGGATGACGTATTGCACCTCGCGGGCGATGGCGTCCTGGTAGACGGGCACGGCCACTCCGCCCAGCGACTGGGCGGCCACGAAGGCCCAGTAGAGCTGGGGGCGGTTGTCGCCGATGATGGCCAGCTTGTCGCCCCGCTGGAAGCCCAGGACGGCCAGCCCCAGGGCCAGGGCCTTGACGTTCTCGTAGGAGTCGGCCCAGGTGTAGGTCTGCCAGATGCCGAACTCCTTCTCGCGCACGGCGGCCTTGCGGGGGAAGCTACGGGCGTTGTGCAGAAGCAGCTTGGGGATGGTGTCCACGCCTGACTAGCCTCCTTTCTGGGCCACGGCCTCGCCCAAATAGGCCTTGATGGCGCGGGGGTCGCTGGCCACCTCGTCGGGCCTGCCCTCGCAGATCTTCTCCCCCAGGTCCAGCACGATGACCCGGTCGGAGATGTCCATCACCACCCCCATGTCGTGCTCGATGAGGATGATGCCGATGCCCATCTCCTCCTGGATGTCCAGGATGAAGCGGGCCATGTCCTCCTTCTCGTCCAGGTTCATGCCGGCCATGGGCTCGTCCAGGAGCAGCAGCTCCGGCTCCAGGGCCAGGGCGCGGCCCAGCTCCACTCGCTTCTGCAGGCCGTAGGGCAGGGCGCCGGCGGGCACCTTCCGTATGTGCTCGATCTCGAGGAAGTCAATGATGCGCTCCACCACCTGGCGGTGGCGTATCTCCTCCGCCTGGGCCAGGCCCCAGTAGAGGGCGCAAGCGAAGACGCCCGAGCGCATCTTCACGTGCCGCCCCAGCATGATGTTGTCCAGCACGCTCATGCCCCGGAAGAGGGCCAGGTTCTGGAAGGTGCGGGCGATGCCCAGGGCGGCGATGCGGTGGGGCCGCAGGTGGGTGATGTCCCGCCCCTTGAAGAGGATGCGGCCCCGCTGGGGATGGTAGTGGCCGCAGACGGCGTTGATGAGGGAGGTCTTGCCGGCGCCGTTGGGGCCGATGATGGCCAGGATCTCGCCCCGGTGGGCCTGGAAGCTCACCCCGCGCAGGGCGTGCACCCCGCCGAACGACAGGTGCACATCTTGCACTTCGAGCAGAGGCGGCTCTGTCATCTGTGTCCTCCGCTCTGGGCTGCAAGCATTCTATGCGAGCCGACGGGGCAGTTGTCAAGAGGTCGCCAAAGGTCTCACAACCCCGCCACCCCCCACCATCCCTGTCGCCCCTGCTTCCCCTAGCTGGGGGAGCAGGGGCAGCGCTGGGCGACCCTCGCCCAAATTGACGCAGCGCCGCCCCCGCGTAAGGCTCTCCGGTGGTGGGAGGCGCCAGCCTCTTGACAGCAGGTTCGGCTATGGTTAGGCTTTGGCCTGTGATGGGCACGGAAGGCGCCTTTCGCCCCCTGCGACGACGCGTCCGACGCGCCGGCGGGGGGCTTTAGCGCGCCTTCGGTCCCAGCAGTAGCGAGCGAGACGTGACTGAGGCCCCACCGCCAGTGGTGGGGCCTCGTCCTTTTTACTGGAGGTAGCGCAGCCATGGTGAAGGTGGGCATCCTGGGCGTCACGGGCTATGCCGGGGCGGAACTGGCCCGCCTCCTGCATCTGCACCCGCAGGCGCGGGTGGTGTCGGTGACGGGGCGCTCCGGCGCCGGCAGGCCCCTCGCCCAGGTCTTCCCCCATCTCTCCTGCTACGACCTGACGGTGCAGGAGGAGCTGGACGACGGGGTGCAGGTGGTCTTCTCCGCCCTGCCCCACGCCGCCAGCGCCGAGGCCCTCCTGCCCTACGTCCGGGCCGGCCTGCCGGTCATAGACCTGTCGGCCGACTTCCGCCTGCGCGACCCCCAGGAATACGCCCGCTGGTATGGCGTCCAGCACCCGGCGCCGGAGCTGCTGGAGGGGGCCGCCTACGGCCTGACGGAGTTGCACCGGGAGGCGGTGCGGACGGCCCGGGTGGTAGCCAACCCCGGCTGCTACCCCACGGGCGCCGTGCTGGCCCTGGCGCCCGCCCTGCGCGCCGGCATCGTCGAGGCGGACGTAGTGGTGGACGCCAAGTCGGGCATCTCGGGGGCGGGGCGCACCCTGAGTCTCCCCTATCACTACTCCGAGGCCAACGAGAGCGTCGCCGCCTACGGCCTGGACGGCCACCGCCACCAGCCGGAGATGGCCCAGGAGCTGGCCCGTCTCTCCAGCGACGGCGCCCGCCCCCGCCTGACCTTCGTCCCCCACCTGGTGCCCATGACCAGGGGCATCCTCTGCACCTGCTACGCCCCCCTGCGCCCGGGCGCCCTGCCCGAAGGGGAGGCGGGCCGCCGCGCCCTGTGGGAGCTCTACCGCGACTTCTACCGCGACGAGCCCTTCGTGCAGGTGGTGTCGGCGCCGCCCTCGACCAAGCAGACCCTGGGCAGCAACCTGTGCCTCGTCCACCCCACCCTGGACGAGGCGGCCGGGCGGCTGGTGGTGGTGAGCGCCATAGACAACCTGGTGAAGGGTGCGGCGGGGCAGGCCATCCAGAACATGAACGTGATGCTGGGCTTCCCCGAGAGCATGGGCCTGGAGATGCCCGCCCTGTACCCTTGAAGGAGGCGCCCGTGAGCGACGACCTGCAAGTGCTGGAATCGGGCAGCGTCACCACCCCGGCCGGCTTCTTGGCCGGGGCCGCCCATGCCGGCATCCGCTACAACCCCAACAAATACGACCTGGGGCTCCTCTACTCCCAGGCGCCCTGCACGGCGGCCGCCGTCTACACCAGCAACCGCGTGCAGGCGGCCCCCCTGCTGGTCACCCGCCAGCACCTGGCCGATGGCCGCGCCCAGGCGGTCATCGCCAACTCGGGCTGCGCCAATGCCGCCACCGGCGCCCGCGGCCTGGAGGACGCCCGCCAGATGGCGCGTCTGGCTGCCCGTCGCCTGGGGGTGGCGCCCGAGGACGTGGTGGTGGCCTCCACCGGCGTCATCGGCACCTACCTGCCCATGGAGAAGATCGCCCTGTCGGTGGAGCGGATAGCTCTGGAGCGGGAAGGGGGCCGCGACTTCGCCCTGGCCATCATGACCACCGACACCCGCCCCAAGCACCTGGCCGTCCGTTTCGGGCCCTACAGCCTGGGCGGGGTGGCCAAGGGCGCCGGCATGATCCACCCCAACATGGCCACCATGCTCTGCTTCCTGACCACCGACGCCCCCGTCGCCCAGCCCTTCCTGCAGGCGGCGCTGCGGGAGGCGGTGGACGCCTCCTTCAACCTGATAGACGTGGACTCGGACACCAGCACCAACGACATGGTGGTGCTGCTGGCCAACGGCCTGGGCGGGGGGGAGGCCATCGAGGACGGTCACCCCCTGGCCGGCGCCCTGCGGGAGGCCCTCGTCCTGGCCTGCCAGCACCTGGCCCGGGCCATGGTCCTGGACGCCGAGGGCGCCAGCCGCCTCATCGAGATGACGGTGGAGGGGGCGGCCTCCTTGGCCGACGCCCGCCGCGCCGCCCGCGAGGTGGTGCGCTCCCTGGGCGTCAAGACGGCGGTGAAGGGCGCCGACCCCAACTGGGGGCGGGTGGTGGCCGCCCTGGGCAACTCGGGCTGCGATCTGGCCCTGGACCGCCTGACCCTCTGGCTGCTGGACGGCGAAGGCGAAGACCTCTGCCTCTTCCACCTGGGCGCGCCCCATCCCTTCGACGAGGCCCGCGCCCGCGCCCTGTTGCGCCAGCGGGAGGTGCGCTTCCGCGCCCACCTGGGGCTGGGAGAGGCGACGGCGGTGGCCTGGGGCTCCGACCTCACCGAGGACTACGTGCGCCTCAACAGCCTCTACACCACCTAGGGGGTGGGCCGTGGACGCGCTGGTGGTCAAGATCGGCGGCTCCACCCTGGGCGAGCACGACACCTCCCTGGACGACCTGGCCGCCCTCTGGCGCCGGGGCCTGCGGCCGGTGGTGGTCCACGGCGGCGGCGCCCTCATCTCCTCCTGGCTGACGCGCCTGGGCGCCCCCGTCCGCTTTCACCGCGGGCAGCGCGTCACCGACGCCGAGACGCTGCAGGTGGTGACGGCGGTGCTGGCGGGCCTGGTGAACAAGGAGCTGGTGGCCTCCCTGCAGGGGCGGGGGGTGCCGGCCCTGGGCCTGTCGGGGGCCGACGGCGCCGTCCTGCGCGCCCGCGTCTTCGAGCCGGAGCTGGGGCTGGTGGGCGAAGTGACGGAGGTGGACGCCCCCTTCCTGCTCTCGCTCCTCGAGCAGGGGCGGATGCCGGTGCTGGCGCCCATCGCCATCGAGTGGGGGGAGGCCGCCACCGGTCGCCTGCTGAACGTCAACGCCGACCTGGCCGCCGGGGCGGTGGCGGCGGCCCTCTCCGCCCGCCTGCTGGTGCTGCTGACCGATGTCGCCGGCGTCATGGACGGCGACGGGCGGGTGCGGGAGCGGCTGACGGCCGTGGAGGCGGCCAGGCTGATGGATGCGGGGGTCATCGCCGGGGGGATGGTGCCCAAGGTGGAGGCCTGCCTGCGGGCGCGGGCGGCGGGCGTCGCCGCCCTCATCGCCGACGGACGCCGGGCCGGCGCCCTGCTGGCGGCGGTGGACGGGCAGACCGTGGGCACCGTCGTCGAGTAGACTGGGAGCAGCGCCCCCATGAAGGACTGGCGGGCCCTGGAGGCCCAGTTCATGTTCCCCCTCTTCCGGCGCCAGCCGGTGGTGCTGGTGCGGGGCGAGGGGTGCTACGTCTGGGACGACCGCGGCCGTCGCTACCTGGACCTGGTGGCGGGCATCGCCACCGTCAGCCTGGGCCATTGCCACCCGGTGGTGGTGGAGGCCCTCACCGAACAGGGCCGCACCCTGATGCACGTCTCCAACCTGTTCTACACGGTGCCCCAGGTGGAGCTGGCCGAACTCCTCTGCCGGGCGGCGGGGATGGACCGCGCCTTCTTCTGCAACTCGGGGGCGGAGGCGGTGGAGGCGGCCATCAAGCTGGCCCGGCGCTGGGGCCGCGACCACCGCAACGGCGCCTACGAGATCATCGTGGCCGACGGCGCCTTCCACGGGCGCACCCTGGCCACGGTGACCGCCAGCGGGGTAGAGCGCTACCGCGCCCCCTTCGAGCCGCTTCCCCCCGGCTTCGTGCGGGTGCCCTTCGGCGACGTGGAGGCCGTCCGCCGCGCCACCGGCGAGCGCACCGCCGCCGTGCTGCTGGAGCCGGTGCAGGGCGAGAACGGCGTGGTGGTGCCGCCGCCCGACTACCTGCGCCGGGTGCGGGAGTGGTGCCGGGAGGCGGGCATCCTCTTCATGCTGGACGAGGTGCAGACGGGGCTGGGCCGCTGCGGCGCCCTCTTCGCCCACCAGCTATACGAGGCCCCGCCCGACGTGATGGCCCTGGCCAAGGGGCTGGGCGGTGGCTTCCCCATCGGTGCGCTGCTGGCCCGCGAACGGGCCGCCGCCTTCGTGGCCGGCGACCACGGCTCCACCTTCGGCGGCAACCCCCTGGCCTGCCGCGTCGCCCAGCGGGTGCTCAGCTACATCCTCGATGAAGACCTGCCCGGGCGGGCCGCCGAGCTGGGGCGCCACCTGGGCCGGCGCCTCTTGGCCCTGGCCGACCGCCATCCCCTGGTGCGGGAGGTGCGGGGGCTGGGCCTCCTCTGGGCGGTGGAGTTCACTCATGACGCCGCCGAACAGGCGGTGGCCCTGGCCCTGGAGGAGGGCCTGCTGGTGAACAACGTCCGTCCCAATGCCCTGCGCCTGATGCCGCCCCTGACCATCGCCCGCGAGGAGCTGGACTGGGCGGTGGACGCCCTGGACAGGGTCATCGGGCGCATCGAGTCCCGCATGGAGTGAGGAGCCATGAGCGAGAAGGTGGTGCTGGCCTACTCGGGCGGACTGGACACCTCGGTGGCCGTCCGCTGGCTGAAGGAGGAGCGGGGCTACGACGTCATCGCCCTGACGGTGGACGTGGGCATGGACCGCGACCGCGAGACGCTCCAGTCCCGCGCCCTGGCCGCCGGTGCCCGGAAGTTCGTCTGGCGTGACGCTCGCGAGACCTTCCTGCGCGAATACGCCTTCCGCGCCCTCCGTGCCGGGGCCGTCTACCAGGGGCACTACCCGCTGGCCACGGCCCTTTCGCGCCCCCTCATTGCCAGGCTGCTGGTGGAGGTGGCCAGGCAGGAGGGGGCCACGGCCGTGGCCCACGGCTGCACCGGCAAGGGCAACGACCAGGTGCGCTTCGACGTGTCGGTGCAGGCCCTGGCGCCCGACCTGCGCATCGTGGCGCCGGTGCGGGAGTGGGACATGGACCGGGAGCGGGAGATCGAATACGCCCAGCGCCACGGCATCCCCGTGCCGGTCACCAAGGCCAGCCCCTACTCGGTGGACGTGAACCTGTGGGGACGCTCGGTGGAGTGCGGGCCCCTGGAGGACCCCTGGCAGGAGCCGCCCGAGGACGCCTTCGAGTGGACGCGGCCCCTCGACCGCACGCCCGACGCCCCCGCCTATGTGGAGGTGACCTTCGAGCAGGGGGTGCCGGTGGCCCTGGACGGCCGCGAGATGGGGCCTGTGGAGCTGGTCTCGGCCCTGAACGCCCTGGCCGGCGAGCACGGCGTGGGGCGCATAGACATGCTGGAGGACAGGCTGGTGGGCATCAAGTCGCGGGAGGTCTACGAGGCGCCGGCGGCGGTGGCGCTGCTCATGGCCCACGAGGCCCTGGAGCAGATGACCCTCTCCCGCGACCAGCGCCGCTTCAAGGCGCGGGTGGCCCAGGAGTATGCCGAGCTGGTCTACAACGGCCTCTGGTTCAGCCGCCACCGCCAGGACCTGGATGCCTACGTCCTCTCCACCCAGCGTCACGTGACGGGGACGGTGCGGCTGAAGCTGCACAAGGGGCGGGCCGTGGCCGTGGGGCGGAAGTCGCCCCGCAGCCTCTACGACTTCTCCCTGGCCACCTACGAGGCGGGGGACGCCTTCGACCACCGCGCCTCGCCGGGCTTCGTGCACATCTGGGGGCTGCCGGTGCGCGTCCAGGCCCAGGCCCAGCCCCTGGAGGAGGGGGAGGGCGTGGGCAGGGACCAGGGGCCGCCTTGAGCCTTCGCCGTGCCTTGCCTGTCGGGACGCTCCTCCTCCTGGCGCTGTCGCTGACGAGCTGCGGCGCCTCCTCGGCGCCCGTGGCCAGCGGCCCGGCGCCCTCGCCTGCCCCCTCGCCCTCCCCGACGCCGACGGCGACGCCCACCGCCGTTCCCAGCCCCACGCCCGCGCCCGGCCCGTCAGCTTCCCCCACCGCCGTCGCCCCCGCGCCCTCGCCCACGCCGGTGCCGGGCGGCAGCGCCACGGTGGTCAGCCGCGGCAACGCCGCCCGGCGCATGGTCGCCCTCACCTTCGACGCTGGCGCCGACACCGGCTATGCCGCCCGCATCCTGGACATCCTGCGCGCCAACGGCATCCGCGCCAGCTTCGGCATCACCGGGCGCTGGGCCGAGCAGAACCCCGACCTGGTGCGGCGCATGGTGGCCGAGGGCCACCACCTCATCAACCATACCTACAGCCACGATTCCTTCACGGGGCGCTCCACCGGCCGTCCGCCGATGACCCAGGCCCAGCGCTGGCAAGAGCTGGACCGGACGGAGGAGATCGTGCAGCGACTGACCGGCGCCAGCACCAAGCCCTACTTCCGCCCTCCCTACGGCGACTACGACGCCTCGGTGAACGCCGACGTCTACGCCCGCGGCTACACCTACAACGTCATGTGGACGGTGGACTCGTGGGGCTGGCGGGGCATCCCCGCCCAGGAGATCGTGCAGCGCTGCCTCTCCCTGGCCGAGCCCGGCGCCATCTACATCTTCCACGTGGGGTCGGCCTCCCAGGACGCCCTGGCCCTGCAGGCCATCATTGACGGGCTCCGTCGGGCGGGCTACAGCTTCGGCACCGTGCCCGAGGTCATCGCCCCCTGAGGCGGCGCTTCCCGCTAATGCCTGCCGGCGCTATAGTCGAACTCGAGGGCCTACGCAGCGACGCGCTATGGGCATCAAGGCCGTCCTCTTCGACCTGGGCGACACCCTCTGGCACTTCCCCAACATGCCGCCCCAGGAGGTGGTGCGCGGCGAGACGGTGGAGCGCATCCGCCGCCTGCTGGCGACCTGGGGCCACCACATGGACGGCGACCGCATCTACCTGGGCCGCGACATCCGCCTGACCATCGAGGAGGCCACCGAGCGCGCCTTCCGGGGCGACCTGAAAAGCCCCGACTACCCGGAGCTGTGTCGGCAGGTGGCCGCGCGCCACGGCTTGAACCTGTCGCGGGAGCAGGCCGAGGCGCTCTGGGACACCTGGAACCTGGGCGGCCAGTTCCTGGGGCGCCAGCTCTTCCCCGACGTCATCCCCACCCTGGAGGCGCTGCGGCAGCGGGGCTTCCGCCTGGGGGCGGTGACCAACCGCGGCTGGTCGGGGCCCCGCTTCTGGCAGGAGCTGGACGACCTGGGGCTGACGCCCTTCTTCGAGACGGTGGCCGTCTCCTGCGAGGTGGGCTACCTGAAGCCGCACCCGCGCATCTTCCAGGTCGCCCTGGAGGCCATGGGCCTGCGGCCGGAGGAGACGGCCATGGTGGGCGACAGCCTCCGCGCCGACGTGGCCGGGGCCAAGGCCCTGGGCATGCTGGCCATCTGGCGGCGGCCGCCCGGGGACGAGCCGGTGGAGGAGACGACCGATCCGCCCGACGGCGAAGGCGGGCCGTCGCCCGATTACACCATCGAGGCCATCGGCCAGCTCTTGCACCTGCCCCCCTTCCGAAAGTAGCATCGGGGCGGCCGGGGTCGTGCTAAACTGGTGTCGCTCGAGCGGGGGCGTTGACGCTGAAAGAGGGCCGGTTGCCCGAGGCGCCCATCGAAGAGCTGGGGCCCGTCGTTCAGACGGCGCTGGGACGCGTCCCTTGTCTCCCCACCCGCGCCGGTCGGCCGGTGGCCGTCGTGGTGCCCGTAGCCCTGGACGCTGAGGCGGCCGAGGCGGGGGCCCTGGCCTCGGCCGGAGAAGTGCTGCAGGCGTGGCTCTCCTCGCGCCGCGAGCGGGGCATCGGCGGGGAGAGGGGCCTTCACGCCCTGGAGAAGGTGGCCCGCGCCCTGAGCGACGTCGCAGGGTAGGGTGGGCCACCCTGTCCTGGATGGCGACGTCTTGGTAGAGCTGCTCGCTTGGTTCCTGCGTCACGCCGTCGCGCTGCGCCGGGGTGTGGCTCCGCCTCCGCCCACCAAGGTAGTGAACGTATGGCGGCGCGCCGTATCCGCGGGCGTGTTGCCCTGCGCCCCCGAGCGTGCCCTCCGCCAATTGCTGCACGTGCGCCTCAGGGGCGTGGTCGAGGAGGTGTCGCCGGCGCTGGCCTGGATATGTTCGGGACCTGTCTACGCCGCTCACATGGCCAAAGCCCGCGCCAGGGCGGTCCCCGCTGATGACGTGCCCTACTTCGCGCTGGCAATGGCTTTGGACGCGCCCATCTGGACCAAGGACCTGACCGACCTGGCAGGATGCAGGCACCCGGTCTGGACCACGGCCTACGTTCATCTCGCCTTCGGGGAACGGTGAGCGGTCGGCTGGCGTTGGCCGGAAGGGGCGCTGGCCGACTATATTAGGGCCAGGATGAGCAGCGAGCAGCCTCCCCAGAGCCCCACCGCCCAGGGTCTCGACCCCAGGGCCCTGGCCTATTCCCTTTCCCTCCCCTACGACCGCCGCCTCTACCGCTACGACATCGCCTGCTCGCTGGCCCACATACGCATGCTGGCGCGACAGGGCATCGTGCCGGCCGAGGAGGCCGAGGCCATCGCCCGTGCCCTCGAGGAGATACGTGCCGAGATCGAGGCGGGCGCCTTTCCCTTCCGCGACGAGCTGGAGGACATTCATCTGAACATCGAGGCGCGCCTGCACGAGAAGCTGGGCGAGACGGCGGGCTGGCTGCATACCGCCCGCTCCCGCAACGACCTCGTCGCCACCGACCTGCGCCTGTTCGTCATGGACGCCTGCCGGGAGGCGGCCGCCGCCGTCCGCCGCCTGCAGGGGGCCATCGTCGCCCTGGCCGAGTCCCACCTGGGCATCGTCATGCCCGGCTACACCCACCTGCAGCACGCCCAGCCCGTCCTCCTCTCCCACCACCTGCTGGCCTACTTCTGGATGCTGGAGCGCGACCGGGGGCGGCTGCTGGACTGCCGCCAGCGGGCCGACGAGCTTCCCCTGGGCGCCGGCGCCCTGGCCGGCGTCCCCTACCCCGTAGACCGCGACTTCCTGGCGCGGGAGCTGGGCTTCAGCCGCGTCTCGGCCAACTCGGTGGACGCCGTCTCCAGCCGCGACTTCGTGGTCGAGTTCATTGCTGCTGCCGCCACCTGTCTGGTGCACCTCTCGCGCCTGGCCGAGGAGATAGTGCTCTGGGCCAGCCCCGAGTTCGGCTTCATCGAGCTGCCGCCCCGTTTCGCGACGGGATCGTCCATCATGCCCCAGAAGCGCAACCCCGACCTGGCCGAACTGGCCCGGGCCAAGGCGGCCCGCGTCTCCGGGCACCTGGCGGCCATGCTCGCCCTGCTGAAGGGCCTCCCCCTGGCCTACGACCGCGACCTGCAGGAGGACAAGGTGCCCCTGTTCGAGGCGGCCGATGCCCTGCTGGGCACCCTGGAGGTCTTCGCGGCCATGCTGCCCGACCTGCGCTTCCGTCGCGAGCGGCTGGAGGCGGCCGCCGCCGACCCCTTCCTGCTGGCCACCGACCTGGCCGATTACCTGGTGCGCAAGGGGGTGCCCTTCCGCCGCGCCTACCAGGCGGTGCGGGAGCTGGTGGCCCATGCCCAGGCCCAGGGCAAGGGGCTGGGCGACCTCTCGCTGGAGGAATACCGTCGCTTCAGCCCTCACTTCGACGAGGACGCCCTGAAGCTGGACGCCCGCGGGGCCATCGAGGCCCGCGACGTGCCCGGCGGCACCGCCAGCCGCCGCGTGCGGGAGGCCATCGCTCAGGCCAGGCGGTTGCTGGAGGCGCAGGAATGAGGCCGGTCAAGCTGGCGCCGTCCATCCTCTCGGCCGACTTCGCCCGCCTGGGCGAGCAGGTGCGGGAGGCGGAGGCGGCGGGGGCCGACCGCATCCACATAGACGTGATGGACGGGCGCTTCGTGCCCGTCATCAGCATGGGCCTCCCCATCGTGGCGGCGGTGCGCCGCGTCACCCGCCTACCGCTGGACATCCACCTCATGGTCGTGGAGCCGGAGCGCCACATCGAGGCCTTCATGGAGGCGGGAGGGGACATCATCAACGTGCACGTGGAGGCGGCCACCCATCTGCACCGCGTCCTTGAGCAGGTGAAGGCCCGCGGCCGGCAGGCGGGCGTCTGCCTGAACCCGGCCACCCCCTTGAGCGCCATCGAGGAGGTGCTGCCCCTGGTGGACCAGGTGATGGTGATGAGCGTGAACCCGGGTTACGCCGGCCAGCCGTTCATCGAGGGGGTGCTGGACAAGGTGCGGCGCCTGCGCCGCCTGCTGGACGACCTGGGCCTGGAGGCGGAAATCGAGATGGACGGGGGCGTGACGCCTGAGAACGCCTCCCGCTGCGTGGCGGCGGGGGCGACGGCGCTGGTGGCCGCCTCGGCCGTCTTCAACGAGCGGGCGTCGGTGGCCGAGAACATGGCCCGTCTGCGGGCCGCCCTGGCCGAACTGCGGGCCTAGGCGCTCTGCTCGATGCGCGGGCAGTAGCAGAGGCGGTTGTCCTGGGCCTCCAGGCCGTCCCAGTCGTCCAGGAGCCGACGCAGGCGGTCGCGCAGCGCCGCCAGTGCCCGCATCTCCTCCTCCACCCGCTGCAAGCGGCGCTCCAGGAGCAGGCGGGCGTCGTCGCAGCGACAGCCCTGGGCCAGCAGGTCGCGTATGTCCCGCAGCGACAGCCCCAGCTCCCGCGCCCGCCGCACGAAGCGCAGGCGCCGCAGGTCGTCTTCGCTGTAGAGGCGGTAGCCGCCCTCGCTCCTGGGCGGCGACGGCAGCAGCCCCAACGATTCGTAGAAGCGGACGGTGCGCGGGCTCACGCCCGCCCGTCGTGCCAGCTCGCCGATGACCATGGCGCCCATGCTATCGCCTCCGGGGGCCAGCCCCCGCCATCAGTCTGCCTCCCTGGCGTGCTAGCAGCAATCGGGCGGGCAGTCGGGGCAGCAGGGGTCGGCCGTCGCGTCCAGCTCGCCCGAGCGGACGGCCGCCACCAGTCGCTCCCACTCCTGGCGCGTCAGGCGCACCTGGTTCCCCTCCTCGCCGATGAGCACCCGGTCGGGGTAGATGGCCACTTCCGGACAGGCCCCGCAGTCCGGACACAGGCTGTAGCGGACGACAGGCTCCATCTCGTCACCTCCCTCGCGTCGGTCTGCGGGGGCTGGCCCCGCTGCCGACGCTACACCTTCCAGCGACGGCAAGGTCAAGCACCCGCCAGGGGGAGCCTGGCAACCGAACGCCACGGGGGGTGCGACCGGCGGCGGGAGGACGAGGGCTATGCCGTCAGAGGCTGGCCGTCTTCTTGAGCAGGGCGCTGAGGCAGGCGGTGCAGACCTTGACCTTCTGGGGGCGGCCGTTGATGAGGAGCGTCTTCTTCTGCACGTTGGCCTTGAAGAGGCGGGACGTCCTGGGGGCGCGCCGCTCCCAGCGCCCCGAGTGCTGGTGGCGGATGTTGCGCCCGTAGCGCGTCCCCTTGCCGCAGATCTGGCACCTGGCCACCCTTCGACCCTCGCTTTACCCTCTCTCGGCCCGCTGTTAGAATGCGCAGGTGGTATCCTACCATCTCCGCCAGTCAAGGGCAAGGTGAAGGGTCACGGGCGCCCGCAAGCAGCGAAGCCGTTCGCGGCGCCGTGAGGCCGGCGCGGTCGCCTCCCTCACGGCTGCCGACGTCTTCCGGGCCCTGGAGGCGGCCGTCCGCCGCTTCGAGGGGCAGGTGGAGGCCCTCAACGCCATCAACGTCTACCCCGTCCCCGACGGCGACACCGGCACCAACATGCTCCTCACCCTCCGCTCCACCCTGGAGGAGGCGTCGCGCCTCGACCCCACCGGCCGCGAGGTGACCCTGGGCGAGCTGATGGAGGCGCTGTCGCGGGGCGCCCTGATGGGTGCCCGCGGCAACTCGGGCGTCATCCTCTCGCAGATGGTGCGGGGGCTGGCCCAAGCCGCCCGCCACCGCCGCGAGCTGGACGCCGAGACGCTGGCCGCCGGCCTGGAGGAGGCAGCACGCCTGGCCTACCAGGCGGTGGCCAACCCCCGCGAGGGGACGATGCTCACTGTGGCCCGCGAGACGGCCGAGGCCGTCCGCGCCCGCTTCCAGGCGGGCGAGCGCGACCTGGTGGCCCTGCTGACCGCCGCCGCCGAGGTCGCCAGGGAGTCGGTGGAGCGGACGCCTCAGCTGCTGCCCATCCTGGCCGAGGCAGGGGTGGTGGACGCCGGCGGCCAGGGCCTCTGGCTGCTCCTGGACGCCATCGCCCGGCACCTGCGCGGGGAGCCGCTGGAGGAGGCGCCCGCCCTGGCCCCGGCCCACGTCCAGCGCGACTGGCTGCAACAGACCCAGGAGCTGCACGCCGCCGAGCCCTCCCTCTACGGCTACTGCACCCAGTTCCTGGTGGCCGGACAGGCGCTGCGGCCCGAGGCCATCCGCGCCCGTCTGGAGGAGATGGGCGACTCGGTGGTGGCCGTGGGCGACGAGCGCCTGGTGCGCGCCCACGTCCATACCAACGACCCGGGCGGCGCCATCCGCGTCGGCACCGACGTAGGCGAACTGCTGGAGGTGCGCATCGAGAACATCCGCCAGCAGGCGGGGCTCTTCTTCCAGCTGCAGGAGTCGCTGCAGCCGACGGCGGCGGTGGTGGCGGTGGCCCCGGGCGACGGCCTGGCCCAGACCCTCCGCAGCCTGGGGGCCATCGTGGTGGGCGGCGGCCCCACCATGAACCCCAGCGCCGGCCAACTGCTGGAGGCCATCGAGGCCGCCCCCGCCCAGGACGTCATCGTCCTGCCCAACGACAAGAACATCGTCCTGGCCGCCCAGCAGGCGGCGGGCATGACCAGCAAACGGGTGAAGGTGCTCTCCACCACCTCGGTCCCCCAGGGCATCGCCGCCATCCTTGCCTTCGGCCCCAGCCGCGACCTGGAGGAGAACCTCCAGGCGATGGAGGAGGCGGCGGCAGCCGTGCGCACCATCGAGGTCACCCGCTCGGTGCGGGCCGTGCGCATCGGCGACCTGGAGGTGCAGGAAGGGGACTACATCGCCCTGGTGGACGGCGAGCTGAAGGCCCGCGCCGACGACGCGGAGGCCGCCCTGCGCTGCGCCCTCGACCTGCTGGACGGGCGCGACGGCCTCCTCACCCTCTACTACGGCGAAGACGTGACCGCCGAGGTCGCCCATGCCCTGGCTGAGGCCCTGCAGCGGGAGCGCCCCGGCCTGGAGGTGGAGGTGGTCTACGGCGGCCAGCCCCACTACCCCTACGTCGCCTCGCTGGAGTGAGGCGACGAGGCGACGACGCTCCGTCCGTAGGGGCACCACTGGAGCAGCGGGCAGCGGGGGCAGAGGGGCCGCTGCGCCCGGCACAGCCGCCGCCCGTGGCGGATGAGCAGCACGTGGAAGGGGTAGTGCAGCTCCGGCGGCACCCACGCCTCCAGCAGCGCCTGCGCCCTGGCCGGGGGCGTCCGCGGCGGCACCAGGCCCAGGCGCAGGGCCACCCGGTGCACGTGAGTGTCCACGGGCAGGGCGGGCATCCCCAGGGAGAAGAGCATCACGCAGGCCGCCGTCTTGGGGCCGACGCCGGGTAGCCCTTCCAGCCAGGCGCGGGCCTCGTCCGGCGTCATTTGCGACAGGAACGAGAGGTCCAGGGAGCCGCGCCGTCGCAGCACCTCCTCCAGCAGGGCCTTGATGCGCACCGCCTTCACCTGCGACAGCCCGCCGACGCGTATGGCCTCCTCGATGGCGGCGGGCTCGGCGGCCAGCAGCGACTCCCAGGTGGGAAAGCGGGCCTTCAGGCGCATGAAGGCTCGCCCCGAGTTGGCATCGCTGGTGTTCTGGGAGAGGATGGTCAGCACCAGTTCGGTCATGGGGTCGCCGTGGGGCCGCCAGGTGGGGGCGCCGTAGAGGGAGGACAGCCTCTGCACTATCTCCCGGGGCGAAAGGGCCGCTGCCACCTCGCTCATCTCGTCGCCCATCGTAGGCGGCGGAGGCGGTGGCAACAAGGGCTTCCTTGTGGGGCGGCGGTCCGCCGCCTACACTGGGAAGTATGAGCGAACCGGTGCGCCTGACCCAGATGGCGTCCTGCGCCGGTTGAGCCGGCAAGCTGGGGCCGGAGGCCCTGGCGCAGGTCCTGCGCCATCTCAGCGACCATGGCCTGGCGGGGGCCAGGCCCGACCTGCTGGTGGGCCTGGCGTCTCCTGACGACGCCGCCGTCCTGCGCCTGGACGAGGGGCTGGCGGCGGTGTTGACGGTGGACTTCTTCCCGCCGGTGGTGGACGACCCCTACGACTTCGGGGCCATCGCCGCCGCCAACGCCATGAGCGACGTCTACGCCATGGGCGGCGAGGTGGCCCTGGCCCTGAACGTGGCCGCCTTCCCCGACGACCTGCCCCACGCCGTCATCGCCGCCATCCTCCAGGGCGGGGCGGACAAGGTGCGCGAGGCCGGCGGCGTGGTGGCCGGCGGCCACTCGGTGATAGACCGGGAGCCCAAATACGGCCTTTGCGTGCTGGGGCTGGTGCACCCCGACCAGGTGCTCACCAAGGGCGGCGCCCGCCCGGGCGACGTCCTCCTGCTCAGCAAGCCCATCGGCACCGGCATCGTCACCACCGCCGGCAAGCAGGGGACGGCGGCGCCGGAGCACCTGCAGGCGGCGGTGGCGTCCATGAAGGAGCTGAACCGTCACGCCATGCACATGGGACGGGAACTGGGCGCCCGCGCCGCCACCGACATCACCGGCTACGGGCTGGTGGGCCACGCCTGGGAGATGGCCCAGGCCAGCGGCGTGCGCCTGCGCATCTACGCCCAGCGGGTGCCGCTGCTCCCCGGCGCCCTGGAATACGCCGCCAACGGCGTCTACTCGGGCGGCGGCCATCGCAACCTGCGCTACTTCGGCCCCCGCGTGCAGGTGGACGGGTCGCTGCCAGAGCCGCTGCGCCTGGCCCTCTTCGACCCCCAGACCTCCGGCGGCCTGCTCCTGGCGGTGCCCCGTCGGGTGGCGGAGGCGGCCGTGGCCCAGGCCCCCGGACGGCTGTGGCTGGTGGGCGAGGCGCTGGCGGGCGAGGGCGTGGAGGTGGTGCCCTAGTCGGGCGCCGGGCCGCCCAGGGTGGGCGCTGGCGCCGGGGCCGGGGCTGCCTGCCTACCCTCCAGCCGACGCCACAGCAGATAGAGGCACAGCCCGCCGCCTCCCAGGAGGCAGGCCAACACTCCCGCCGCCAGCCCGAAGGAGCGGTCGGCCAGGTGTCCCAGCACCGGCGCCGCCGGCGCGAAGACCAGCGCCCCGCCCAGGGTGCCCAGGGAGCCCACGGTGGCCCGCTGGCCGCTGGGCACGCGAGCGTTGACGTAATCGCTGAGCAGGGGGCGGGCAGCGGCGAAGACGAAGGCCAGGGCGAAGAAGCCCACGGCGGCGTAGAGGGAGTCCCACAGGGCCAGGGCGCCGTAGGCCGCCCCGCCCAGGGCCAGGAGGGCCGCCACCCCCCGCGACAGACCCAGCAGGTGGGCCAGGCGATAGGCCCCCAGCGCCCCGGCCATCCCCACGATGCGCATGGGCGTCTGCCAGAGGCCCGTCTCGCCCAGTTCGACGCCGTGTCCGGCCAGGAAAGGCTGCACGAACAGCACCGGCCCCAGGTTGGCCACGGTGGTCAGCGCCAGCAGGCCGATGGCCGCTGCCAGGGAGAGGTCGCCCAGGACCAGGCGCAGGCCGTCCCTGGCCACCGCCACCAGCGAAGGCGACATCTCGTGGCGGAAGGCCGACAGGGGCTCGCGGAAGGACAGGGCAACCAGCGCTGCCGCCAGCGCCAGCCCGCTGCTGAGAAAGATGGGCGTCTGCATGCCGGCGGCGGCCGCCACCGGCGCGCCGATGAAGGTGCCCAGCACCATGCCGGCCATGCTGCAGGCGGTGGCCGCCCCCATCAGCCGCACGTAGTGGGCGGTGCGGCCCGTCGCCCGCAGGGTGTCGTAGAGGAAGGCGGCGTCGGGGCCCCAGGCCATCCCGTAGGAGATGCCCCACACCAGGTAGGAGAGCACCAGCAGCGGGAAGCTATCGGCCAGGCCGAAGAAGGCCACCGCCGCCGCCTGGGTCACGGCGGCCAGCGTCAGCACGGGCCGCCTGCCCCAGCGGTCGGCCAGGGCGGCCGCCGGCACCTGGGCCAGGGCGATGCTCAGCCAGAAGGGGATCTCCAGGGCACCCACCTGGGCCAGGCTGAGGCCCCGCATCTCCTGCAGGTAGAGCACCCAGATGGGCCACCAGAGCCCCAGGTTGAAGAGGAGCTGGTAAAGGCACAGCTTCCAGACGTTGCCGTGGAGCCCCCGTGCGGCGGGCGGGGCCAAGGCTTCCCCTCCCTAGAAGTCCAGGGCGAAGAAGAAGAGGCCTGGGGCCACCCCGCCCACCCCCTCCACCTCGGCGATGTTGGCCAGGATGCCCATCACCAGGGCGAAGGCGGCGAAACCGGACAGGGTGGCCAGTAGGGCCTGCCCGGGCTCGGCGTCGCTGGCCGCCTCCACCGCCACCAGCGACAGCAGCACCGTCGCCGCCAGGGGTATGACGGCCAGGGGCACCGCCAACTGGGCCACGGCCATCAGCACCGTCAGGGCCATGGGCGCGAAGGCCAGGCCCATGGCCCGCACCAGGGCGTAGAACTCCACCCGCACCCCGAAGGCCAGGGTCAGGGTCTGGTAGGCCACGTATACCCACAGGAGCCAGACGGGCACCTGCAGGAGCCCGCCCAGCAGACAGGACTTGAGGAACACCTCTCCCGCCGCCTGTCGCGACTGGAAGAGCCACCACAGCCAGGAACCGACGCCGGAGAGGAAGCTGGCGGCCGTCACCAGGGCCAGCATGGGCAGGGTGGCGGCGGTATCGCCGGCCACGTCGCGGAAGACGTCCAGGTCCAGGCGCACGAGCCGCTGCAGCCAGTGGCCCGTGGTGGCGAGGGGGCGTCGCTCCCGCATCGGCATCACCTCCGTCGGCGGATTGCGGGGCCTGGGCCTCGTCTAAGCTTACCGCAGCCGGGGCGCGGGGGGTATCCCGCCCCGGCCCGTCCCCGGGACGGGACGTCGGGTTTTCGACAGGGCCCTGCCGCCCCAGGGCCACCGCGCGACGGCCGGCCGCACACCCGCGCCGCTCTCTGGGGGCCGGCGGTCGGGCTTGACGGGGGGCGCAGACCTGGTAGCATTGGGGCATCCACCGGTAACAGGTAGCGCCGGGAGGGGTGGTAGCGGGGGTGGCCCCGAGCTGAGCGAGACCTCGGCCCTCTCTTGGAGCGGAAAGGAGCGTCATGGCACGACTGGACGAGATCGCCGATGGCATCTACCGCATCTCTAGCTTCCTGCGGGCGCCGGTGCCCGACGGCGGCATCACCTTCAACCAATACCTCATCGTGGACGAGGAGCCGCTGTTATGGCACACCGGCTCGCGCGGCATCTTCTCCGAGACGCTGGAGGCGGTGCGGAAGGTGCTGGACCCGGCCCGCCTGCGCTACATTTCCTGGTCCCACTGGGAGTCGGACGAGTCTGGGGCGCTGAACGAGTTCCTGCAGGTGGCCCCCAACGCCGAGCCCGTCTGCGGGCTGGTGGGGGCCGTGGTCAACGTGGGCGACTTCTCCAGTCGCCCACCGCGGGTGGTCAACGACGACGAGGTGCTCGTGCTGGGCAGACGGCGGCTGCGCTTCCTGGTGACCCCGCACGTGCCCCACAACTGGGACGCCATCCTGGCCTTTGAGGAGACGGAGGGCATCCTGCTGGCCAGCGACCTCTTCACCCACTTCGGCGACCCGCCGCCGGTGGCCGAGGGAGACGTGGTGGGGCCCTCCCTGGCCGCCGACGCCTTCCTGCGCCGGGAGTGGCGCACGACCTACTATCCGGTGGGCCCGCACACCGCCCCCACCTTCGACCGCCTGGAAGCGCTCCGCCCCAGGGTGGCGGCCTGCATGCACGGGGCGGCCTTCGCCGGCGACGTGGTGCGGGCCCTGCGCGAGCTGCGGCAAGAGCTCTACCGCGGCCTGCAGACCTAGCGGCGGCCTATTCGGCGCCCTCCCGCTGGCGGCGCTCCCGCTCGCGGGCCTCCTCTTCCTCCCGGCGCCCCCGCTCCTCGGGCGACTCGCCCAGCTGGACGGTGCCCTCCTCGTCGGTGCGGAGGCGGGCCTGCAGCCGCTCCCCCAGGACGGCATACCACTCGCCCCCCAGGTAGTGGAGGGGCCGGTAGGGGCGGTCGCCCACCAGCCAGGTCTCGTCGAAGGCGTCGCGCTCCGCCTGCACCGCCACCACCCGCCCCACGAAGAAGGTGTGGTCGCCCAGGCGCAGCGCCTCCTCCAGGCCGCACTCGATCCAGGCCAGGCAGTGCTCCAGCAGGGGCGCCTCGATGCGCGAGGCGGGGAAGGTGGGCAGGCGGGAGATGTCCAGCTTGGCCACGTCCCGCCCCGACACCACGCCGAAGTAGTGGGTGTGGTCCATCAGGTCGGGGCCGGGGATGTTCAGGGCGAACTCCTCGGCGAAGCGGATCAGTTCGTGCGTGTGACGGGAGGGGTGCACGGCCACGCCGATGAGGGGCGGCCGCCGCGACACGGGCGTCAGCCAGATGGCCGGCATCACGTCGGCCTGGTCGCGCCAGCGCACCGTCACCAGGCAGACGGGCCCGCCGATGACCAGTCGCAGAGCGTCCAGGGCGTCCAGCTCCCTGCGCATCTCGCCTCACCCGATAAGGGATTATGGGCCAATGGCCCCGGGGAAGCCAACGGCTACAGCCAGCCGCGACGGCGGAAGAAGAGGAGCATGCCGATACCCAGGGCGGCCATCGTCCCCACCACCGCCGGGAAGCCCCAGCCGCTCTCGAAGGGCGGCCAGACGCGGTGGGCGAAGTTCATGCCGTAGATGCCCGAGATGAGGGTCAGGGGCAGGAAGATGGTGGCCACCGCCGTCAGCACCTTCATCTCCTCGTTGAGGCGATTGGAGACCACCGACAGGTAGGTGTTGAGGGCGCTGTCGGTCAGGTCGCGCAGGGCCTCGATGAGGTATTCGGTGCGCACCAGGTGGTCGTAGATGTCGCGGAAGTAGATGTTGGCCTCGGGCCGCACCAGGGCCGGAAACTCGGGGCGCGAGAGGCGGGCGAGGAGTTCCCGCTGGGGCACCAGCAGGCGTCGCAGGCGCAGGGCGTTGCCCCGCAGTCGCAGCACCCGCTCCAGCAGCCCCGCCCGCACGCCGGCCAGGGCCTCTGCCTCCAGCCGGTCGAGGGCGTCCTCCATGTCGTCAATGCAGGGCAGGTAGTCGTCCACTAGGCGGTCGAGGATGGCGTGCAGCAGCCACTCGGGGCCGCGGCGCAGGGGGAGGCCGTCTTCCAGGCAGCGCTGACGGATGCCCTCCAGGGCGGGCAGCGGCCCGTGGTGGCAGGAGACGACGTAGCGCTGCCCCAGGTAGAGGCACACCTCCTGGGTGGCCACCTCGCCGAAGGGCTCGTAGGCGCCCAGGGCGTGGAAGACGATGAAGATGTAGTGGTCGTGCTCGTCCAGCTTGGGCGGGTTGGGCTGGGGCGTCAGGGCGTCCTCGACCGTCAGGGGGTGGAAGCGAAAGACGTCCGCCAGCACCTCCTCCGCCTCGTGGGCGTCGGCGGCCGTGTCCAGGTCCACCCAGAGGCGGAGGCCGTTGGCCAGGGCCTCCCGGAGGGCGTCGAGGCCCTCCAGGGGCCGGGCCGGCCCATCATCGCCCGCGACTAGCACCTTCGTCATGGCAGCCATCACCGCCATTGTAGCGCCCGCCGGCAGCGGAACTGGTAAAATGCGCCTGGGATGGCGGCACGGGTGCTGGTGGGCACGTGCTCCTGGACGGACAAGACCCTGCTGGAGAGCGGCTGGTATCCGCCCCAGGTCGCCACCCCCGAGGAGCGCCTGCGCTACTACGCCCGCCACTTCCCCATCGTGGAGGTGGACAGCTCGTATTACGCCCTGCCCAGCCCGCGCAACGCCGTCCTCTGGGCCCAGCGCACCCCCGACGACTTCGTCTTCGACGTCAAGGCTTTCGCCCTCTTCACCCACCACCCGACGCCGCCCAGGAGCCTGCCCCGCGACATCCACGATGCCCTGCCGCCGCAGCTGAGGGAGAAGCGCAACCTCTACTACCGCGACCTGCCGCCGGAGCTGGTGGACGAGCTGTGGCGGCGCTTCGCCGAAGCCCTGCTGCCGCTGGACTCGGCCGGCAAGCTGGGGGCTGTCCTGTTCCAGTTCCCGCCCTGGTTCCGACCGGGCCGCGAGTCGCGCGAATATATGGCCGCCCTGCGGGAGCGTCTGCCCCAGTTCCGCCTGGCGGTGGAGTTCCGCCAGGCCCGCTGGCTGGCCGAGGAGCGCGACCGCCAGCTCACCCTGCGCTTCTTGCGCGAGCACGGCCTGCCCCTGGTCTGCGTGGACGAGCCCCAGGGCTTCTCCTCCAGCGTGCCGCCCCTGGCCGAGGTCACGGCGCCCCTGGCCGTGGTCCGCTTCCACGGGCGCAACGCCGCCACCTGGGAGGCCAGGGGGCTGACCACCGCCGAGCGCTTCAACTACCTCTACACCCCCGAGGAGCTGGGGGAGTGGGTGCCCCGCGTGCGCCAGCTGGCCCGGGAGGCGGAGGAGGTGCACGTGCTCTTCAACAACTGCTACCGCGACTACGCGGTGCGCAACGCTCGCCAGATGGCCCAGGCCCTGGGGCAGGCGCGGGAGGGACAGCAGCCCCTGCTCTGACTCTGGCCCCTATCGGTCGGCCTGGCTAAACTCGGTGGCGGTGAGGGTCTTCACCTTCCTGAGCGAGGTCTGGCTGCCCCTACCTCCCCGGGACGTCTTCCCCTTTTTCGCCGAGGCCCGGAACCTGGAGGCCATCACCCCGCCCTGGCTCAACTTTCGCATTCTCTCCCAGCGGCCGGCGGAGATGGGCCGCGGCACCGTCATCGAATACCGGCTGCGGCTGCGGGGCGTCCCCCTGCGCTGGCAGAGCGAGATCACCGTCTGGGAGCCGCCGGAGCGGTTCGTGGACGTGCAGCGCCGCGGCCCCTATCGCTTCTGGGAACACGAGCACCTGTTCCTGCCCCGCAACGGCGGCACCCTGGCCCAGGACCGCGTCCGCTACGCCGTCCCGGGCGGGCCGCTCCTGGAGTGGCTGGTGGACAGGCTGCTGGTGCGCCCCGACCTGGAGCGCATCTTCGCCTACCGGCGGGAGCGGCTGCAGCAACTGCTGGGAGGGGCGCCGAAGTGACGGACGAGGCCCCGCCCTCCCCAGCGCCGCGCCTGCGCCCCCTGGACGTGCGCCTGTTCGGCCAGGGCGCCCAGGCCGTCTACTACCTGCGCGACCCCCTGGGACTGGCGCCGGAGGACACCTTCCTGCCCGCCTGGCTGGGGCCGCTGCTGGCCCTGATGGACGGCTCCCGCGACCTGCGCCAGTTGCAGGTGGCCTTCCAGCTACTCACGGGGCTCTACCTGCCCCTCCCGCGACTGCAGGAGCTGGTGCGGGAGCTGGACGCGAGGCTGCTGCTGGAAGGCCCCCAGCTGGAGGCGGCCCTGCGCCGCGCCCTGGACGAATACCGCTCGGCGCCGCACCGTGCGCCCGCCCTGGCGGGCAAGGTCTACCCCGCCGACCCGGAGGAGCTGTCGCGGACGCTGGCTGACTACTGCGCCCGGGCCGGCCCGCCGCCGCCCCTGCCAGCGGGGGCGCAGGTGGCCGGCGTCGTCAGCCCGCACATAGACTACGGCCGCGGCTGGCGCACCTACGCCCTGACCTGGCAGGCCGCCGCTGAAGCCTGTCGGCGGGCGGAGGTGGCGGTGGTCTTCGGCACCGACCACGGCGGCAGCCCCGGCCGACTCACCCTCACCCGCCAGAGCTACGCCACCCCCTTCGGCGTCCTGCCCACCGACGCCGGGGCGGTGGCGGCCCTGGCCGAGGCCCTGGGGGAGGAGGCGGCCTTCGCCGAGGAGCTGCACCACCGCGGCGAGCACTCGGTCGAGCTGCCCCTGGTCTGGCTGCACTACCTGCGCGGCGGCGAGCCGCTGCCGGTGGTGCCCGTCCTCTGCGGCGGGCTCCTGCAGGCCGATGCAGGGGCGCGAGAGCGGATGGAGGCGGCGCTGGAGGCCCTGGCGCGGCGGCTGGAGGGGAGGAGGGCGCTGGTGGTGGCGGGGGCGGACCTGGCCCACGTGGGGCCGGCCTTCGGCGACCCGGCGCCCTACGACCTGGGCGCCCGCGCCCGCCTGCGGGCCGCCGACGCCCGCCTGCTGGCCGCCATCGAGGCGGCCGACGCGGACGCCTTTCTGCAGGCGGTGGCCGCTGATGGCGACCGCTACCGCATCTGCGGCCTTTCGCCCCTCTGCCTGGCCCTGCGCTTGCTGCGGGGCTGTCGCGGGCAGGTGGTGGCCTACGACCAGTGTCCCGCTGACCCCGAGGGTGGCTCCCTGGTGTCGGTGGCGGGCGCCGTCCTCTGGCGCTAGGGGCGGGGAAAAGGAGGGGCGGGGCCGCCTCGGCCCCGCCCCCTTGTCAGCGGTCGGAATGGTCTAGGCCCTAGTCCCGCGGCGGACGCCCGCTGCCAGCACGGCCAGGCCCATCAGGAAGGCCAGCCCGGCCAGCCCCAGGTAGAAGGGGTTGGGGCCGCCGGCGACGGGGCCGTCGCCGCCCCTGGGCAGGGCGGTGGGCGAGGGCGTCTCGCCCGCCGGCACCAGCGGTGGCTGGGTGGGCGTGGTGGTGGGCGGCCGCGGCGTCTCCTGCTGCTGGATGGGCGTCTGGGTGGGCGTGGCCGTCGGCGTCCTGGTGGGGGTGGCCGTCGGCGTCTCCTGCTGCGGGGGGAGCGTCGGGGTCGCCGTGGGAGTGCCTGTGGGTGTGGCGGTAGGTGTCCCCGTCGGCGTCGCCGTGGGCGTGCCCGTCGGCGTGCCGGTGGGGGTCGCCGTCGGCGTGCCCGTCGGCGTCGCCGTGGGCGTGGTGGTGGACGTTGGCGTCGGTTCGCCGAGGATGATGTCAACGTGGCTTATGTCTTTACACGGGGGGCTAGGGCCACGCGTCACGGTCACACTCGTGCGGTCGTTGGAGAAGTCGACAGTGTAGCAGTTGTCGTTGCCATAAGTGCCATCTGCAGTGATCACGTTGCTGTGCTTGAGAGTGCCGAACGTCTGGTCACCCGACTTTATACATATTCCATTGATGATCTGCCCCTCTGGAGCTGTATAGGTGGCAACGATAGCCCCGCCTACGCTAACCCCTGTCATACATGCGGGCGGGCTGTCATCACCGCTGGCCAATACAGGCTCCGATCCTCCTCCGGGGCCTCGTGGCATCCCTATGGCGGCCAGCGCTATCGCCAGGGCGACGGTGAACAGGCCCAGGGCCAGGGTCAGGCGCACCTCGCCCCGCATGGTGGTCAGCAGCCGCCACCACGCCTTCACTGCCGCCAGGGGGCCATGGCTCTTCTGCTTCATGCCTCTCTCCCCTCCTTGCGGGCTTCCGCCTGCGGTCCCGCTGCCCTCCTGGGGCACGGCGGACCGTTTCGGTGGCCGCTACCCTGCCTGCGGCCCCCCGCCCGGCCGGTTCGGAGTCGGTCGCTCGTTGCCGCTCCGGCCCGCTGCGAGGCGCAGCCCTGGCCGCACGCGCTGCCCTGCCTCCCCCAGGGCGCCCCACCGGTGGCTATGGACTCTCCACTAGCCGTCCGGCGTTGACCTTATTGTCCACTCGGCCACAGCCAGGGTCAACCATCTGGCCAGAGGAATTGTCCATATGGCCACCAAAGCATAAACGCACCAGACGGCCATTCATTACAGGCCGTGGGGGAAAGTCCGTGGTGCGGCGTGGACGGGAACTGGGGGAAGCCGCAGCGAAAGCGACGCAGGAGGGAGTGCGCCTGGCGCCCCCGGCAGGACTCGAACCCGCAGCCTCCTGGTCCGAAGCCAGGCGCTCTGTCCAGTTGAGCTACGGGGGCGCCCGCCCTACAGTGTAACACCGCGCCAGCGAGGCCGCTAAGGCCGCGTTGTGGCCCCGCCCTCGCCTGTGGTCAAATAGACAACGGGGGCCCGAGAAAGCCGTGGCGCCGGAGCAGGAAGTCCAGGTCATCGTCCGCCAGGTGGAGGAGATGCTGGCCAGCGACTCCTCCCGCGTGGAGGAGATCGCGTCCCTGCTGGGCTCCATCCACCCCGCCGACCAGGCCGAGCTCTTCTGCCGCCTGACGCCTCCGCAGCGGGAGGCCTTCCTGGCCCTCCTCAACGCCGAGGGGCTGGCCCGCCTGCTGCAGCACTTGCCCGAAGAGGAGGTGGAGGCGCTGGTGGCCCGCATGCCCCGCGAGACCCTGGCGCGGGTGCTGGACCACATGGACTCGGACGAGGCGGCCTACATCATCCGCTACCTGCCCCCGGCCGACGCCGCCCGGGTGCTGGCCAACATGCGCACCGCTGCCGACGTGGCCCCCATCCTGCAGCACGCCGAGGACACCGCCGGCGGGCTGATGACCCGCGGCTACGTGGCCCTGCACCCGGACATGACCGTCCAGGAGGCCATCGCCTACCTGCGCCTGCATCAGCCCTTCGCCCAGGAGGGCTACTACCTCTACGTGCTGGACGGCGCCAACCGCCTGCAGGGGGTGGTCAACCTGCGCCAGCTCATCGTCGCCGCCCCCAGCACCACCATCTCCCAGCTCATGACCAGGGACGTCATCTCGGTGCCGCCGGAGACGGACCAGGAGGAGGTGGCCCGCCTCATCCAGCGCTACCGGCTGCGGGCGCTGCCGGTGGTGGACGAGAAGGGGGTGCTGCTGGGCATCATCACCGCCGACGACGTGCTGGACGTGGTCACCGAGGAGGCCACCGAAGACCTCTACCGCCTGGCCGGCGTGGGGGTGGAGGAGCGGGCCCTCAGCCCCCTGCGCGAGTCGCTGAAGCGGCGGGTTCCCCACCTGGTGGTGAACCTGCTCACCGCCTTCGTGTCGGCCCTGACGGTGAGCGCCTTCGAGGGCACCGTGGCCAAGGCGGCCGCCCTGGCCGTGTTCATGCCCGTCATCGCCGGCCACGGCGGCAACACGGGCACCCAGGCGGCCACGGTGATGGTGCGCTCCCTGGCCCTGGGCGACGCCACCCCTCGCGACACCCTGCGCATCGTCTCCAAGGAGATCGCTTTCGGCCTGCTGCACGGGGTGCTGGCGGGCGCCCTGGCCGCTGCCCTGGCCTTCGGTCTCTACCAGAACCCCTGGCTGGCGGCGGTGGTCTTCGGCGCCATGGTGGGCAACGTGGTAGTGGCGGGCGTGGTGGGCTCCCTCATCCCCCTGGGGTTGCAGGCCCTGAAGATAGACCCCGCCCTGGCCTCCTCCATCTGGCTGACCACCTTCACCGACGTGATGGGCTTCCTGATGCTGCTGGGGGCGGGGACGTTGCTGGTGGACCGCCTCACCTGAGGCCCCGCCGCTGCCGGGCGGTCTGCTATAGTGGGGCGCGGTGGCAGGGATGACGGGGCCGCCGGTAGTGAGCATCGTGGGGCCTTCGGGAGTGGGCAAGACCGCCTTCCTACAGGCGCTGACGCGAGAGCTGCGGCGCCGGGGCCACCGCGTGGCCTACGTGAAGCACAGCCACCACACCGGCCTGCTGCCCGACCAGCCGGGCAGCGACACCCACCGTCTGGCCCTGGCGGGCGCCGAGGCCACCGCCCTGGTGGGGCCCGGGCTGCTGGCCCTGCGCGATGCGACCGGCGCCGAGGTACCCCTGCCGCAGGTGGTGGCCCTGCTCGCCGGCCGCGCCGACCTGGTGCTGACCGAGGGCTACCGCTCCCTGCCCACGCCCAAGCTCCTCCTGCACCGGGCGGGGCTCGCCCCCCTGCCGGAGGAGCCGGCGGGGGAGACCCTGGCGGTGGTGGGCGATGCGCCCCCCGGCTGGAGCGGCCCCGTCTTCGCCCCCAACGACGTGGCGGCGGTGGCCGACCTGCTGGAGGGGCGGCTGCTGGCGGGGAGGGGAAGGCGCCGTGGGCGCTGAAGGCACCAGCGGCGTCGTCCTGGCCGGCGGCGGCAGTCGGCGCCTGGGGCGCGACAAGGCCCTCCTCGACCTGGGCGATGGTCGCCCCCTGCTGCGGCGGGTCGTCGAGACGCTGGCCGACCTCTGCGACGAGGTGCTGGTGGTGGCGGGCCGCCCGGAGCGCTACCTGGGGCTGGGGCTCCCCGCCCGCCTGGTGGCCGACGAGCGCCCCGGCCAAGGGCCCCTGGCCGGCCTGGAGACGGCCCTGCGCCAAGCGCAGCACGAATACGCGCTGGTGGTCGCCTGCGACCTGCCCTTCCTCCACCGGGGGCTGTTGCGCCACATGCTGGGCCTGGAGCGGGACTACCAGGCGCTAGTGCCCCGCTGGCAGGGGCATCTGCACCCGCTGCACGCCATCTACGCCCGCTCCTGCCTGCCCCACGTCTCGGCGCTGCTCGACTCCGGCCGGCGCCAGGCCCTCGCCCTGCTGGAGCGGGTGCAGGTGCGCGTGCTGACGGAGGAGGAGATAGCGGCCATAGACCCCGAGGGCCTGGGCCTCTTCGACCTGGACTGTCCCGAAGACCTGGAGCGGGCGCTTCAGGCGGGCAGGGCCAGCCGCTGGGGCGCCGAATAGACGTTGAAGCGCCCGTCGCGCAGGAAGCCCACCAGGGTCATGCCGTAGGCTTCGGCCGCCTGGACGGCCAGGGAGCTGGGGGCGCCCACCGCTGCCAGCAGGGGCACGCCGGCCATGAGCGCCTTCTGCACCAGCTCGAAGCTGGCCCGCCCGCTCACCAGGAGCACCGTGTCCGAGGCGGGCAGGCCGTCGGCCAGCAGCAGCGCGCCGATGAGCTTGTCCATGGCGTTGTGGCGGCCCACGTCCTCCCGCAGCAGCAGGAGCCGCCCCCGGGCATCGAAGAGGGCGGAGGCGTGCAGGCCGCCGGTGCGGGCGAAGACGTCCTGCCCCCGGCGCAGGGCATCGGGCAGGCGGTAGAGGAGATGGGGTGGGAGGCGGAAGCGGCCCACCGGCGCGGCCGGGCAGGCGGCCCGCAGCAGCTCCAGGGAGGCCTTGCCGCAGACGCCGCAACTGGAGGAGGTGTAGACGTGGCGGCTCAAGCGCTGGTGGTCGAAGGGCACCCCCGGCGCCAGTCGCACCTCGACCACGTTCTGTGGCTGGGGCTCGTGGGGGTCGCGGCTGTGGCCCACCCAGGCCACGTCCCGGCGTCCGCGCACCACCCCCTCGCTGAAGAGGAAGCCCAGGGCCAGCTCCTCGTCCTGGCCGGGGGTGCGCATGGTGACGGCCACCGGAAGGGACTCCTCGCGCCCCTCCCGCTCGACCACCACCCGTATCTCCAGGGGCTCCTCGACCACCAGCAGGTCGTCGTGGCGGGTCGCCTCGGCCGCCCGCACCTGCAGCACCGGCCGCCGCACCACGCCGTCGGGCTCCGACACGTCAGCCTCCCTCGCCGTCGGCGGGGAGCACCCGCACCCAGGCATCGCGGTAGGCAGGGATGCCGCACTGGGGGTCGGAGACGCCGCGCTGGATGAGGACGTTGGCCTCGGGCCAGCACATCAGGACGGTGCCGGGGTGCACGGGGCCGGAGCGGGCCCGCCCGGCGAACTCCCCCGCCGCCGAGCGCAGCAGCACCCGCTGGCCGTCGCGCAGGCCGAGGCGGGCCATGTCCTCCGGCGCCAGCACCACCTCGTCCCGGCCCGCACCCAGCAGGGAATCGGTGGAGGCGAAGACCATGCTGTTGAACTGCTTCCCGCGACGGGTGGTGAGGCGGAAGCAGTCCTCGGCTACCTGTTCCTCGGGCAGGGGGACGACGCTGAAGCGGGCGCGGCCGTCGGGGGTGGCGAAGCGCCCGCCCTCGCACAGGCGCTCGCCGCCCCACTGGAACTGGTCGCCCTTGCGGCGCAGGTTCTGGATGCCGTCGTAATAGGGAACGGCGCGGGCGACCTCGGCCCGGATCTCGCCGGTGGAGGCGAAGGCGATGCGGTCGGCCAGGTGCGGGCGCACCCGCTGCCCCAGCTCCACCAGCACCCGCCACTCGTCCCGCGCCTGGGGCAGCCGCGGCCCGGGGATGGGCGGGTTGTAGATGACCCGCCGCTCGGTGGTGGTCTCGGTGTTGCCGCCCTCCATCTCGTAGCGGGTGGTGGCCGGCAGCAGGAGCACCGCCTCGGCCGGCTCCAGCAGCATCATCGGGTTCAGGACGATGTCGTGGTGGACGCGCAGGGGCACCCGCTCGATGGCCTGGCGCACGTAGCGGCGGTCGGGGAGCACGTCCAGCAGGTTGCCGCCGATGCAGTAGAGGACGTCCAGGGCGCCCTGGTGGGCGGCGTCTATGGTCTCGGCCACGAAGCGCCCCGGCCAGTCGGGCACCGGGAAGCCCCACAGGCGGGAGAAGTGGGCGGCGTTGGCCTCGTCCACCGGCAGGCCGCCCGGGAACTGGTTGGGCACCGCCCCCATCTCGGCGCCGCCCTGGACGCCCGAGTGGCCGCGGATGGCCATGAGCCCGGCGCCCGGTCGCCCCACCATCCCCCGCGCCAGGGCCAGGTTGACGATGGCCTTCACGTTGTCCACGCCGTAGCGGTGCATGGTGACGCCCATGGACCAGACCAGCACGGCGCTCCTAGCCCGGGCGTAGAGGCGGGCGAACTCGGCCATCTCCTGGCGGGACGCCCCCGCCGCCCGCTCCAGCGCCTCCCAGGGCAGGGAGCGCAGGTAGGCCGCCACGTCCTCCCAGCCCGTCGTGTGCTCGCGGACGAAGCCCTCGTCCACCCCGCCGCTCTCCAGCAGGTGCTTCAGGACGCCGTTGAAGAAGCCGATGTCGCCTCCCACCTTGATCTGGAAGAAGGCGTCGGCGACGCGGGTGCCCAGGATGGCCGAGTCCCAGGCGGAAGGCACCCAGTAGGTCTCCAGCCCGGGCTCGCGGAAGGGGTTGACGATGGCCACCCTGGTGCCCCGCTTCTTGGCCAGGTGGATGTATTTCATGGAGACGGGCTGGTTGTTGGCCACGTCGCTGCCGATGAAGACCAGCAGGTCGCTCTCCAGCCAGTCACGGTAGCTGCAGGTGGAGGCCCCGTAGCCGATGGTCTGCTTCAGGGCGACGGTGCTGGGGGCGTGGCAGACGCGGGCCGAGTTGTCCACATTGTTGGTGCCCAGGAAGCGGGCCACCTTCTGGGCCACGTAGTAGGTCTCGTTGACCGTCCCGCGGGAGGTGAGGTAGAAGGCGACGCGCCCGGGTTCGGCTGCCTGCAGCTGCCCGGCGACGAGGGCCAGGGCCTCGTCCCACGACACCGGCCGGAAGCCCCGCTCGCCCCGTCGTCGCAGCAGGGGCAGCGGCAGGCGCCCCAGCGCGCGCAGCTCCCGCTCCGACAGCCCCCGCAGCCGCTCCACATCGGCCAGCGCCGAGGGGTCGAGCGGCGGCTGGGTGTTGAGGCGCAGGAGGTTGAGGCGGATCCAGCACAGGTGCACGCCGTCCATGGTCCAGTCGCGCAGGCCCGAGGTGCCCAGGGCGCAGCCGTCGCAGACGCCGTCGCGCAGGATGCGCCAGGCGTAGCCCAGGCGGTCCCGGTTCTCCCAGGCGGCGTGCAGGATGTCGAGGTAGGAGCCGAAGCGACGACGCAGGAGGTTCGACACCGCGCCCTTTCCCCTGGCTGCGGGGCCTCGGCAGCGGCCCGCCCCCATCATCCTAGCACGACGGCGCGGGCGGCGTGTGCCTTCAGGCGTCCCTGGGGCGGGTGGCCAGGACGCCCTCCCTCTCCAGCCGCTCCAGCTCCCCCTCCGAGAGGCCCAGCAGGCGGGAGAGCACGTCGCGGTTGTGCTGGCCCAGGGTAGGGGCGGGGCGGCGGCCGACGCCATCGGCCCCCAGGCGCCAGGGCGGGCCGGGATAGAGCCTGCGGCCGGCCGAGGGGTGCGGCGCCGCCACCCAGAAGCGACGCCGCCGCAGGTGGGGGTCGGCGAAGAGGGCGGGGCCCTCGTAGGCGGGGCCGGCGGGCACCCCCGCCCGGCGCAGCAGCGCCCAGGCCTCCTCCCGCGGCAGCGTGCGGGTCCAGGACGAGAGCAGGGCGTCTATCTCCTGGCGACGGGCCAGGCGTTCGGGGGCGCCCAGGCCCGCCAGGGGCGCCAGGGGAGGGGCCAGGCGACAGAGGCGGCGCCACTCCTCGTCGTGGCGGACGACGATGGCCAGCCAGGAGTCCTCGCCGCGACAGGGGTAGAGGCCGTGGGGTGCCCAGCAGGGGTGAGCGCTCCCCCTGGGGCCGGCCACCCGCCCGTTCCAGAGGTAGTCCAGCACGTGGGGGGCCATGAAGTAGGCGGTGGACTCCCGCTGTGACAGGTCTATGTGCAGGCCGCGACCGGTGCGGGCGCGGTAGTGCAGGGCGGCGGCCACGGCCACGAAGCCGTGGAAGGCGGCCACCGGGTCGCTGACGTTGATACCCGCGTTCTGGGGCGTGCCGTCGTCGTAGCCGGTGACGCTGATGAGGCCGCTGGTCAGGTCGTTGGTGGCGCCGTAGCCCACGTGCCCCCGCTCGGGGCCGCTGAGCCCCTGGGCGGGCATGGACAGGTAGATCAGGTCGGGGCGCAGGGCGCGCAGCGAGGCGTAGTCCAGCCCGTAGCGGGCCAGGGCGCCAGGCGAGAAGTTCTCCACCACCACGTCGCAGCGGACGGCCAGGGCGCGGGCCAGCGCCCGCCCCTCCTCCCGGTCCAGATCGAGGCAGACGCCCAGCTTGCCGCGGTTGCGGTCGTTGAAGTAGGCGTGGCGGTTCCAGGGGTCGGGGCCGGGCCGGGCGCCGGGGTAGACGCCGTCGGCCGGGTGCAGGGGGCGGGCCGGGCCGCGGATCAGGTCGGGGCGGCGGGCCGCCTCCAGCTTGATCACTTCCGCCCCCGCCTCGGCCAGCAGGCGACCGCACAGCGGCCCCGCCCAGACTATGGCCATCTCCAGCACCCTTACCCCCGCCAGGGGCAGGCGGCGCTCCAGGCCGGTGGGCGCCGGCGGCGGTGGCGCGAGGCGACGGGCCAGGGGCCGGTGGGCGTCCAGGCGCGGCGCCGGGGCGAGGCGCAAGCGGGCGCCACGGGCACGGAAGGGGGCGCGGGGCACCGTCAGAGGCCCCAGCCCCGGCTGGCGGACGACGCCGAAGAAGCGGCGGGCGCGCAGCTGGGGCGAGGCCAGCAGGTCAGCGGCCGTGTGCAGATAGCCGAAGGGGAGGCGCCGCGCCTGCGCCTCCCGCACCACCTCCTCCCGCCCCCGCTCGGCCAGCCAGGAGAGGATGGCGGCGTGCATCTCCTCGGCGTGGCGGCTGCGGGCCGACATGCTCCGGAACCTGGGGTCGTCCAGGGGCGGCCCCACCATCGCCAGGAAGCGCAGGTAGGCGTCGCCCAGGCCGGAGATGACGCCCACGTAGCCGTCGCGGCAGGGATAGAGGCCCCAGCCGGCCAGCCCGCCCAGGTTGCCCCGCCGTCGCCAGACCCGCCGCTGATACGACCAGGCCATGGGCGAGTGCTCCATGGCCGTCAGGGCCGCCTCCCAGCAGGACAGGTCCACCAAGAAGCCCCGTCCGCCCTGGCGCCGACGCCACAGGCAGGCCAGGGCGATGCCCGCCGCCAACTGCCCCGCCGTCAGCTCGGCCACGGGGAGGCCCAGCGGCAGGGGCGGACGGTCGGGCTCGCCGGTGATGTAGGCGAGGCCCATCATGGCCTGCAGCACCAGGTCGCAGGCGGGCAGGTCGCGATAGGGGCCGGTGAGGCCGAAGGGGGTGACGACCACCGCCACGGCGCCGCGACGGGCCAGGGCCCCTGCCCGCGTCGCCTCGGCCCAGGCTGCGTCCACCAGCAGGACGTCGGCGGCGCGGGCCAGCCTGCCCAGCAAGGCGCGGTCGCCCCGGCGTTCCGGGTCCAGGGCCAGGCTGCGCTTGCCGCCGTTGTAGAAGAGGTGGTGGGCGCCCCGCTCGGGGTGGGGCACGTCGTCGGGGAAGGGGCCCAGGGCGCGGATGGGGTCGCCCCGGGGCGGCTCGACCTTCCAGACGACAGCGCCCAGGCGGGCCAGCAGGTGGCCGGCGTAGGCGATGGCCAGCCCCTCGCCCGCCTCCAGGGCCTGCACGCCTTCCAGCCAGAGGGGCGCCCGGGGCATGGGGCTCAGACGCTGATGCCGTAGAGGCGCTGGGCCTCCTTCTTCAGCTCGCCGCGGAAGTCGGGGTGGGCCACGGCGATCAGCTCGCCCATGCGCTCCCGCACCGTCTTGCCGCGCAGGGTGGCGATACCGTGCTCGGTGACCACGTAGTCCACGAACGTCCGCGGCACCGTCACCACCGAGCCCTCGGGCAGGGCGGGGACGATGCGCGTGCGACGCTCCCCCTGCACCAGGTGGCTGGAGGGCAGCACGATGACCGAGCGGCCGCCGGGGGCATACTGGGCGGCGATCATGAAGGCCGTCTGCCCGCCCACGCCCGTCCAGACGCGGGGGCCGATGGTCTCCGAGGCCACCTGGCCCGTCAGGTCCACCATCAGGGCGTTGTTGACGCAGACCAGGTTCTGGTGGCGGACCAGCATGCGCACGTCGTCCACATAACCGAACTCGTAGAGCTCGAAGACGGGGTTGCCGTCCATGATGGCCAGCTCCTCCGGGGGCAGGGCGACGCAGGCGCTGCCCACCACCTTCCCCCGGTGCAGCGTCTTGTATTTGCCCGTCACCACCCCCGCCTCCACCAGGCGGGCGATGCCGCCGGTGATGATCTCCGTCTGGATGCCCAGGTCGTGCTTGTCGCCCAGATACATGCCCAGGGCGGCCGAGACGGTGCCGATGCCGATCTGCACCGTGTCCCGGTCCTTGATGATCTCGCTGGCCACCAGGGTGCAGATGACCTCGGTGACGGCCACCTCCTCCTCGGTGCGGGGCGGGATGGGCGGCGGCGGTGGCGGCTGTCCCTCCACGAAGGCGTCTATGCGCGAGATGTGGATGTGGTTCTCGCCGCCGGTGCGGATGAAGCCCTCGTGCACCTCGGCGATGACCTTTTTGGCCTGGCGGCACCAGGTGGGGGCGAACCATACGCCGGTGCCGAAGCTGCAGTAGCCGTGCTTGTCGGGGGGCGAGACCGGCACCAGGTAGAAGTCGGGCTCGGGGACGGCCCCCGGCGGAATCTCGGCCTCCTTCCAGACGCCGATGGGCAGGTAGTCCACCAGCCCCTTGTTGACGGCGTCCCGGTCGAAGGGGGTGGCGTAGTTGTTGATGACGTGGAAGGACTGCAGGTCGGCCTCCTCCCGCACCCAGGGAAAGAGCCCCGCCGGGTGGACGATGGTCACGTTCTGCAGCTCCTTCCGCCGCTCGTAGAGGGCCTGACAGAGGGTGAAGGGGGTGGTGGTGAAGGGGTGGACCACGACCCGGTCGCCGGAGCGGACGGCCTTCACCGCCTCCTGGGGGGTGGTGAGCTTATCGGCGATCATCTGGCGCCAGCTCATGTCGTCCCTCCTCGCTGCGTGCCCGTTTGTCGCCTATGTAGACGTTCGGGGCGCCATGTGTCAATAGGCCCCTCAGCGTGGAGGCATGTAGAGCACCTCCACCGTGGCCGTGTTGCCCACCCGCTGGCGGAAGGCGCGCCCCTCGGCCTCAGTGGCGAACCACACCACCACATACCAGCCCTGCAGGGTGGGGTGTATGTCCTCGCAGACCAGTTCCTGGTCCCAGCCGAGGATGCGCAGGCGGGTGCCGAAGGGGGCCAGGGTCGGGTTGCAGGCGGCGGCGCCGGGGTGCACCCGCAGGCCGCTGGCCATGGTGCCGCAGGCGCCGTCGCCTTCGCAGGTGGTGTAGAGTATGCGCACCGATTCGATGACCCGCACCGGGGCGGTGGGGGTGGGGCTGCGGGGCGGGGTGGGCGACGGCGTGGGCGACGCCCTGGGCGTGGGCGTCGGGCTCGGCGCCTGGGTGGGCGTTGGCGTGGGCGTGGGAAGGAAGGTGGGGACGGGCGACGGGGCGGTGGGGCTGGGGGTGGGCAGCGTGCCCACCAGGGGCGCCGATCCCGCCGGCTGCTGCGCCTCCCGCGCCAGCGCCCAGCCCAGCCCGGCCAGCGATGCCACCGTCGCCAGCACCAGCAGCTTGCCGGTGGCCGTCAGGTTCCACCACCAGCGCAAGGGCCGCCTCCTGCCTCCCCCGTGTCGGGGCTACCGCGCAGCCGGGACGGTCAGCCGGGACGTCCCCAGTATAACCTCCCCGGCCGCCGGCTAGAGGAAGCGCGCCAGGAAGTGGACGACGGCGGCGTCGAAGGCGGCGGCCGCCTCCAGGTTGACCGCGTGGCCGGCGGGCAGCGCCACCACCTCCAGGAGGGGCATGTGCGCCTCGGCGTAGCGACGGTGCTCCTGGAAGCGCTCCTCCCTCTCGCCCACCACCAGCAGGGAGGGGACGCGGTTCTGGCCGATGCGCCCCCGCACCGATGACGGCGGCACCGTGTAGAGTCCCGTCCAGGCGACGCCCCGGGGGTCGTGCAGCGACAGGTCGGCCACCAGCGCCTCCCGCACCTCCGGCGGCAGGCGCGAGCCCCGCGTCGGGCTCAGCGGGTGCTCGCGCATGGCCCGCCGGCCGTCGCGCAGCAGCAGGCGCGCCTGGGCCTCCATCAGCGGGCGCACCCGCTCCTCCCAGCCCTCTTCGGCCAGGGCCGAGTTGGAGTTGGTGAAGACCTGGGCCAGCACCCGCTCGGGGCAGGCCAGGGCGTAGCGCAGGGTGAGGGCGGCCCCCAGCGACTGCCCACAGATAGCCCATCGCTCGGCGCCCAGGCGTCGGCGCAGGGCCTCGAACTGCTCCAGGTAGGCGTCGGGATGGTAGAGCGAGGGGTCGTCGGGGGCGGGGGAGCGCCCGTGCCCCCACAGCTCCACCACCACCGGCCGGCAGACCTGCCCCAAGGCGGCCAGGTTGGGTAGCCACTGGGCGCGGCTGGAGAGGTAGCCGTGCACCAGCAGCAGGTAGGGCCCGCGGCCGTCGTGGACCTCGTAGTGCAGGCGGGGGGACGGGTCGTGGGCCATCGCCGACCCGAGTATACAGGGGGGAGGGGCGCCTCAGTCCAGCAGCGCCTCCAGCTCGGCGTCCTCCCCCTCCCTGGGGAGGTGCACGGCGATGCTGCTGCCCTCCAGTCGCTGCCGGAACCACCAGGGGTTGCGGGTGTGGACGGGCACCACCAGCGCGGGCTGGACGCGCTCGATCAGGGAGAGCAGGTCGCGGGCGGGGGCGTGGCCGGAGGCGTGCAGGCCCACCTCCTCCTCGGGCACCCGCCACTCCAGCTCCTCCAGGGGCAGCCCCACGTAGCGCATCTGGAAGTGGTCCAGCCAGTTGCGCAGGCGGCGGAAGTCCATCTGTATCTCCTCGTCGAAGGCCTCATGGCTGGAGTAGAGGTAGAGGCTGCCGGGGCGGGGACGGATGCTGGGCAGGTCCTTCAGGTCGTAGTAGCTGAAGCAGAGCACCAGCTCGTCCTGCCGTCGCCCCACCTCCTCGGGGGTGATGAGGCAGGAGCGATAGCGTCCGTATATCTCCCGCTCCCAGCGGTCGTAGCTGCCCTTGGGCTGGCAGTAGACCAGCACGTCCAGCTCGGGGCCGATCTGGGGCAGAGAGGGGTCGGCCAGCCGCGCCGCGTCCAGCAGGTAGGCGTCCTTGGCCATGATGACCAGGCGCCGTCCCAGCTCCCTGGCCAGGCGGTGGAAGATGGCCAGCCGCTCCAGGTTGCGGGGGCCGAAGTCGGCGATGATGAGGCCCCGGGCGCCGCGCATGAACTCCAGGGCGCGCTCGGCCACCTGCTGCTCCGTCACCGGCCCGTGGTCGTCGTCGCTGGCGCGGGTGCCCTCGCACAGCAGCACCAGGGTGTGGCGGCGGGCGGCCTCGGCCAGGGCCTCCACGAAGGCCAGGCTGTTGCTGGCGCTGCTGCCGTGGAAGCGCAGGTCGCCGGTGTAGCCGATGGCCATTCCCCCCACCTCTATCAGGAAGCCGGCCGCGCCTGGGATGGAATGGTCAACGGGGAAGCAGCGCACCCAGAAGGGGCCCAGGCGCAGCTCCTGGGCCGCTAGCTGGAAGGGGCGGGCCTCCAGGCCGCGGCTGCCGGGCGTCTTTTGCCAGAAGGCATCGGCCTCGGGCCCGGGCTGGGGGCCGAAGACCAGGAAGCGACGCTGACGGGCGGGCACCGTCCGGTAGTTGCTGGCCTCGAGCACCCCCAGGTCCGCGTTCAGGACCCTGGGGACAGCGTAGACCACCTCGGTCTCGATGTCGGTGCGGCTACAGTCCTGCACAGCCTTCATCACCAGGGCCGACAGCAGGGTCGTGACCACCGGCACTTCCTCCCGCAGCAGGGAGATGTAGCCCGAGTGGTCCAGGTGGCCGTGGGAGCAGAGGACGCCCCGCACCGCGACTTCCTGCATGTTGCGGTAGTCGCGGCGGTGGCGGTAGGACTCCCAGAGGCTGTCGGGGTTATCGGGCCGGGGGTGCAGGTCGGGGCGGTAGAGGCCTTCCAGGGGCGGCAACAGCTCCATCGTCAGCAGGTCCAGGAGGCCGAAACCCGACCTGGGGCTGATGTATTCCTCGTAGTAACGGCCGCGGCGGGAGTAAGAGGTGCCGAAGTCCAGGAAGAGGACGGAGCCGTCCTCCTCCAGCATCACCTTGTTGCCCCCCACCTCCTCCACCCCGCCCAGAAGGGTCAGGCGTGGCACCGCCGGGGCCTCCCGTCCTTTTGGCGTCCATTATAGGCGGGAGTGCTTCCCCGCTGCGGCGTTCGTTATGTTCAGCGGGGCGTGAAGGCCTCGTTGACGGCGCTGGGCGAGCCGCCCCCGGGCGAAAGCCCGCCGGCCAGCACGTAGATGGTGCTGCCCACCGCCGCCGCCCCCAGGCCGTGACGGGCGGTGGGCATGGGCGGGGCGGCGCTCCAAGTGTCGCTGGCGGGGTCGTAGACCTCGTTCTCGGCGAAGGTGCCGTCGGCCCCCTCGCCCCCGAAGACGTAGATGCGGCCGCCCACCACGGCGGCGGCGATGCCGCTGCGGGCCGTGGGCAACGGGGCGCGGGGGCGCCAAACGTTGGCGGCCGGGTCGTATTCCTCGCTCACGTCCAGGTTCTGACGGAAGTTGAGGCGCAGTCGCCCCCCGATGGCGTAGAGGCGGTCGCCCACGGCCGCCACCGCCATGTGGTCGCGGGGCAGCCCCATGGGGGCGCGGGCCTCCCAGCGGTCGCTGGTCGGGTCGTAGACCTCGGTGGCGCCGGTGTTGGCCCCACCGACGGTGACGCCGCCCACGGCGTATATGCGCCCGCCGATGACCGCCGCCCCCAGGGCCCCGCGCGGGGTGGGCATGGGCGCCTTGCGCGTCCAGGCGTTGCTCTGGGGGTCGTATTCGTAGACGCTGGCCACCGGCGAGAAGCCGTCGCGGAAGCCGCCGATGACGTATATCTTGCCGCCCAGGGCCACCGCCGCCGGGTGGTGCAGCGGCTCGGGCAAAGGGGCGGCCGCCGTCCACGTGTCACGGGCGGGGTCGTAGACCTCCACCCGGAAGCCGGCATTGGGCGGCCCCAGCCCACCGATGACGTAGATGCGCCCGTTCAGGGCCACCGCCGCCACCTCGCTGCGGGGCGTGGGTAGGGGGGCAAGGGTGCGCCAGGCGGGGGCGGGGGAGGGGCTGGGGGCGGCCTGCTGCGCGTCGCCGGGAGCAGTGGCCACGGGCGTGGGCGTCGTGCCGACGGCGGCGGGGGCGGCGGGCGGGGCGGCCTCGTCCTCGCCGCAGGCCAGCACGAGGGCCATCAGGGCGCCGCAGAGGGAGAGGACGAGGGGACGGCCGCGGGGGCCGCCGACCTCCGGGCCCCGTTGCCGCCGATGGGCCCTGGGGAGCAACCCTCGCTCCTGACGGGCCCTAGTCGCGGCGGGCCAGGATGGTGACCGAGGCCACCGCCCCGGGCCCGCCCAGGTTGTGGGCCAGGCCATAGCGGGGGTCGCGCACCTGATAGCCGTCGGCGCGGCCCTGGAGCTGCTTGGTCACCTCGTAGAGCATGCGGCAGCCGGTGGCGCCGATGGGGTGGCCGAAGCACTTGAGGCCGCCCGAGGGGTTGATGGCCACCTCCCCTTCGATGTCGGCCAGGCCGTCGGCAACGAACCTGGGGGCGTCCTTGGGGTCCTCCACCAGCCCCAGGTCGCCGATGTTGAACAGCTCGGTGCTGGTGAAGCAGTCGTGCACCTCGGCCAGGCTGATCTCCCGTCGCGGGTCGCGGATGCCCGCCTCCTCGTAGGCCATGCGAGCGGCGGCGCGGGTGGCCGGGAAGCCCAGCCAGTTGTAGCTGCCCAGGTAGAAGGGCTGCACCGAGTAGACGGCCAGGGCGTTGGCCTTCACCAGCACATAGTCGTCCTTGTGGCGGGTGTCCAGGGCCACCTCGGGACGGGTGATGACCAGGGCCGCCGCCCCGTCAGAGACGGCGCAGCAGTCGTAGCGGCCCAGGGGCCAGGCGATCATGGGCGCCGAGAGGGCCTCATCCAGGGTGATGGGGCGGCGGAAGTGGGCCTTGGGGTGGGCAGCGCCGTTCTTGTGGTTCTTCACCGCCACCCGCGCCAGGTCCTCCTTCGTCCAGCCCCACTCGTGGAAGGCGCGGGAGGCGGCCAGGGCGAAGAGTCCCGGAGCGCTCGCCCCCTGGAACACGGGATGGTAGCTCTCCTGGGGCAGGCCGCGGGCGCCCTGGTCGAGGATCTTCTCCACCCCGCAGACCAGCACCACGTCGTAGACGCCTGAGGCCACGGCGAAGCAGGCGTTGCGGAAGGCGTCCATGCCCGAGGCGCAGTAGTTCTCCACCCGCGTGGCCGGCTTACCGAAGAGGGCCAGAGGCTCCACGGCCGTGCCCCCCGACTGGCCGGTGAAGTTGAAGAAGTTGCTCACCCAGAGGGCGTCCACGTCCTCGGGGGTGAGGCCGGCGTCCTCCAGGGCCTCGTGGGCCGCCTCCACCAGCAGGTCGTCCTGGTCCTTCTCCCACAGCTCGCCGAACTTGGTGCAGCCGACGCCGACGATGGCCACGCGGTCGCGGATGCCGCTCATCTCTTCTCCTCCCTCGCTGGGTGTGGGCCTCCCCTTCGCCCTGTTCAGGCCCTAGTTTACGCCCTGATGGGTCGCGCCCGCCAGTAGTAGTTGTGGAACTCGGCCCCCTCGTGCAGGCGGCGGAAGGTTGTCTCCACGGCCATGCCCCAGCGCACCTCCTGGGGGTCGCAGTCGGTCATCTCCAGGAAGGCGCGGCCGCCTCCCTCCAGGTCCACCACCGCCCGAGGGATGGGCGTGTCCAGGTATTCGTTGGCATAGAGGTGGTCGAGGGTGAAGGTGAAGACGGTGCCCCGCCGCGACAGCTTCACCTCCTGGAAGCGGTCGCGGGTGCCGCACTCGCGGCAGACGCGGGGGATGGGATACTGGACGACGCCGCAGGCCAGGCAGCGGGCGCCGTGCCAGCGCAGCTCCACCGCCACGTCCCGCCAGTAGGTGACGGGGGAGGAGTGGACGCGGGGCTCTGGGCGCCCGGCCAGGTTGCGCAGGGAGGCGAAGGCGCCGTAGCCGGGCAGGTCGCGCTTGGAGGCCAGATACTGGCCCAGCGTCCGCCGCCCCTCAGGGCGGGGCAGGGGCTCCCGCACCTGCAGCACCAGGGCGTCGGCGCCATCGCCGTAGTCGGCCAGCAACAGCCGGTCGCCCTCCTTCGCCTCCTCCAGGGCGCCGGCCAGCACCAGCAGGGCGTGGGCGGCGCCGGCGTTGCCCACCGTCAGCAGCAGAGGGTCCTGGACCTGGGAGCGGTCAAGGCCGAGCTGACGGGCCACCTCGGCGGCGCCGCGCAGGTCGGGGGAGTAGAGGGCGGCCCTGGCCACCTTCGCCGGCCCCAGGCCTGCCTTCTCCAGGGCGGCGCGACAGGCCTGGACGGTGGAGCGCACGTAGCCGTATTCCGTCTCCAGCTTGGGCTCGAAGGAGCGGACGTAGCGGTCCTGGGGGCGGCGCCAGGGGCCCACCACCTCGCTCACCACCGAGGCCAGGGAGAGCACCGCCACCGGCGCCTGGGCGTCCACCAGCACGGCGGCGGCAGCGTCGCCCACCAGTTGCTCCCAGGCCGTCTGGGGCTCCCCCGGTCGGGTGTCGGCGGCCAGCACCAGCACCCGCCGGGCCGAGCCGCTCTCGACGGCGTCCAGCGCGGCCCGCAGGGCCACGGTGGCGGCGCGGGTGGTGCCGGTGAAGTCGGCGGTGTAAACCTCCGGGCGCAGGTCCAGGGCCAGGGCAGCGATGCTGGCGCACTGCTTCTCCAGGTAGGGGGCGGTGGTGGAGCAGAAGAAGAGGGCGTCCACCGAGGCGGGGTCGGTGCCCACCAGCGCCTCCAGCCCCGCCTCCACGGCCATGGTCAGGCTGTCCTCGTCGCGGTTGGCCACCGCCCGCTCGCCGGGGAGGGCGGGGATGCCCCAGGCCTTGCCCATCTCGGCGCGGGCCAGGCGGTAGAAGGGCACGTAGACGCCATAGGAGAGGATCCCTGCCTTCAAGGTGTGCCTCCTGCGGGGTGATGGGGCCCGAGGGTCCTCCACCATGGTAGCAGGGGCTGAAGGCGAGGCTCAACGGCGGCTAGCGGCGGCCCAGCCGGTGCAGGCTGAGGGAGTTCTCCCAGCCGCGTATCTCGGGCGCCCAGCGCACCAGCACCACCAGGTCGCCCCGGCCCAGGTAGCCGCGCTCTACCAGTAGCCTCTCCATGGCCATGACCATCTGGCGCATGCTGGCGGGCCGGGGGGCTAGCAGGGGCACCACCCCCCACCAGAGGGCCAGCCGGCGCCAGGTGCTCTCGCGGGGGGTGATGGCGAAGACGGGCACCGGCGGCCTCTCCTTGGAGATGAGCTGGGCCATCCGCCCGCCATGGGTGAAGACGACGATGGCCTTGGCGCCCACGTCACTGGCCAGGTGGCAGGCGGAGCGGGCCAGCGCCCTCCGCCGCCCCACCCGCACCAGCTCCGGGTGCTCGCCCCGCACGGCCGGGTCCACCCGCAGGGCGATGGCGGCGATGGTGCGGACGGCGTCCACCGGGTAGCGGCCCACGGCCGTCTCGGCCGAAAGCATGAGGGCATCGGAGCCGTCGAGGATGGCGTTGGCCACGTCGGACACCTCGGCGCGGGTGGGCTGGTCGTGCTCCACCATGCTCTCCAGCATCTGGGTGGCGGTGATGGCCAGGAGCCCCCGCTCGTTGGCCCGTCGCAGGATGCGCTTCTGGGCCAGAGGCACCTCCTCCAGGGAGACCTCCAGGCCCAGGTCTCCTCGGGCCACCATCACGCCATCGGCGGCGCCCAGCACCTCGTCCAGGCGGGCCAGGGCCTCTCGTCGCTCCAGCTTGGCGATGACCTGGGGACGGTCGGGCACCTTCAGCAGCGACTTGAGGGCGCGCAGGTCGGCGGCGCGGCGCACGAAGGACATGGCCACGTAGTCCACCTCCAGCTCCAGCCCCAGGCGCAGGTCGGCCTCGTCCTTGGCGGTGATGGAGCGGGAGACGACGCCGCTGGGCAGGTGGATGCCCAGGCCGGTGCGCACCCAGCCGCCGCGGATGACGCGGGCGCGGGCGCCCCCCGCCCGCGCCTCCTCCACGATCATCTCCACCTCGCCGTCGCCCAGCAGCAGCCGCTCCCCCGGCCGCACGGCCAGCTCCAGCCCCGGGTGCTCCACCGGCAGGCCGTCGCCCCGGTCCCAGGAGAGGGCCACCGCTTCGCCCCGCTGCAGCAGCCGCGGCCGCTCCAGGCGCCCCAGCCTGGCCTTCACCCCCTGCAGGTCCTGGACGATAGCCAGGGGGCGTCCCGTCTCTTGCGAGAGGCGTCGCACCAGGCGGGCCAGGCGGGCGTGCTCTTCGGGGGTGCCGTAAGAGAAGTTGAGGCGGACGCCATCGAGCCCCGCCGCCAGCATGGCCCTCAGCACCGGCTCCGAGGACGAGGCGGGCCCCAGGGTGGCCAGAATCTTCGTCCGCCGCACCATCCCCTCACCCCCGTCGTCGGCGTCAGGGGGCGTCGCTCACCACGCTGGCCGCCGCCCGGTGCCCCAGGCGATAGAGCAGTGCCAGGGCCACCCCCAGGCCGCACAGGGAAGCGAAGAGGAGCACCGCCCCCTGCACCCCGGCGTGGTCGGCCACCAGGCCCAGCGTCATGCTGCCGATGGGGGTGGTGCCGGCGAAGAGGAGGGTGTAGAGGCTCATGATGCGCCCGCGCATCTCCGGGGGCGAGAGCAGTTGCAGGCGGGCGTTGGCGGTGGTGGTGAAGGTGATGCCCGCCAGCCCCATGCCGACCAGCACCGCCAGCGACGCGCCATACCAGCGCGACAGCCCCAGCAGGGCCAGCAGGGCGCTGAAGGCCGCCGCCCCTGCCAGCAGTTGCCCCTCCCCCGCCCGCTGGCGGTAGGCCACCACCAGCGCCGCCGCGATGGCCCCCACCCCCACAGCGGTGTCCATGAGCCCGAACTCCTGGGAGCCCACGTGCAGCACCTGCCGCGCCAGCAAGGGCAGCATGGTGCGGTAGTTGTAGCCGAAGGTGCCCAGGAAGGCCATGACGATGACCACCTGGAAGACGGCCGGCGTGCGGAAGGCGTAGGCCAGCCCCTCGCCCAGTTCAGCCAGCATGGGGGCGCCGGCCCGGCGCGGCGCCGCATACATCTCCTGGTCGCGTATGAGCAGCAGACCCACCAGCACCGGCCCGAAGGAGGCGGCGTTCAGCAGGAAGGCGCTCTCCAGACCGATGGTGGCGATGGCCAGCCCCGCCACCGCCGGCCCTAGCACCCGCGCCAGGTTGAAGACGGCGCTGTGCAGGGCCACGGCGTTGGGCACCAGCTCCCGCTGCACTAGCTCCGGTATCAGCGCCTGGCGGGTGGGGTTGGACAGGGCGTTGACGGTGCCCAGGACGAAGGCTAGCAGGTAGACGTGCCACAGCCGCACCGTGTCGGTGGCCACCAGCATGCCGATGGCCGTGGCCTGGGCCATGGCCACCGCCTGCAGAAACAGCAGCAGCCGCTTCTTGGGCAGGCGGTCCACCAGCACTCCCGCCGGCAGCGAGAAGAGGCCGATGGGCAGGAACTGGAGCATCACCGCCGTGCCCAGCGCCACCGGCGATGGGGTGAGGGTGGTCACCAGCCAGCCCTGGGCCGTGTTCTGCATCCAGGTGCCGGTGAGGGAGACGGCCTGCCCCGCCCAGTAGAGGCGGTAGTTGCGCACGCGCAGGGCGGCGAAGGTGCCCGCCAGCTCCTGCCCTTCCCCCCGCCAGAGGAAGAGCGTCCTGCCGAGGCCCCTTTTACCGGTGGTCATGACCGGAAGCGAACGGAAGCGGCACCATCATTATACGGACGCGGGCGCTATAGCGCCCCGTTTCCGCCTGTCGTTCCCGAGAGCCCAGACCTCCCCGGGCCGCGAAGCCGGGGCTGAGCGCTCAGTGCTCGGGCGGGACGCCCCCGGGGCGAATGCGCTCGCCGTCCCAGGTGTAGGGGATGGGCACCGGCGGCCCCGACGGGCAACAGGCGGGGTCGCTGGGCTCGTAGGTGGGATAGACGACGATGACCTCGGCCGGCACCTCCCCCGGCAGCACGTCCAGCACCAGCCGCGAGGGGCGCAGGGTGTCGGCCCCCACATACCTGGTGCCGACGAAGAAGAGCACCTTCTGGCAGTAGCTGTCGGGGGAGTCGAGGCAGATGCCGTGCAGGGCGAAGAGTCGCTGCCCGCCGCCGGCGTCCACGGCCACGTAGCGACCGCTGGGCAGGTAGCCCTCGCCCAGGGCCACCGTCATGTTGGCGGCCAGCGCCTGCTCTTCGCCGCCGGCGGTGGGAGGCCGCGCCTGCAGCAGCCGCTCGGCCACCGGGCGGGCGTCGGTCAGGGAAAGGGCCAGGGCCGACTGGCGGCTGTCGCCCAGTCGGGCCAGCACCAGCCCCACCAGCCGCCCGCACAGGTCCACCACCGGCCCGCCCGAGTAGCCCTGGTTCAACCGCGTCTGCAGAGGTAGGAACCTCTGCCCGCCGACCTCCAGCGTGGGCGCCGTGACGGCGTCGGCGGCGGTGGGCGGCCCGCCCAGCCCCCGCTGGCTGGGCAGCGGATAGCCCAGGGCCAGCACCGGCGTCCCCGCCTCGGGCTCCTCCGGCGCCCAGTCCAGGGAAGGGAGTCCCTCCAGGGGCAGCGAGACCAGGGCCATGTCGCTGGCCTCGTCCCGCGCCACCACCCTCCCCACCGAGCGGCGGCCGTCGGGCAGGAGCACCACCACCAGCGACTGGTCGCGCACCACGTGCTGGGCCGTCAGCACGTGTCCGCGGGGCGAGACCAGCACCCCCGAGCCGGCGATGGTGCCGGCCACCACCTGGACGGTGGCGGCGGCGGCCGTCGCCTCGGCGGAGGCGGCGTCAACGCAGGCGGGCGTGGGCGAGGGGGCGACGACGGCCGTGGGGCTGGCGGCCGGGGACGTGGGCGGGGGCGTCGCGCTCAGGTCTATCAGCAGCCTCGGCCCCTCGTCCCCGCAGGCCGCCGCCAGAGCGAGGAAGACCACCAGCGCCCGGGCCAGGCCCCTCGCCGCTACCATGCCCACCCCCCGCCTCTCCCTTCCCGCGTCTACCCGCGACGGGGCCCGGCGCCGACGATGGCCTTCAGCGGCGATGGGCGCCTGCTGCTCATGACAGACGCACGGGCAGGCTGGTGACGCGGCGCACGATGAGGCTGCCGCCCACGCGGGGCTCACCGGCCAGCGTCATGCCCGGGAAGCGGCGAGCCAGGGCAGCGATGGCCTCCTCCGCCTCGGCCCGGGCCAGGAGCGCCCCCAGGCAGGAGTGGATGCCCGTCCCGAAGGCCAGGTGGTCGCCGTCGCGACGGCCGATGTCGAAGCGGTCGGGGTCGGGGAAGACCTCGGGATCGCGGTTGGCCGCCGCCAGCAGACAGAGCACCTTGTCGCCGGCGCGGATGGTCTCCCCGCCCAGGGGCACGTCGGCCAGAGCGCGGCGGCTGACGGCGTGGACGGGCGGGTCGTAGCGCAGGCACTCCTCCACCGCTCCCCGCGCCAGCGTCGGGTCGGCGCAGAGGCGCCGCCACTGTTCGGGGTGGCGAAGGAGGGCCGACACTGCATTGCCGATGAGCCCGACGGTGGTCTCCATGCCGGCCACATAGAGGAGGACCACTGTGTCCACCAGCTCCTCGTCGTCCAGCAGCAGCCCCTCCCGACGGGCGGCGATGAGCTGGCAGACCAGGTCGTCGCCCGGGGCGCTGCGGTGCTCCTCCACCACCGAGCGCCAGTAGGAGTCGTCGGGGGAGAAGGCCATCCCCTCGGCCATCATCTGCGCCCGCAGCCGGCCGGCGCCGGGGCTGAAGGCCATCAGCTCCCGCGCCAGCACTTGCCGCGCCTGCTCCGAGAGGCCCATCACCCGGCAGATGACCAGCAGGGGCAGGGGTGCCGCCAGCCTCTCGACCAGGTCCACCTCCCCCTGCAGGCCGTCCAGCAGGGAACCGACGGCCTCGCGAATCAGGGGCCGCAGCCCCTCCACCGAGTGGTGGTTAAAGGGGCGGGCGGCGACGCGACGCAGGCGGGCGTGTTCGGGCGGGTCGGCGTTGACCATGGTGGTGGGGCGCCCCCACCGCCGCTGGGGCGGACGGTTGGCGGCCGAGAAGCGCCGGTCGCGCAGCACGAAGACCACGTGGCGATAGCGGCTCAGGACCCAATGCCCCAGCTCGGGGCTCCAGAGGACGGGCGCCTCCCGCTGCAGGCGGTGGTAGATAGGGAAGGGGTCCTGGAGCCACTCTCGGCTCTGGGGCTGGAAGGAGAGCCCCCTCATGCTGCTGCCCGCCGCCCCCAGGTGCCTCGATGTTAGCACAGGGCCGCCCAGGGCGGAAGCGGCGCCTCGCGAAGGCCGGCCACCCGAAACGGGCGCAGGTGCAGGCGTCCCGGCCTGCCCGAAAGCCACCGCCTGTTCCGGTGAATCGCCCGTTCGGGAGAGAGGGCCGCGCCCCTTGACCCTGGCCTGCCGTGGGGCATACAACAGATGATAAGACAAATCTTCCCGGGGGGTGCGGTCGCCATGAGGACAGAGACGGACCTGCAGGGGCGCACTTTCGCCGAGGTGGCCGAGGCGGCGCGTAGGGCCGAGGCGCTGGGCTTTGACGGCGTGGTGTCGGTCGAGGCCGGCCACGACCCCTTCTTCCCCCTGCTCATCGCCGCCGAGCACAGCCGCCGCCTCACCCTGGGCACCGGCGTGGCCATCGCCTTCCCCAGGAGCCCCTTCGTCACCGCCCAGATCGCCTGGGACCTGCAGCGCTTCTCGGGGGGCCGCTTCCTCTTGGGGTTGGGCACCCAGGTGAAGGGGCACAACGAGCGCCGCTACTCCACCCCTTGGACTGGGCCCCCCGGCCCCCGCCTGCGCGAATACGTCCTCTGCCTGCGGGCCATCTTCGACACCTTCCAGAACAACGCCCCGCCACGGTTCCAGGGCGACCATTACCGCTTTACGTTGATCTCGCCCTATTTCAACCCCGGCCCCATCGAGCACCCGCACGTGCCCATCTACATCTCGGCGGTGGGGCCCTACATGTGCCGCCTGGCCGGCGAGCTGTGCGACGGCGTTCGCCTCGCCGGCTTCAACACTCTGCGCTACACCAGGGAGGTCATCCTGCCCAATCTGGAGGCGGGGGCGAGGAAGGCCGGCCGCAGCCTGCGGGAGATAGACATCGTGGGCGGCGGCTTCATCGTCACCGGCCGCAACCGGGAGGAGATAGAGCGGGCCAAGGCCGCCACCCGCGCCCAGATCGCCTTCTACGGCTCCACCCGCACCTACCACGGGGTGCTGGAGGTGCACGGCTGGGGGGAGGTAGGGATGCGGCTGCACCAGCTATCGCTGGAGGGGAAGTGGCAGGAGATGGCCAACCTGATCAGCGACGACATGCTGGGCGAGTTCGCCATCGTCGGCACCCCCGACGAGATAGCGCCCCAGCTCAAGGAGCGCTGGGGCGGCATCGTCACCACCGTCAACCTGAGCTACGGCATCGGCCTGGCCGCTGGCGCGGAGGTGCTGGCGCCCATCCTCGACGGCCTGCGCTGAGCCCCCTTTTCAGTCGGCGGCGAGGATGAGGGTGCCGGTGGCGGAGAGGGTGCCGCCGGTGGCGTTGACGAGGGCGAGCCTGGCGTTGGGGACCTGTCGTGGGCCGCACTCGCCGCGGAGCTGG